>Ga0268252_1001833_pt1 | contig 11393 bp, 8 predicted proteins | sample AgamicMgSfrz_FD_200244 | JGI IMG/M metagenome (GOLD analysis project Ga0268252, IMG submission 200244) | Agave microbial communities from Guanajuato, Mexico - Mg.Sf.rz (v2) (version 3) | ecosystem: Host-associated > Plants > Phyllosphere > Phylloplane/Leaf | place: Guanajuato, Mexico | collected... | reverse complement strand
TATATGATAGAAAAGCTCTTTGGAATAATCCTAGAACTTTTCTATCCATTGTAGATACACGAGGTTATTTAACAGCTTGTTTTAATTCCTTTCCTGCTTTAAAGGAAGCTACTTTTGAAGCAGGAATGGTCATTTCCTCACCTGTTTGAGGGTTACGACCTGTACGAGCTGCACGTTCACGTACTTCAAATGTTCCAAATCCAATCAACTGAATTTTTTCTTCTTTCGCAAGTGTGTTAGAAATCGTTTCAAACAACGCTTCTACAGCTTTTTTAGCATCTTGCTTTGATAGTTCTGCTTGTGTTGCAACAGCATCTACTAGTTCAGTTTTATTCATATTCAAACACCTCATCTTCTTGTTTTTAGATAATATGTAGAAATGCTAACATATCATAGCTTCTACTAGCTTGTCACTTAATAAGGCTAGATAAATTCCTGTCTTTCCGGGAATATTCATACTGAGATTTGCTCTGTGGCGAAGTGAAGTTCATTTAAGCTAGATAATGAGTTATTCATTGCAAAATCCCCACCTATATAATATAAAAAACATGTATATGGATTTTTAATTTAGTTTAAACTAATAAGGTATTCCCCAATTGCCTGAATTTTAACAAGCCTTTGCTCCCGTTGAGCAAAGGCTACTTTTTTAACGAGTTTCTTCTATAAAATAGTCTATTGTGAAAAGACTTTTATGTAAGTGAAATTAGTCGCTCTAAAAAGATCTACCCTTTTAGAGCGACTAATTTTTTATGACTCTTTAGAGAGGCAATCATGAGTATGATCTCTATTAGCAGCAACCACAAACCTTGATTTTCCTTCTTGGCATTCATGAGCGATTTCGATATCGCCACAATAAGGACAAGTGAGGTATCCTCTGGATTGCATATGGTTGGAGCTAATTATTTCCTCAGGTTTAAAAACATCCATTCTTATTCCATAATGAGTACAAGCAACTTTTTTTATGCTTATCATAGGATTTCTTCCTCCTTCTTATTGTGTATTGGTTAATTTTTAGTATATAAGATAAATATGGATAATTTAACCTTTTTTAGTTAAATTGTCTTAAATATTTAGAAAATTAAATTGTAAAGCAATTATTGAGTAAAAGAGCTAAAAATAAATTCTACTTGTATGTCTTAAGACACGCATTCCTATGAAAACGGACATGAAAATAAAAACAATAAACGTTAGATAATTTTAAAATACCTTGTTAAACGAAACCTTAATAATTTTTAATTTAAAAAGATAAGTAACTTTTGTTGTTATATATTCACAAAAGTAAATGCTAAAACTATTTAGTGAAAAATAGTTTAATAATTACTTACTTTGTAGAAAAACTTCTTATTTGTCGTCAGGTAGAGTAAATGATAAAACTAACATTTCAATAACAGGGTTTTTGTATTTACTCCTTTATATAAAAGAAATTAATCTTATATTTTCACATAAATTTACCTTGTTAAAAATGTATTAATAATAAGTACTTTTAAATTTGATGTTGAAATAAAGTAAATAAAATAATTTTTTTAAAAAGAAGAGTAGAACATAGTTTGGTATAGGATATGGAGGGAGAAATTATAATTTGTTTCTATTTAGTCTAAGGTTTGTAATTAACATTATTAGGGGTTAGTTTTCAGATTTACTTTAATGAATAAAATAGTTGGGAATGACCTTATATGTTTATAGTTATTAAATTTAGATTGAAACAAACCTATCGAATGACGTAGTGATTGAATTTTTTTGGCTCGAATCATGAATGATTACAATAGAGAGATAAAGTAGCTTTTTTACCTTTAATAAACGAACTTAAATCTGTTTTTGATAAGAGCCTATTAATATAGAAGAAACTCGTAAAGAAGACTTCAAATATTTTTCTAAATTAACAGTCAAGGAAAATAAAGGCTATCTGCAAGAAAAGTATGTTGGTTATCACTTTGTTTAAAACTGTACAGACTCTGAAGAGAACATAACTTGCTAAAAAAGAGCATTAATAACCTAAATGTTTTTAAGGATTAAGCTCTCTTTTTTTAAATAAGTAATTGGAAATATTGTTGGTCTGAGCGATTTGACAATATACTAGAAATAATGAATTTATAACTAAAACTTGAATTGATGAAGTTTAGTGGGGACTTATCTATCCCTATTAGATGCTTTTTGTAACAAAACCAGTTCATTAATTAAAATTTAATAAAGATAATACCTTATTTATTCCCAGTACTTTAATTAATATGGGTAATCTTGGACCACTTGCGGTATTAAATATAAGCTCATATATTATACGGAACAGGCATTTTTGATTTGCTCTCATAATTTTCTTATCGTCGTGATAGCAAATTGCATATACTTTTTCCATTAGTTGCTCATCACTTAGTTGGTTACTAATTCGAATGACAGCACATAGCTGCTCTAGCCATTTCTTTTGTTCTTTATTCAAAGTTACATAGTAATTTAGGTTTTGCGTAATGTTTGCGCGAATTATACTTTGAGAATGCCAATTTTTAATCCAGTATTCCACTCGGTTACTAATTTTTATAATATCGTTTATTACATATTTTCCTTCAGTTTTTTCTAATATATCTTGTAATGTCTGAACGTTAAAATTAAGCAATGGTAAAACTCCTGCCACTTGATTAAATTTTGGTAAATTAGTTCTTTCATGACACATCTCTGATAGTTTCATTGAATAATATAGATCTTTATCTTTTAAAAAGTTGTTGAAGTAACTTTCTCTAAACCTTTCATATTCAGAGTAATTTTTAATGACATCATTATCTAACCCAATATTGAAAGCTGCATTTGGTTTATACTTTGCGTACATAAATAGTATTATTTCAGGCAAGTAAATTTTTAATAATTCATTGGGAGTTATAATATTTCCAGAGGAACTTGACATTTTCTTATTATCTCCCTTAATACCTATGAACTCATAAGCAACATAATCTGGTGCCTCATAATTAAATATTTTTTTAGATATTTCTTTCGAGACGTTATAACTTCCTGTTTCAGACGAATGATCTCTTCCACCTGGCTCAAAAACTACATCTTCAATCATCCATCTCATTGGCCAATCGATTTTCCAATTTAATTTAATGTTTTTGGCGCTGATAATTGATAATAATTTATGATTTCCACATTGACAGATGTATTTAAGTGTCTCATTTAATTCGTTAAATTCAATTATTTTTGTATTATCCTTCCCGCACTTTTCACAATATAGTGTAATTGGGTAAAATGAATTTTTTTCTTCTTGTGATGGTTCATTTGTTTTAAAATTCGTTAATATATTATATATTTCTTTTCTTTGTTTTAGCGCGTACAATATTTGCTTGTTGTATCTACCCATTCTATATTCTTTACTTTGATAAATAAATTCAACCTCAATTCCAAACTTATCAAGAGATTCCTCAAATTCTTTTTCAAAATGCTCTGCATAAGATGCATGGCATCCGAAAGGGTCTGGAATATCTGAGTAGGGCATTCCTATGTATTGTTCAAAGGATTGATCTACATTCTTAGGAACTTTTCTAAAACGATCGTAATCATCCCATGATAATATAAAACGTGTTTTTTTACCTAAATCACTAAGTGCTTTGACTACAAAATATGTTGTTACTATCTCTCGAAAATTGCCTATGTGAACTACACCAGAGGGACTAATCCCTGATGCACATACAAATGTATCTTTGTTTGGATATTTATTAATAAGTTCATGTGCTATTTTGTATGCCCAGTGCATATTATCACCCCTTCATAATATTAATTTAAGGCATATTTTTAAATTTTTATTGTCGATTGTTCAAATAAAAAACTCCCGACCTCAAGATTATTAATCTTAAGGACGAGAGTTATTAAAACTTCGTGGTACCACCTTAATTTATTGATATAATGTCATATCAACCTCTTCAGACACCGAATACTACGATATCTTATCTCTATAACGGGAGAACCCGTCGTATCATCCCTAGGAAAACTAGTTCTATACGAAGCTCCAAGTCTTTTTTCATTAAGATAATTATTGCTCCTTCTCAGCTACTGGAGTTCTCTGTAAAAAATTTTTCTTAACTACTCTTCTCTTCATTGCCTTTAATGCTCTAATGTTTAGTTGAACCAATCATAATGAAAATGTTTAATTATGTCAAATGATTTTTTAGAAAATTCTATAAAATTATTTAAAACTGTCCGGAAATCAATTATATTCATAAAATTGAAAAATGTTAAAATAAAGTAAATTATTAAAAAATTATTGACTTATTTTGCATTAATTGGTTAATATTATTTTGGAGGAATGACATATGACAAAAATTGCTAAAAGATTAACAGATTTAATTGGTAATACACCTATGTTGGAGTTATCTAACTACAATGCGGAATATAATATTCCTGCAAGAATTATTGCTAAACTAGAATACTTTAATCCTACTTTAAGTGTCAAAGATCGTATTAGTTACGCTATGATTAAAGATGCCGAAGATAAAAAACTTATAAGCAAAGACTCAGTTATCATCGAGCCTACTAGTGGTAATACAGGTATTGGTTTAGCTTTTGTTGCTGCATCTTTAGGTTATAAATTAATCATAGTAATGCCTAGGATGTTCAGTTGTGAAAGAAAAAAAATTCTAGAGGCATATGGAGTAGAAGTGATTTTAACTCCTGCTCAAGAGGGGATGAAAGGTGCTATAGAAAAAGCTCAACAGCTAACAGCTGAAATTCCTAATTCATTTATGCCACAACAGTTTGCTAATCAATCTAATCCTTATATTCACAAAAAAACTACTGCCAAAGAAATTTGGGAAGATACCAACGGATATATTGATATATTTGTTGCAGGCATAGGAACTGGAGGTACTATTACGGGAGTTGGAGAATTTTTAAAAGAGAAAAACTCCTCTATAAAGATAGTAGGCGTAGAACCATTTAATTCTCCGTTTATTTCGGAGGGTTTATCTGGAATGCATGGTATCCAAGGTATTGGTGCGGGCTTTAAACCTCATACATTGAACCAATCTATTATTGATGAGTTTGTAAAAGTACAAGATGAAGAAGCTTTTAAAACTGTACGACGGTTAGCTAAGAGTGAAGGCTTACTTGTAGGTATTTCATCAGGTGCTGCTCTATTTGCCGCATCGCAACTGGCTAATAAGACTGAAAATCGAGGAAAGAATATTGTTGTTTTATTACCTGATAACGGAGAACGCTATTTGTCTACAAATATATTTCAAGAACAAAAAACTTTGTTTGAAGTTAGACAATTTGAATAGGAGGATTATGTGAATAATTTTACTAAAGGTGCCCTTTATGCTGTTGTGTCAGCGCTTGGTTATGGAATTATGCCTATCTTTACTGTGAAAGCTTACAATTATGGTGTGACGGTCTATACATTACTTTTTCTAAGGTTTATATTAAGTTCACTCATATTCTTTGGTTTTTTCATAGTTAAAAGAATAAACGTGAAAATAAAAAAAGAAGATGTAAGAAACCTTTTTATATTAGGTGGAGTGTTATTTACTTTATTATCTATTTTACATTTTGAATCAATAAAGTATATTTCGTCATCTATGGCAGTTTTATTTTTATATTGCTTTCCTCTTATAGTGTGTATTATTTCATTTTTTATGTATAAAGAAAAATTAAGCATAGGATCGTTTTTAGCTCTACTATTTTCTTTCGTTAGTATGATGTATTTATTAGGTGTTTCTTTAAATAATATAAACATATTAGGCGTAGTATTATCACTCCTTGCTGCTTTAGTGTATGCAATATATATGATTGTTGGAAAAAAAGCAGCGAATAATACCTCCCCCATGGTAACAAGTGCTTATGCAACGTTATTTGGAGCAGTAGGTGTTTTCATTTCAGGCATATTGAAGCAGGATATTTCTTTAGATTTTAATTCTAATGCTTGGGTACATATTCTGTGTATTGTATTTTTTTCAACGGTTTTTGCAGAGATAGCTTTTTTTAAATCTCTTGAGCTATTAAGTTCTTCGAATGTTTCCATGATAAGTATGATAGAGCCTGTTTTTACATCTATATTCGCCTTAATTTTCTTGAAAGAGAAATTAGAATTATCTCAAATTTCAGGAGGTATATTTGTATTAATTGGATTAACATTGTTAATTTATTTTCAAAATAAAAGCGTCTCTGTTCAAATAATTGAAAAGAGTAGGGTAGAGAATAGAGAATATTTATAGAAGATTACCAGCTTTTAAAATCCCTTAGAAAACTCTATGTGTAGAAGTGAATGCTTAAAAACATGTAATATATAACGGAAAAAGTGTTGCATCTTCAAACATTTAATTAGACTCTAAGATTAAGACATTCGAAAAATGTTTCACGATAATTTCAAAAAATTTTTTTTTAGGATTATCGTGAAACTTAAAAAATATTATTTAATCTCTACATTCCGTATAAAAACAACAATAACAGTCTGATTTTTTTAACTATTCAAAAATAATTAATTATATTTAAACTAAACATTGAAAACAAGTTAACTTTGAGAATCTGGAATTTAGAGGTTCATAATATTTTTTACTATTAAATTCTTTAATAGTAAAAAATATTATGACTTTTAAAATATAAATCACTAAAGGGGAAATTAAAAAATGACATCATTATTAGTTTCAAAACAGAGTGTAAAAGAAAGCTATTGGGTAAATACATTACAAGATTTTGATATAAAAACTATTGTTCCTTTAGGAACACTAAAAAGTAAAGTATTCGATTTAAAGAGTGAAAAATTTACAATAACTGAAGAAATGAAACAATCTATTGAGGGATTTATTGGGAAACATAACGTTGATTTAGCTTCTTTTATATACTCAACATGGGGAATCTTATTGCAAAAATATAATGATACTTATAGTGTCATGTTTGGAACTAAAACATCTAACAATACTCTTTTGCCACTTTGTTTACAAGCAAACGCTAGTACAACAGGATTAGATTACATTTTAAGCATTGAGGAAGGGTTAAAACAAAGACAACCTTATGAGGATACATCTTTACAAGAAGTAGCGTCATATAGTCAATTAGATTATAAAAATGGTTTGTTTGGATCCGCATTACTCATGAATAAAAATCAGCAAACATTTCACGAAACAATTGAATCTTTAAAGATTGATATATGTTTGGAAGTTGATTCTCAATTAGAATTTACTATACATTATAATGACTCATTCTTTGATGAAATTACAGTATCAAAAGTACAAGAACATTTTACTAATATATTAAATAGTTTACTTCAAGACCCACAAAAAACTTTGGTCAATTTTAATGTTCTTTCAGAAAAAGAAAGAAATCAAGTATTATACGAATTTAATAGCAAAACAGTAAGTTATGATTCAACTAAAACGGTTGATCAATTTTTTGAAGAACAAGTTGAAAAATATCCAGATAATATTGCATTAGTTTGCGAGGATAGAACTTTAACTTATAAAGAGTTAAATGAAAAAGCAAACCAATTAGCTCATCTTTTACGCCAAAAAGGAGTCAAACCGGAACAGTTAGTCGGTCTTGTCGTAGAACGATCAGAGGATTTGATTATTGGCATGTTAGCTGTTATCAAAGCTGGGGGCGCATATCTTCCAGTCGATCCTGCATATCCTCTAGAACGTATTCATTACATGTTTGAACAAGGAAATGTAAACCTTTTATTGACACATAGTCATTTGAATATCGAATTACCTTTTCCTTGTGAAAAACTATATTTAGATGACCGATCACTATATCCAAACTATACTAATAATTTGGATAAATTGCACTCTGTAAATAATCTTATGTACACTCTTTATACATCTGGATCCACTGGCCTACCAAAAGGAGTGGCTGTTGAACATAGAAATGTTGCTGGTTATGTTCATAGTTTTAAAGAAGAGTTTAATATAACTGAAAACGATGTTATGTTACAACAGTCAACTGTATCATTTGATATTTCTGTAGAAGAAATTTTCCCTATGCTTCTTACAGGCGGAAGCTTAGTAATTGCTCGTAAAGAAGAAGTAGCAGATGTAGAAAAATTAACAAAGGTAATGAGAAAAAATAACGTTACAATGATCAGCGGGTTTCCGTTACTATTAAATGAATTAAATAAATATCCAATAGTAGATAGTTTACATACAATGATCAGTGGTGGAGATGTATTAAGAAAAGAGTATGTAACTAACCTGATTAATAAAGTGAAAGTTTACAATACTTATGGTCCTTCGGAAACAACTTGTTGTATTTCTTATCATCAGTTTACAGGTGAATTGACTACAAATAGCATTCCAACAGGGAAACCAATTGCTAACTATAAAGTCTACATTCTAGATAAAAATCGTCAACCAGTTCCAGTTGGGGTTCCTGGAGAAGTATGTATAGCTGGAGTTGGGGTAACTCGTGAATATTTAAAACGTCCAGATTTAACAAAAGAACGTTATGTAAATAGTCCGTTCAATCCAGAAGAAAAAATGTTCATCTGTGGCGACCTAGCAAGATGGTTGCCAGATGGAAGCATTGAGTTTTTAGGTAGAATAGACAACCAAATAAAAATTTGTGGTCGTAGAACAGAGCCAGGAGAAGTTGAAGAGCAACTGTTAACCCATCCAGCTATCGAAGAAGTATGTGTTATTGCAAGAGAAAATAAAATAAAAAATAAGTACTTAACTGCCTATATAGTAACCAATGAAAAAGTTTCCGTTTCAGAATTGAAAGAATATCTATTAAGATCTTTACCAAATTTCATGGTACCTGCGTACTTCGTAGAATTAGACAAATTACCTTTAACTATAAATGGAAAGATTGATAAAAAGAATTTAGCTGTGGTTATTGATTAAGAAAGTTAAGCATTTAATATTATCATCAGATATTAAACCCATAAGTTATTAATTTTAAGCTGTTCAGAAATAGAGACATTAATATTTTTGGACAGCTTATTGTATTAGTTAATGAGTATAGAAAAACTTAGTATTAAACTATAGATCGTAATATTTAAAAATCCTAAATTAATTTTAATTAACTATATCAAACAAAGAAGAGCGGATTAAATAGAAGCACTATTAAATAGAGACACTTTTTTTATTATTAGAAAATAATTAGCATAAAGTTTTAATAATTATACCTTATAAAGGAAGGGAAATGACTTAATCATACCACTTAAAATATCACTTAAGTAATATTTTATAGTTTGTATGGTAATTTTTAATTTATACAATATTGAGCTTAAAATGGAAGGTCGTGTTCTAATGAAGATAGCCCAAAATATTACAGAATTAATAGGGGAAACTCCCGTTGTCCGACTTAATAAGCTTGTTCCTGAGAATGCAGCAAATGTTTATGTAAAGTTAGAAATGTTCAATCCAACAAAAAGTATAAAAGATCGTGCAGCATACAATATGATCATCAAGGCAGAAAAAGAAGGACTAATAAAATCAGGAGATACCATTATTGAACCTACAAGTGGTAATACGGGAATTGGTCTAGCTATGAATGCAGCTGCTAAGGGTTATCGTGCAATTCTAGTTATGCCTGATAATGCTACAAAGGAGAGAGTTAATATCCTAAAGGCATTTGGCGCTGAAGTAGTCTTAACCCCATGCGAGAAAAAAATGCCTGGAGCAATTGAAAAGGCCTTACAATTACACAAACAAATTCCAGATAGTTTTATCCCACAGCAGTTTGAGAATACAGCAAATCCAGATATTCACCGTACAACAACAGCAATGGAGATCTATAAACAAATGGAAGGTTGTCTTGATGCATTTGTTGCTACAGCAGGAACAGGAGGAACAATCACTGGAACAGCAGAAACATTAAAAGAGATGATTCCTAATCTTCATGTCGCTGTAGTGGAGCCAAAAGGGTCACCTGTTTTGTCAGGTGGAGAGCCTGGTACTCATAAATTAGTAGGAACGAGTCCTGGCTTTATTCCAAATATTTTGAATGTAGATATTTTTGATGAAATCATTCAAATTGCAGATGAAGAAGCAGTAGATATGTTTAAAAATTTAGCAAGGAATGAAGGTATATTTGTTGGTCTGTCAGCTGCAGCAGCAGTATTTGCAGCTATTGAAGTCGCGAAAAATTTAGGATCAGATAAGCGAGTGTTATGTATTGCTCCAGATACAGGGGAACGCTATTTAAGCATGAATTTATTTGAGGAAGAACTTTTGGCATCTACAATTCAGGAGTAGAAAATATATCAAATTCATTTTTTATATGTATATAGAAATTCCCCTTTTAGTGAAATCAATATAGTTTTTACGTGTAACTCTTTACTCGCTATAAAATTTTAAATTGTAGATATATAACATGCTGTGTTAAAGTCTCCTTAATTTCTTAGTTTGTCATCTTTTTTACTTTATCAAGAAAAAGTTTTATATAGTATGGATACTTTATTGAGTTTGTTGCGTTCGTAAAATTAGATTTTTCGAACGCTTTATTTTTTTAATAATATATATCATTTTACTGTTCGATTTATTTCATATAATTTTCAAAAAAAATAAAAAATTATAATTTGTAGCTATTAAATATAAAAGTAAACACTTAAATTTATAAAAAAGGCGTTCAAGAAATTATTTCCATTTATGAAACATGTTTGTAAGAGTATACCTTTTTAGAAGAATGAACGTCGAAATAAAAGAAATAGCTGTTAAATAATCATTCATATTCTGTGATTTAGAAGCATAATATTTTGTAGAAAAAACCACAATTTGTCGCCACTTTGTGTAAATGATAAAACTAATCATTTTAATGAGATACTTTATTATTTACTTAACGTAATGTAAAATATAGATGCTAGAAAAGCCTTATATTTCTATATAAGGCTTGTTCTAATGCTATTTATTACAGTTTATTTATAACAGTGGATATTTTATAATTCGCAAACTCATTTAAGTTCTCTAGAAATTCATTTAAATATTCATTAGAGGGAAATCTACATTCAAGCAGGTAGCATCCATCTCCAATAATTTTATAGTTGTTTAGGATGAATTGATTTTGTGTTTTTACAAATGAGAGAAATGGGTGATGATGGATGTCATTTAAATAGATATTAATAAAAGCATGCATAAAACACCCTAGCTTTTCTTGGTTTACTGTAATTGAATATCCTTCAATTACATCATTATCTTCTAATTTTTCTACTCTAGACGCAGCTGCTTGGCCAGTCAAATGAACTTTCTCACCCAATTCTTTCATGGTGATTCGACTATTTTTAGACAGCTCACGTAAGATACTCATATCTGTATGATCTAACATATTTTCAAATCCTTTCAAAAATCAAGTCAAATGGCCAAAAGACTTGATTTTATCTATGTATTGCTCCACTGGACATAGTATAAGCTATACGTAGATTAAAGAAAAGGAGAGGGTAAGATGAAAATTAACCAAATTCGTAATGCAACAATTGTTGTTGAGTA
>Ga0268252_1001831_pt1 | contig 11401 bp, 15 predicted proteins | sample AgamicMgSfrz_FD_200244 | JGI IMG/M metagenome (GOLD analysis project Ga0268252, IMG submission 200244) | Agave microbial communities from Guanajuato, Mexico - Mg.Sf.rz (v2) (version 3) | ecosystem: Host-associated > Plants > Phyllosphere > Phylloplane/Leaf | place: Guanajuato, Mexico | collected... | reverse complement strand
ACAGCTTGTTAGCCTTAATTGGGCCGCTCGTTATGTTGGCCTCTATTTCAATTGGTCTATTTTCCATTGCAGATCAGCTTTCATATGGAAAGTTTGTATTTATCGGTCTTGGAGTAGCATTTATTTTTATTGGCATTTACAAATAGCGTTCTGGCATTAAAATAGCCAAGCTTGCATACATTGAAAATAACTAAGTAGGCGAGGGGATTAAGGATGGAATCAGTTTTAAGTGTACTTCCTCAACATATCGTAGAGCTCCTCAGGCGCTATATAGATGAAGATGTGCAAGAAATTCGGCTAAGGATTAACCGTCCTATTGAATTAATCAGAAAAGACGAGCCTATTTTTTATTCCGTCTTACCCGTGAAAGAGGATTTCGCATATATGCTTAGTCAACTTAGTCAATCATCGATGTACATGCTTGAAGAAGAGTTACAAAAGGGCTATATCACAATAAAAGGTGGCCACCGTGTCGGACTAGCAGGGCGAGTTATTACTGAGAATGGCAAAGTAAAAGCAATCCGGGATATTACATCATTAAACATTCGGATTGCACGCGAGAAAATTGGGATTGGGGAAAGTCTAATAGACAGCCTTTACGATCGTAAATGGTTAAATACAGTCATTATTGGAGCTCCTCAATCTGGGAAAACAACAATGCTAAGAGATCTTGCCCGCCTTGTTAGCACAGGAGTAGAAAGAAAAAGAATTCCTTCGCAAAAAGTGGGGATTGTAGATGAGCGATCGGAAATTGCAGGCTGTCTTGACGGAGTACCACAGCATACGTTTGGCCCTCGGGTTGATGTGCTTGATGCCTGTCCAAAAGCAGAAGGAATGATGATGTTGATTCGTTCGATGAGCCCAAACGTTCTTATTGTAGATGAAGTTGGACGAGTAGAAGATACAGAAGCTATTTTGGAAGCTGTTCATGCAGGAGTTAGCTTAATTTTAACTGCTCATGGAAGCTCTGTGAAAGATATGGCAACGAGGCCATCGTTAAAAGCGTTAATAGACGCTTGCATTATCGACCGTTTTGTACTTCTTTCAAATCGAAACGGACCTGGAACTGTCGAAGGAATTTTTCAGCGAGAAGTAAAACGAATGAAAGATGGAATAGAAGGTGTAAGAAAATGAAACTTTTTGGGGCTTTATTTATTTTAGTTGCGACAACATGGTTTGGATTTGATCTTGCAAAACAGCTCAATGCAAGACCAAAACAGCTTCGGCAGCTTAAAAGTGCTCTAAGGTCACTTGAGGCAGAAATTATGTATAGTCATCGTCCTCTACCACAAATTGCCCGTTTATTAACAGAACAAGTACCAAAACCAATCGCTTCCTTTTTTGATTCTTTTGCAACATATTTAGAAAAAGGTCAAAAAAGTGCTGGAGAGGCTTGGCTGCTTAGTATAGAAGAAAATTGGCGTCTAACTGCTTTGAAGCAGGGGGAGAAAGAAGCTTTAAAACAATTTGGACAGACGCTCGGACAGCATGATCGGCATACACAGCAAAAGCATATTGTGTTAACGCTTAACCATTTAGAGCGGGAGGAAGCAGACGCTGTTGACAGGCAAACGCGCTACGAGAAGATGGTGAAAAGCCTAGGGTTCCTAACAGGGTTATTGTTAGTCATTTTATTATTGTAGCTGTAGGAGGATGAAACAAAATGGGGGTAGACATCAATACCATTTTTCAAATTGCCGGAGTAGGCATTATCGTTGCCTTTTTAGTAACCGTTCTAGAGCAAATGGGTAAAAAAGATTTTGCAAATTGGGTTACACTCATTGGCTTTATTTATATTTTGTTTATGGTCGCGTCAATTGTACAAGACTTGTTTCAAAAAATTAAGTCTGTATTTCTTTTTCAAGGCTAAGGGAGGTGATGGAAGATTGAAATGATCCAAATTGTTGGCCTTGGTTTAATTGCCACGTTTTTAACAATTATTTTAAAAGAACAAAAATCCTCCATCGCTTTTCTTCTTGTTGTATTTGTTGGCTGCGTTATTTTCTTGTTTCTCGTTGATAAAATCAGCGAAATTATTGGAATGGTTGAAGTCCTTTCGCGTCAAGCCGGGGTCAATGTTATATATGTAGAAACCATTTTAAAGATTATTGGGATTGCTTATATTGCTGAATTCGGCGCTCAAATTACGAAAGATGCTGGACAAGGTTCCATTGCTTCAAAAATCGAGTTAGGAGGGAAAATCCTCATTTTATCAATGGCAATACCAATCTTAACGGTTGTGATTGAAACCATTATTTCAATGTTGCCAACAACATAATGAATGAGGATTGAGGTGCGCACATGAAAAAGAAAAAAAGCTTATTTTGTTTAGTATTGCTGCTTTTTCTTTTTTTTCTACCTGACAGTGTACAAGCTATTCCAAGTGCTGATGAAATGGTAGATGAACAGGTGGATCAGCTTGGCATTGATGAGATAAAAGGGTTTTGGAATAATATCATGACAGAGTATGGTGGTTTTTTGCCGGAAAGTCAGAAAGGCAGTCTTATCGAGTTTTTGAAAGGAGACAAAGAACTTTCGCTAGAGGAGTGGTTGAAAGGGCTTATGAAGTTCTTTCTTCACGAAATTATTGCAAATGGAAAACTCCTCGGTACGCTCATTATGCTAACAATCTTTTGCGTATTCCTCCAGAATCTTCAGAATGCATTTGAGAAAACAACCGTTAGTAAAGTAGCTTACGCACTTGTTTATCTTGTGCTTATTGTCATTGCTTTAAATAGCTTCCATATTGCCATTTCATATGCAACTGAAGCCATACAGACGATGATTCATTTTATTATCGCGCTTATTCCTCTTCTTCTAGCTCTTATGGCTTCTTCGGGAGGCGTGATGTCAGCCGCTTTTTTTCATCCAGTGATTATTTTTCTTATGAACACAAGCGGGTTACTTATTCAGTATGTTGTAATGCCGCTTTTATTTCTTTCTGCACTGTTAAGCATTGTAAGTACAATTTCAGAACAATATAAAGTAACACAGCTTGCTCAGCTTATGAGAAATGTGAGCATTGGAGTTCTTGGTGGGTTTCTCACTATTTTCTTAGGCGTTATTTCTGTTCAGGGGACAAGCTCGGCCGTAGCAGATGGAATCACTGTGAGAACTGCAAAATTTATTACAGGAAACTTTGTTCCTGTTGTAGGACGGATGTTTACAGATGCAACAGATACAGTATTAAGTGCCTCTCTTCTATTAAAAAATACGGTAGGCCTTGTTGGGGTAGCGATTTTACTTTTTATCACAGCTTTTCCTGCTCTTAAACTCCTTTCAATTGCAATTATTTACAAGCTTGCTGCAGCTCTGATCCAGCCTGTTGGAGGAGGACCAATCATCTCCTGTTTAAGCATCATTAGCAGAAGCGTTATTTATATTTTTGCTGCTCTTGCTGTTGTTTCTTTAATGTTTTTCTTATGTATTACGCTTGTTATTACTGCAAGTAATATTACGATGATGGTCAGATAAGGAGGGTGTTGATGGGAGCGTTAACAGAATGGGTTACAAATATTATTCTGTTTATCTTACTTGCTACCATTATTGATCTGCTGTTACCAAGCTCATCTATGCAGAAGTACGCAAAGATGGTTATTGGTCTACTTCTTATGCTTATTATTTTGACACCTGTTTTCAGCATATTCAAAGTGAACGTTGATAAACTGTTTACCGCCATTAACTCTTCTTCTATCTCTCAAGAAAACTCTTCAAAAAATTTGCTAGATTTAAAGAAAAAAGAAATACAAGCGTCACAAGATGCATATATTTTAGAACAGATGGCTGTCCAACTAGAAGAGGGAGTAAAAGAGGAGTTGGTGAAGGAGTATGGAGTAGAAGTTTCAGGCGTAGAAGTTCATATGAAAGACGAGAAAGGTGAAAAAAGTTTTGAAAATATTAGTTCCATCTCTCTGTCTGTTCAGCCAAAGGAGAATAAGCATACAGCATCAGTCTCAGAAGTTGAAGTTGTTTCCATTAATACGTCGGAACCTATTAAAAAAGAGAAAACAGAAAACGACGAGAAGCTAAAGAAAGTACAAAGTTTTCTTTCTAAAAAATGGGATATGAATAAAAAACAAATTATAGTCACAATGGGAGGAGGAGAAGCAGATGAGCGATAAGGAGAGCAACAAGAAAAAGAGCTTCTTAGCGAGACTATCTTCTTCAGATCCACCTAAGAAAAACCGCAAGCTTGCATATGTGATTTTACTTTTGGCCGCTGGAGTTTTTGTCATGCTCTATGGGAATTTTCAAAGCTCAACAGCAAAACCAGACGCCGTTGAAACGAAAGGCTCAGGTGATAGCCAACAAGAAACAGAGGAAGTAGAAACGTTTGGTAGTGGAAAAGAAAAGCAGGCTAGAACAATTTCAGACTATGAAAAAAAATACGAAGCAGAACTTACAGATGTGCTAGAAAGTATGATTGGCGTTGATAATGTGCAAGTATTTGTAAACGTTGATGCTACAGAAGAGAAAATTTATGAGCATAACACAGTAAACCAAAGTCAAACAACAGAAGAAAATGATCGTGAAGGCGGTACAAGGAATATTGAAGATAACTCAGTGGATCAACAGCTCGTTATTGTTCGTAACGGTGATAAGGAACAGCCCGTTGTTGTAAAAACACTAAAACCTGATATTAGGGGCGTTCTTGTCGTTGCGAAGGGAGCTGATAATATAAAAGTGAAAAAGTCGGTTGTGGACGCAGTTACGAGAGTGCTCGATGTTCCAAGTCATCGCGTGGCAGTCACGCCTAAAAAGACGAAGGGGGATTAAATTTTATGTTGCTGAAAAAACAAACCGTTTGGTTATTAACAATGCTTAGCTTAGTTGTTGTTTTATCTGTTTATTATATTACGTCTCCAAGCCCACAGAGTGATAACGTCGCTTTTACAGATAAAGAAGAAAGTAAAGAAAAAGAAAGTGCAAAGCAAACGGATAAAGAAACAGAGCAAAAGGGAGCTTCAACAACAGAGAAAAACGGTGAAACAGTTGTCTCAACTGTGGAAAATGAAGACCAATTTTTAGCAATGCGCATGCAAATTACAGACGAGAGAAGTAAAGAAATTGAGAAACTTGAGGATGTTGTCGCATCAAATGAGGCTTCAGTAGAAGAGAAAAGTGAAGCAAAGGACAAAGTAGAAGAACTTTCAAAACTCAATGAAAAAGAGCAAACAATTGAGACATTAATCAAGGAAAAAGGATATGATGATGCCCTTGTACGTGCTGAAGATAACGGGGTTCGTATCGTTGTAAAATCAAAAGAAGATAGCAAAAAACAAGCAAATGAAATTATGAATATCGTGACGCAAGAAATTGGAGCTAAGAAAGTAGCAGTAGAATTTGAGCCTGTTAAATAATGAAATAAAAAAAGGCGACTTCTGTCGCCTTTTTTTTATTTGAACTTATTTTGCATCCAAAGCAAGACTGAAATATAATAGTTAATGATAACACTAGGTAATAACTAGTACATTGTCAAAGAAAAGAAGTTTACTTAAAATAGAAAAGGACGGTTGTCCAAAGTATACGCCTGTTGAAATTTTAAGGACAGTTAGCGTATGATATTAAGTATTCACTAGTCGATGAAATGGAGTGTAAAAGAGATGTTAAAAATTCAAGAGATTCGCGAAATTATTCGCCTTGTTGATCAGTCATCTATCGAAGAATTTATGTACGAGCATGAAGGCTCGAAAATTAAGTTGAAAAAGAAAGGTGCTCTTGCAGCACAACAGAAAGTAGTTATTCAGGAACAGCCTGTTCAACAAATACCGGCTCAGCCATCAGCGCAGCCTGTTGTGCAACAAAATGAACCACAACAACCGGTACATACAGAAGAGAAAAAAGAAGACAGTAACCTTCATAAAATTACATCACCAATGGTTGGAACTTTTTATAATTCCTCTTCACCAGAAGCAGGTCCATATGTTCAAACGGGAACTAAAGTTAAACAAGATAGCGTGGTTTGTATTGTGGAAGCGATGAAACTATTCAACGAAATTGAGGCTGAAGTAACAGGTGAAATCGTTGAAATACTTGTTGAAAATGGTCAGCTTGTAGAATATGGTCAACCACTTTTCTTAGTTAAACCAGAATAAAGGGAGATCAATTATGATAAAAAAATTGCTTATTGCGAACCGCGGAGAAATTGCCGTAAGAATTATCCGCGCATGTAAAGAATTAAATGTCGAGTCTGTTGCAATTTATTCAGAAGCAGATAAAGAGTCGCTGCACGTTCGTCTTGCTGATGAAGCGTATTGTGTAGGTCCTACTGCTTCGAAAGACAGCTACTTAAATTTCACAAATATCATGGGTATTGCAATGCTTACAGGATGTGATGCGATTCACCCTGGTTACGGATTTTTATCTGAGAACGCTGACTTCGCTGAGCTTTGCCGTGAGTGTAATGTAACGTTTGTTGGACCAACGCCAGAGTCCATTTCAAAAATGGGAACAAAAGATGTGGCAAGAGAAACAATGCGTGAAGCAGGTGTACCGATTGTACCTGGATCTCAAGGGATTATTGAAAGTGTGGAAGATGCGGTTACAATTGCAGAGGAAATTGGGTATCCTGTAATTATTAAGGCAACAGCAGGCGGAGGCGGAAAAGGAATCCGTGTTGCGCGTGACGAATCTTCTTTAAGAAAAGGTGTCGAGATTACACAGCAAGAAGCCGCAACAGCATTTGGAAACCCAGGGGTTTATTTGGAAAAGTATATCGAAGACTTCCGCCATGTTGAAATCCAAGTGTTAGCAGATGAATTTGGTAATACAATTCATCTTGGTGAACGTGATTGCAGTATTCAGCGCCGTCTTCAAAAATTAATTGAAGAAACGCCTTCTCCAGCCCTTGATGGAGAAATGCGTGCGAAAATGGGAGAAGCTGCTGTTAAGGCAGCACAAGCTGTTCAATATACAGGAGCTGGAACAGTGGAGTTTATCTATGACTACCGTGACAGAAAGTTTTATTTCATGGAAATGAACACGCGTATCCAAGTTGAACATCCCGTAACAGAAATGGTAACAGGTATTGACTTAATTAAAGAGCAAATCAAAGTGGCAAATCATGAGAAGCTCTCATATACGCAAGAAGACGTTACGTTTTCTGGATGGGCAATCGAGTGCCGTATCAATGCTGAAAATCCAGCGAAAAATTTCATGCCATCTCCAGGGGAAATCACTATGTACCTTCCTCCAGGCGGTTTTGGCGTTCGTGTTGATTCTGCGGTATACTCAGGGTATAAAATTCCGCCTTTCTACGATTCAATGATTGCTAAATTAATTGTTCACGCTCCAACGCGCGAAGAAGCTGTTGCAAGAATGAGAAGAGCTCTAAGCGAGTTTGTTATTGAAGGCGTAGATACAACAATTCCGTTTCATTTAAATTTACTTCAACATGAGAAATTCATTGAAGGGGAATTTAATACGAAGTTTCTAGAAGAACATGATGTAATGAAAAGTAAGTAATTCTCAAGGAGGAATAGCCTATGAACGAAAATCATGTGTTAGATATGGGAGAAAATGAAAATGCGTTAGGAAAAGTAGAAATCGCTCCTGAAGTGATTGAAGTTATCGCAGGTATTGCCGCATCTGAAGTAGCAGGCGTTGGCCAAATGCGTGGAAACTTTGCATCTGGCGTTGTTGAGAAGCTTGGGAAAAAGAATCACGGCAAAGGCGTCAAAGTAGAGCTTAGTGAAGAAGGCATTAAAATTGATGTGTTCTGTTCTATGAACTATGGCGTTTCTATTCCAACGGTTGCAAGTCAAGTTCAAGATAACATTCGAGAAGCGTTGAAAAATATGACAGCACTCGAATTAGCAGAAGTTAACGTTCATATCGTGGGCGTCATCTTTGAATCTCCTCAAAAGGAAGAAGAGATTGATTCTATCTAATGAAGGGGCTGCTCTTACAATAAGAGCAGCTTTTTTGCGAGTTTCTTTCTTGTTGTTTCCAATTCTTATTTCTGTGAAGATTCGGAAAATAACAATACGTGGATACGTTATGTACTCGCGGTAGGAAACTATGCTATTATCAGGATATGATAATTGGATAAGTTAAAAAAGGAGTATACCTATTTATGAAAAGACGTACAGCAAGGGAAAAAGCGCTTCAAGCTCTTTTTCAATGTGAGATTGGCCAAAATAGCCCAGAAGAAGCTATTGACAATGTAGTAGAAGAGGAAGAGGTTGATGCGTTTTTACGTCAGCTTGTTCTTGGTGTGTCAGAAAACAAAGAAGAGATTGACAGCTTGATTAGCGCAAACCTTGAAAAATGGACGCTAGATCGTCTAGCGAACGTTGACCGTATTATTTTAAGAATTGCGGTTTATGAAATGAAATATGAAGAAGACATTCCCCAAAACGTAAGCATTAATGAAGCCATCGAACTTGCAAAAACGTTTGGTGATGATCAATCAGGTCGTTTTATCAATGGCGTATTATCTAAAATCTCAGCATCAAATAGTTAAAAATCTTTTATAAAAGATTTAAAATAAAGTGATAAAACAACATACAGAGATGACAGAGAAGGAGAGAATGATCAATGAGTGCACAATTAATTAATGGTAAAGAATTAGCAAGTGAGAAGCGAGAAAGTATGAAAAAAGAAGTTGAAATGCTAAAGGAGCAAGGAGTTCAACCAGGCTTAGCTGTTATATTAGTTGGACAAGACCCTGCTTCAGAAACATATGTACGCAGTAAACATCGCGCTTGTGAAAATACAGGTATTCATTCGGTTTCAATTAAACTTCCAGACACAGTATCAGAAGAAGAACTACTTGGTCATATTGACAAGTTAAATGAAGATGATGCAATTGATGGAATTTTAGTTCAGCTTCCACTTCCAAAACATATTAATGAAGATGCTGTCATCGAGCGCATTTCTCCTAAAAAGGACGTTGATGGTTTTCATCCAATCAGCGTTGGTAAAATGATGATTGGTCAAGAAACATTCTTGCCATGTACTCCACACGGCGTATTAGAAATGGTTAGAAAAACAGGTATTGAAGTATCTGGAAAACACGTTGTTGTGATTGGGCGCAGCAATATTGTTGGTAAACCTGTTGGTCAATTATTCTTAAATGAAAATGCAACGGTAACATACTGTCACTCTAGAACACAAAACATGCAAAAGCATACAAAAGATGCAGATATCCTAATTGTTGCGGTTGGAATTCCAAACTTTGTTAAAGCTCAAGATGTAAAAGAAGGAGCGGTTGTGATCGATGTTGGGATTAACCGCGTAGATGGAAAGCTTTGTGGAGACGTAGATTTTGAAGAAGTAAAAGAAGTTGCTGGTGCTATTACACCTGTTCCAGGTGGAGTAGGTCCAATGACAATTACAATGCTTTTAGAAAATACAATTCAGTCAGCAAAAGCTCGCGTTCGTTCTTAATAACAAGGGGGAAGTGTCATGAGCGAATTAAAGCCTTTAACAATTACGGCTTTAACGAAATATATCAAACGAAAATTTGACGTTGATCCCCATTTGCAAGATGTGTGGCTGAAAGGGGAAATCTCAAACTTTAAACAGCATAGCAGAGGGCATATGTATTTTACCTTAAAAGACGAGCATGCCCGCATGTCTGCTGTGATGTTTTCGAGTCAAAATAAAAATTTGCCTTTTACTCCTGAAAACGGTATGAAAGTTCTTGCAAGGGGAGAAGTTTCAGTTTACGAAGGAAGCGGCAATTATCAGCTTTATATTCGCGACATGCAGCCTGACGGAGTAGGAAGTCTTCATCTTGCTTATGAGCAGCTGAAGAACAAATTAGAGGGAGAAGGGCTTTTTGATCCTAGGATTAAAAAGCCTCTCCCTCTTTATCCTAACCTCGTTGGAGTTGTAACCTCTCCAACAGGAGCAGCTGTAAGGGATATTATGACAACGATTAAACGGAGATATCCTGTTGCTCAAATTATTTTAATTCCAGCTCTTGTACAAGGTGATCGCGCTCCTGCTTCAATTGTAAGTGGAATTAAAAAGGCGAAAGATATAAACGCGGATGTGCTAATTATCGGACGCGGCGGTGGTTCTATTGAAGAACTTTGGGGATTTAACGATGAAAAAGTTGCCCGAGCTATATATGAGTCAACGCTTCCTATTATTTCAGCTGTAGGTCATGAAACAGATTTCACGATCGCTGATTTTGTAGCTGACATGCGTGCTCCGACTCCTACTGCAGCAGCTGAACTAGCGGTGCCTAATTTAACGGAGGTACTTGAACGAATTAGCCAGCGGAAAATTCGCTTAACAAGAGCAATTTCGTCTCATATTACCGCAAAAAAGACGCGCTTAGAACGTACAGAGAAGTCGTATGCTTTTCGATATCCAACAAAGCTGCTAGAACAAAAGGAGCAGCAATTGGATCTTTTGCTTGATCGTTTACATAAGGAAAGTAAGCGTATTGCTATGAGAAAAGAAGAAAAGTTCTCTTACATAAAGCGTCGTCTTCTTACACATCATCCATACGCAAGGTTAAAAGAAGCTGATAGAGAACGAGAACGTTTAACACGCTTATTACAAAAAGATATAACAACAGTGTTGAATGCTAAAAAGATGCTGTTGTCTTCTCATATGGCAAAGCTAAATGCGCTCAGTCCGTTAAAGATTATGGAGCGTGGATATAGTCTTGTATACAATGAAGAGGAAAAGCTTGTGAAAAGTACAAAAGGTGTAGCGAAAGGTGAAACGGTAACGCTACGCTTGAAAGATGGGTCCATTGATTGTCTTGTAGAAGACATAAGGAGTGGTGAGAATGAGTGAAGAAAAAGAATATACATTTGAAGAAGCGATGGAAGAACTTGAAAAAATCGTTGATAAACTTGAAGAAGGTGACGTTCCTTTAGAAGAAGCTATTGACCGATTTCAAGAAGGAATGAAACTCTCAAAATTTTGTCATGATCGCCTTCAAAAAATTGAAACACAAATGGAGCAAATCTTGCAAGAAGATGGAAACCTTGCTCCTTTCTCTGTTGGAGAGGAAGGTGACAAATGATCGCGCTTGAGAGCTATTTAAAAGAATATAAAAAGTTAGTCGAAGAGCTTCTCCCAAGGCAAATTGAAGCGCTACAGATGCCAAGCTTGCTGAAAGAATCGATGTTATACTCCCTAACAGCAGGCGGAAAGCGCATTCGTCCGATTCTTCTTTTAGCAACGCTTGAAGCATTCGGGAAAGATAAATCCTTTGGTTATGAAGCAGCATGTGCTGTTGAAATGATTCACACCTACTCATTAGTTCATGATGACTTGCCAAGCATGGATGATGATGATCTAAGAAGAGGAAAGCCAACAAACCATAAAGTGTTCGGAGAAGCAGCTGCTATTTTAGCTGGCGATGCTTTGCTAACCTATAGCTTTCAAATCGTAACAAAAGCTAACCTTCCTCCAGAAATTAAGCTGCTTGTGA
>Ga0268252_1001830_pt1 | contig 11403 bp, 10 predicted proteins | sample AgamicMgSfrz_FD_200244 | JGI IMG/M metagenome (GOLD analysis project Ga0268252, IMG submission 200244) | Agave microbial communities from Guanajuato, Mexico - Mg.Sf.rz (v2) (version 3) | ecosystem: Host-associated > Plants > Phyllosphere > Phylloplane/Leaf | place: Guanajuato, Mexico | collected... | reverse complement strand
ATATCAACTTCAAAGTCCATCTAGATTTTTATATAGAAAGGAGAATCCTAGAAAAATGTATGAGAAAAGTGAAAATGAAGTAGTTTATACTTTGAAAGACACAGTAAAGCTAACTGGATTAAGTGTAGATCTTATTCGCTTATATGAAAAAGAATTCAACCTCCAAATTCAACGAACGGAAGGAGGACATAGAAGGTATAACAAACAAAACATTGATTTATTAACTGAAATCAAAAAAAGAATTCAAGAACAAAACTGGAGCTATAAGATGATAAATCAATGGCTTCAAGGAGAAATTGTGCCGGAGGCAGTTGAAGTTCAATCAAATCTTGAAAAAAAAGTAGAATCCCTTGAAGAAAAAGTTCAAGAATTGCTTAATCGTTCTGAAAAAGATGAGCAATTTCAACTAGCACTTATTCAACGATTAGATGAACAAGGAAGCCTTATAAAGAAACTTACGGAAAAGCTAGACCACCAAGACAAATACATTGAAAATAATCTAGAAAAGCGAGATGAGAAATTAACTAGTGCCATACGTGAAATTAGCGATACAAAAAAACTTATCGCGGCCGCCCAGGAGAATCTAGATTCAAAACCAAAAGGATTCTGGAGTAAGATTTTTGGTAATTAAATTCTATATGTATAATTGTTAAACTTTTATTTTTGATATATAAAACCCATTAGAGATGAATTTCAAAACTAGTTTTGAAATTCATCTCTAATGGGTTAGCTACTGTTTAAAACAGTGTAATAATACATATCCTCTAAGGATTCTCCCTATTCTGTTTCATTGTAAAAATAATGGCGCCTATCCAAAACATAAAAACACCTATATAAATGAATACTTCTGCGATATTATTTATAGGCCATACTTTTAGTATTGTCCAAACATTAGTCAAAATAATAAAGCCACCTACTAATACACCCAAAAGATAAGAAGGTAGTGTTTTTACTAACCATGCGGCGACCGGGGCTGCTATAACTCCTCCTAACATAAGAGCTACTACCCAGAACCAATTTACATCTTGCCATCCTAATGAAATTAAAAAACCTAGAGTAGCAGAAATAGCAATTGCAAATTCACTTGTATCTACTGTACCTACTACTTTTCTAGCTGAATTACCATTCTTCGACAGTAATATAGGAGTTGTAAGAGGCCCCCAGCCGCCGCCAGTGGCATCAGCAAAACCTGCTATTAAACCTAAAGGTAGAGCTTGCTTTGTAGTTAAATTGAGGTTGCGCTGTTGTGTACTACTCGGTTTATTTTTAAATAAAAAACGGATAACAACATAAAAACCTAGCATTAATAAGAATAAAGAAATATATGGTTTAACTATATCCCCTGGCAAATTACTTAAAAAACATGCTCCTATAAAGGCACCTATAGAACCTGGTATTATTAATTTAAAAATGGCTTGACGATCCACATTCCCAAACTTTATATGCGATATCCCTGAAGCAGCCGTGGTTACTACTTCTGATATGTGTATAGAAGCCGAAGCAATTGCAGGAGCCATCCCAAATGATAACAAAAGAGATGACGAAGTAACGCCATAAGCCATTCCTAAAGATCCGTCAATTAATTGCGCTAGGAATCCTATAAAAGCGAAAATAAATAATTTTTTCATGAGCTTCCTCCTGTTAAATGTCTCCTTTGTAGTTTCGATTTAAAGAATACAGTTCTTGTAGGAATGTTAAATTTATAAAATATAGTAGAAATTAGAGAACAACGAAGTGAGAGGGGCTTAAAGAAGGTAATTTTAAATTAGATTCATTTTTTCTAAATAATTTATTATTTTATTTACACACTCTTCTACTGAATATGAATTAGTTTCAATAACTAATTCTGGATTAAGAGGTTCTTCATATGGAGAATCAATACCTGTAAAATTTTTTAATTTTCCTGCCCTAGCTTTTTGGTAAAGCTTCTTTGGATCTCTTTTTTCACATTCATCTAGTGAGCACTTTACATATACTTCAATAAATTCTTTAGTTTCGACAAGTTGGCGTACTCGGTCTCTGTCTTCTTGAAAAGGGGAGATAAAAGCTGTAAGAATAACTAGGCCACCATCTACAAATAATTTGGATACTTCACCGATTCTTCGAATATTTTCAGCTCTCTCTTTTTCGGAAAAGCCTAAATCCTTGTTAAGACCATGTCTAACATTATCGCCATCCAAAACATAGTTATTAATTCCACGTATAAACAGTGTCTGTGCTAAGGCATTTGCAATTGTAGATTTTCCAGATCCAGAGAGTCCAGTAAACCATATAATAAAACTTTCATGGCCATTTTGGTTTCTTCTCTGCTTCTTTGTAATTGCATAATCATGCCAAGTGATGTTTTTATTATCTGTCATTCTTTTTCCTCCCGATATTATGAAACTATTAACTTTAAAATCATTTGTTTTATTAATGATTCTATAAATTCCATTCCATTATTTTCAAAATTTTCAATTAATACCTTAATTAAAAAGAAATATATTTTTACCTTACTTATCCTTATAAAGTAGAAAGAAGGCTTATACATATAAAAAAGCAAGAAAAATCCAAAATTTTTCTTTATATTTATATTCAAAAGACGTAAAAAGGATCTACTCTATATGCCCATGCTTTTCATATATGCAGGAAGCCTTGTGACAGTAAACTCTTCTTTAGTTATGAAAAAATACTGACTATATCTTAAGCAGTCAGTGTTCTATATGGTAAATATCAAACTATGAGATTAGCATTTACGATACTTTATAAGATTTAACACCTTATTGATAAACAATTCTATAAGGTCTTGAAGGGGAATTGACAGGAGAGGAAGCCTTTACAAATACAGTTTGTCCATTTGATGGAATTCTATCTTTAAACACATAAACTCTAATTTCTCCGCCTGGAGCACCACGTCCCCTAGAGGCTTTTCTTGGAACGATATTTCTTTCGTTGTTTGGATCAAGTACCCAATGAGAGTACCAAAGCTGTCGCAGGAACTGCCTATTGGTACTTTGAGGACGTTCATCAAATATGCAGTGATTTACTTGTCCTGTCCAATATAAATATCGACCATTAGAAATTCTCCATTCGTTACCTGATCGATATCTAATGCCTACACATTCTCCCGGGTAAATAACATTAGAGATATTATTATGATTAGCCCTCTGACAATTAGGATCATTATATCCAGTATAAGGTGTTACCCTTACCATTTGTATCTGATTTCTTCTAAAATAGAGATATTGTTGCGTCACTTGTCCTGTAAGACTATTAACAGCTAAATGACTAAAAAGAACACCGTAGTAGGATTGAAGATTTGTAGTATCTATACTTGTGGTGACATTTAGCGTATCCGAAGTAGCATTTATAACCCCACCTACTAGCCTTCCATTATGAACACAATAGCCATTTCTACATGAAGCACCACTGCTTGCTCTATATAAAATTCCTACACAAGATCCACGGTTTATTATTGCCAATTGTTTTCACCTCCCTGATGTGGGATTTAGTTATTTCTTAATTATCATTTCTACATATCTCCAGAGACCGTAGCGATATTTCGGTTCTGTTTGATAATAATATCCACTTCTTACTTGAGCAATCCAGTTTTGAAATATCTCTCTCCATTCAACTCGATTAAGGAACTCATCAAGTGGTTTGGTAGGGTCCCATTCGATGATCTGGAATGGAGTGACTGCTGGATTCCATACACCTACGTTATTGACTCCTTTTTCTTTGATGAGTAAGAGAGGCATTCCTCTTTGGTACCCCATACTAGGTTCTATTTGCACAAAAGGGGCGCCTTCCCATGATGATTGTGGTAGATTTTCTCCTGTATTTGTTTGTGTATAATTAGCAAAAACTTGTTGCATGTTGACTGCAATTAATCCATAATCTGAGAGCACCAACCGTCGTACGCTTGTCAATGTTTTTTCAGGATATTGCTCTGTATCAGGCAAAGTACGTGGAAAGAGAAGAACATTCTCAATCTCTCGAATGAGACGTTGGAGAAATCTTGATTGAGTAGTATTAAGGGAGGAGGGGTGGCTTAGAAATACAGGTATTCTAAAAGCCATGTCAGCTGCATTGTCGATTCCATTTCCCTCCTGTCCTCCCTATATTCCTTTTAAGATTTAGGGTAACGTTCATTTAAATAATAATTACCATCTCTAGAATTGTAGTGAGTGTAGTATTTTTTAATTGTAATCATCCTTTCTTCATGAACTCTCTATATTTTATTCATTTTTATGAAAAAGAAATGTGTGCTTGTTCAAGGTCCTTAGTAGCATTTTTATCTAAAGAGTATTTAGCTTTTCCGGCGTTAATATTATAGGTTAAAAATTTATAGTTAAAGCGAGCCATGTTAACGATTAAATTATCCTGAAGGTGTAGTTAGTTTGTCCAAGCAAAAATACATAATTAAGCATTTAATATACTAGAGAATTCAACGCATAAAAGATAAAGATACACCAGTCTTTTAGAACGTGACATTATAAACAATCAGCACTAATTCTGTTTGTAATAATCTAGGGTTAATAGGTTTACAAACTCTTTTACAACATACAAAATCAAAGGAGCATACGGAGGAATAGCTGTGAGTATATTAGTAACCGGAGGAGCTGGATACATTGGGAGTCATACTTGTCTTGAACTGCTCAATGCCGGCTATGAGATTGTAGTAATAGATAATCTTTCTAATAGCAAACCTGAATCATTGAAACGGGTATCTGAATTAGCTAAAAAAGATTTCAAATTCTACAATGGAGATTTACTTGATGAAAAAACTGTAGAGAAAGTTTTCTCTGAAAATAATATTGACGCCGTTATTCATTTTGCCGGATTAAAAGCTGTTAATGAATCAGTGGAAATTCCTCTTCATTATTATCATAATAACGTCACTGGGACCTTAATTCTTTGTCAAATAATGAAAAAATATGAAGTTAAAAAGCTGATATTTAGCTCATCTGCAAATGTTTATGGAATGCCGAAAAATGTACCAATTACTGAAAATTCTCTATTAGATCCAATAAACCCCTATGGGCGAACAAAATTAATGATTGAAGAAATTCTCAGGGATTTATACATTTCAGATCACAGTTGGAGTATTGCACTTTTGCGATACTTTAATCCAATTGGGGCTCATGAAAGTGGAAGAATAGGAGAAGACCCTAATGATATTCCAAATAACCTAATGCCTTATATCAATCAAGTTGCTATAGGCAAAAGGGAGAAAGTTAATGTATTTGGGAAAGATTATGATACTCATGATGGAACAGGAGTTAGGGATTACATTCATGTGGTGGATTTAGCTAAGGGGCATTTAAGGGCCCTGGAAATGGTTATTAGGACTACAGGCATCGATGCATTTAATCTCGGAACTGGCATTGGTTATAGTGTGCTAGATTTAATTAAGAGCTATGAGAAAGCTACTTCAAAAAAAATTCCTTACACTTTAACTCATAGAAGACCAGGGGATATTGACAAATGCTATGCAGATACTAAGAAGGCTAACAAAAAATTACAGTGGGAAGCAACCAAAAGTCTTGAAGACATGTGTCGCGATGCCTGGATGTGGCAACAGAATAACCCAAATGGATATGTAAAATGAAATTTTAAAAAATTGCATAAGTTAATTAAAATCTACCCTTTGAGTAATCATAAATTAAGATTTCAATTAGATTTTTGCGTTACAGACCCTTTATTTGACCTGTGATGTGTAAATCTCTTCTCCCGTGAATCATCACTTCAGAACGGCCACCTTCGTAATTTAACTCTTGAACTAAATTTCCAACATGATATAAATATACTTCTCTTACACTTATAATTATATCCTCGGTATGTAGATTTACAGTCCTATTTGGATTACCTTCAAAAATAATGGTAAAGTCTTAATTAGTGAGAAAATATAAGCATCTCCCTCTATAAATTGAGTAACATCAAGGGTTTATAGGGGGGGAATAAAATATAAAAAATTTTTTTATATCCATTTATATCCTTATATTTTCATTTTTATAAGAAACTGGTACTAAGGGGAATAGCTTCACTATTATTTTTTTCATTATTTTGAAAAAAGATGGAGAATATCTCGTATCATTCGCTCTTCATCAATGGAGAATATCTCGTATCATTCGCTCTTCATCAAATGGACATTGTTTCTGACCTATAGTATATAGAACACGAACTAACTTCCCACAAAGTTCAATCACCGTTACCATCCCAACACCAGGTACAGTCAGCATCTCAGCAATACCCGGCAGGGTCAGCACGAGGTCTTCCAATTGCTTTTCTAATGCATGTAATTCTTCTTTAAGCATCTTATATCGTTTGATATTTGTCGCTATTTCTCGTTGTGCCACCTGTAGTCCACCGTTAATACTACCGGACGTCCAGCAGCCTCTTGAAGTCGCTGTATTCGTTTATGACTTGGGCGTTGTATGCCTCCGTAAGTGGACCATATTTCTGCCACCCTTTCGGGTGTTGTTTGATTAAGTTGAACTGGAAGAGGAATATGTTCTAGCGTGGCCAACGCCATCTTTCCACTCCAGTCTTTAAAAACGGTTAGAAACTCTGGAAAATACTTATCTAGCCAATTATGAATCCGCCCTTGTAGAGCCTGTAAATCACCTACAATTTGGTTTCTGATAGTAATTCCTGCCTTTACTTCGACATCTTGATCCATTGGTAAGCGAGGATAAGAAAATCGACCATCTTTTATCAGTTGAGCGATACCTCTAGCATCCTTGATATCATTTCTTGTTGGAAAGTTATCGTCGAGTTCTTTACTTCGCTTAATGTGTAGAGGATTAACGACTCCGAAGGAGACAAGTCTTTCCTTTAGTGTATAGGCTAGATTTAACCGGTAATGACCGGTAGATTCCATACCAACTAGAACATCAGCTTTCTCATGTTTGTGTTGCATCTCTTCCAACCAGGCAAAGAACGCATCAAATCCTTCTTTTGTATTTGTAAAGGTTAGAGATTTCCCAAGAATCTTTCCCCGGTCATCTTGTGCACGAGCAACATGCTTAAATTTAGCAATATCTACTCCGACAATCAGTGTATGGGGTGTAACTTGATTTAACTTTTCGTTTTGATTACAATTCATAAGAGTTCTCCTTGAATGATGAATTGAAGTCATGGCCATGACCTTCTGCATTATATCAAGGGGACTTTTTTATTTCAAGACTCCAAGTAATTTCAAACAGGAATGCTTGTTTATATTATTGCTTGTCTAATTTTAAATTTCTTTTACTGCAATTAAACCGTACAAGAATGGCTGTCCTATCTTAATATTGAGATAGGACAGCCGTTCTATGATTACAAAATATTGATCAATTTATTTGTAGAATAATTAAGGTAGAAAAGTTTAAATTATTATTTAGATATTGATATACCCTTTAATATATAATCCCAGTCTTCTTGTCTCCATTGATTCTTATTAGTAATTGAACCTGTCAGAGGAATATCTACAAATACAACCCCATGTAATCCCCAATTATTTTCTCGTATAGCTGTTAGATTTCCTACAGGGTTAACAATGAGGATATGAAATGACCCATCTGTCATTTCAGAAAGGATTGACTGTAATTCTACTACCTCATTATACGTTGCACAATATCTAATAAATAAAGTGGATTGGCTATTTTTTATTTTATTAAGAAATCTATTAATCCGATAATCTAGTTTAGTCCTAAAACCGGGATAATCTGCAGTCCAGTGTTTGCCTGGAGTAACAAGAAAGTCATGATATGATCCTATATTATATTTTAGGTCTTCTAATACATATGTTTGTTTTTCCAGTATTACATCATTAGACTGATCATCTTCATCAATAGCAAACTTAGCATATTCTATAAATTTCATGTTATCAATAACCATATAATCTTGAAATTTATTTTTTAGTACACGATTGACATGAGTAAGAGTTGGCGTAGTAACCCAGTCAAAAGGTCCTGAAAATGTCCTTAGATTAAATTTCTTCAGTTGATTTGTAACACCGCACCATGACCCTATACTTACCACTGTATCATACGGTCTCTTCATACCATTCAAATTCAATTTCTCACCCCCAAAAATTAACTTATATTATATTATTCATTATTTCCAAAAACGTTTGTACAATATGAGAAAAATACTAGTCCTTCAACTCAGCATGCGTATAAATAACTTAATTATGAAAATTAGCGGGAATTTTAAAAACCAATAAGACATTTTTTTATAATTACCCTCTTAACCAACAGAAGGTTTTACTATAAGTTTAAGTTCATAAACTCACATAACAAGTATCATACACATATATTTAATTATCTGTTTGTATACATTGTAGATAATGAATAGACATAGCAGTTCAAATAGTTACAAAGCAATTTAGAATAGCTAAAAAAGGTGGTCTAAAAAGATGGAATTTAAAGAAGAATCTCTATATTTTTCAGGTGGTGACAAAATTCATACAACCTCCCTATTTAAGGAAATCACTAACAATTTTACAATTGAATTTTCAGTAAAACCAAAAGCAACTCTATCAATTCCTCATAAAGAAAGCACAAATCAAATTTTGGGAATTCCAGGTCAACGATTTATTATAGGTCCCGCTTATGGAATTGGCAAAGATACAGCTGGGATGGGAGTATCAGTAGGTCAAAATGGCGTCATTGTTTACGAACATAGTGAGAATTACCTTCCTCCATTACTTGTATATAAAACTTCCATACTAGATTGGGTGCATATTAGTATTGTATATAAAGATCGAACACCATTACTGTATATAAATGGTCAATTGGTGAAGACAGGACTAACAAGCTCTAAACAGTACATTCACCCATCAGGAATTTTAGGAGGTTTAGAACCTTATGGTTACTATATAGGCTATGCAAAAGATATACGCATCTGGAATTTCGCAAAATCTGAATTAGAAATTAAGAATGACATTAAAAAGGAATTATTAGGAAATGAAAAAGGGTTATTTGTACATTGGAAATTAACTGAAGGAATAGATGCAGCATTTGTTAACAATACTAATAACTTTGAGGATAAAAGCGCTTTAATGACTAATGATTACCCTACTGATACAGGGGTAAAGGAAGAGCTAGTTTTTTGCACTTCTATATGTGCCAATTATTTATCCAAAGCAATGGTACTGGCAAAATCCGTTAAGAAATATCATCCATATGCTAAATTTATTATTTGTTTAATTGAAGAAGAAATACCTTCTACTGCTAGAGAGTTCAGATATTTTGATGAAATTATTTTATCAAAAGATCTGGGCATTCCTAATTTTTACAGTTTTATCTTTAAACATAATGCTATAGAAGCTTCCACTGCAGTGAAAGGAAACCTATTTCTGTATTTATTAAATCGTTATATGGATTATAAGAAATTTATTTATTTAGATCCAGATATTTATGTAATGGGGCAGTTAGCCGAACTCTATTCGTTGTTAGATCAGCATTCTATTGTTCTTACACCTCATTTATTAACACCTGAAGATAAAGACGATATGATAGCAATTAAAGGAAATGAAATTCAAATATTACAAAAAGGATTATTCAATTTAGGTTTTCTTGCCATTTCGAGAAGCCCTAATGCTGAAAGGTTTATCTTATGGTGGACGGATCGACTCATGCAATTTTGTTATGATGATACTCCAAATGGCCTTTTTACAGATCAAAAATGGATAGATTTATCTCTCTGTTTCTTTGATGTATTTATCTTTAAACACCCAGGTTATAATTTTGCTCCTTGGAACTATTCTAAACGAAAACTAAGTGTTACAGAACAACAAGAACTATTAGTAAACAACCAACGATTAAAATTTATACACTTTTCTGGAATTGATTCAGGAGCAAATTTATATGTAACTCAATTATATTTTAAAGATTTATCAAACCCTATTTACACTCTTTACAATAAATATATAAGCGAGTTGAAAAGGATGGATGAAAACTCTTTAAAGAAGATTCCTTGGAGTTACGGATATTATCTAAATAAAGAAAAAATAGAGAGAAGTGCACAACTTTATTACCGAAACAATAAAAATTCACAAAAAAAATACAAAAACCCTTTTAAGTACTCTAATAAAAACTTCAAGTAAAAAACAATTTATTATCACAACGTAAGAGATCGTCAATAATTTTGTGTAAATACGAATTTCCTTTTCTTATAGACGGTATTCACTAGTTTGCTTTAAACATCATTTTTAATTCAGCACGAGCTTAATCGAAACCAATATGACACCTTATCGTAAAGCGCCGATTACACTAGTCAAACTGAGAGAAGAGAAAGTGTTCAAGTGGCTCTTCGTTAGGGAATTGTTCCTTAAGTTTACTATATTTCTTGATTTGTTTATTAAACCACTCAATGAGATTAGTAGAATAAATACTAAGTCAAATAGAATTAGAAAAGCTATAAAACGTGAACAAATAAGGGTTATTGAACAATGGTTTTGTCGCTTTTGGATATGTATATTTCCACTCTTCAACAAACAAGTGCAGGGCCTACTGGTTCAGTTCAAGGCTCTCTGCACGGTACACAGATTTGAAATCTTCATAGATTTCAGCTCGGATACATGAACTTTATGAGCGATAGTACGTGAAAGATGAACACAATAAATTTGATAATAAGAGTACGGGTAAAATAGCAGAAACACTTGCAAAGATGCCTTTTAAGCTCTTAGAGATAAATAACAAAATCTCTTCTCCCCCTACGAGATTTGATTTATTCTAAAAATTCTTTCTATACAAAGGCGGATTCATTAGATACAATAGTATAACTAATTGCTTCTTTCGAACGGTCTTCGTGAATACTAACGACAACATAGACAGCCTATTTTAAAACCGTATCTCGTTTCAAAGCAAGGGGTAATCAGCGACTGTAAAGTCCTCAATAACAGCAATTCAAAATTCCCCGATAATAACAGATAATCGTTTCAAAACAACATTATGAATGGAGTGGAAAAATGGTCCTGAAGATTGGGGAGTTTTTTCAAAAAGGTTGGATTAAAACAAGGGGTAAATATCTAAAAGATAATCAGTTACCTAAGCGCAAAGTAAGTAAACAGTAAAAAAGAAAGTAAGTTAGATTCTTATAAATCGTATATACTTGCACCCCTTAAAGAAGGTACCACTAATGGTTCTGGTGCGAAAATCAAAAAATATATGCAAGTACCCCCCCAAACTTGGACATACTGATACTATTACTCTAAAAAAGGAGATGCGATTAGTATGAAAAAGCAAAATCTATTCAAATGGAAACATTATCAACCTGATATTATTTTATTAACCGTGAGATAGTGGAAACGATGGAAGAACGCGGATTATCGATTGCTCATACAACGATTATGCGTTGGGTTCATCAGTATGGTCCTGAACTAGATGAACGAGTACGGCGTCACCTTAAGCTAATCAATGATTCCTGGAGAGTGGA
>Ga0268252_1001826_pt1 | contig 11408 bp, 8 predicted proteins | sample AgamicMgSfrz_FD_200244 | JGI IMG/M metagenome (GOLD analysis project Ga0268252, IMG submission 200244) | Agave microbial communities from Guanajuato, Mexico - Mg.Sf.rz (v2) (version 3) | ecosystem: Host-associated > Plants > Phyllosphere > Phylloplane/Leaf | place: Guanajuato, Mexico | collected... | reverse complement strand
CGAGATGGGATTTTTTTCGTTAAGTTATAAAGAAACATGGTAATATAAATGGAAGAGAATTTTATAAAATGAGATTTAAGATTCATCATTAAGGAGGAGAAAGATGAGCTGGCATCAGCATTTTTTGCGTTGGGATAGTGAAATTGAATTAGAAAATGAAATGAGAAAAAGTTTAGATAGTATTAAGCATGATGAGAGATTGCTTGAAGAGCATTTTTATAAAAATCTAGAATTTGGTACAGGTGGAATGAGAGGCGAAATTGGAGTCGGAACAAATCGTATGAATCTTTATACAGTAAGGAAGGCATCAGCTGGATTTGCTCAGTATATTGAAAACGCGGGAGAAGAAGCGAAAAACCGCGGAGTTGTGATTGCGTATGATTCTCGCCATAAGTCCCCACAATTTGCTCTTGAAGCTGCTAAAACTCTTTCTTCATATGGAATTAAAACCTATCTTTTTACAGAACTTAAGCCAACGCCACAGCTTTCGTTTGCCGTTCGAGAGTTGCATGCTTTTGGTGGTATTGTTATAACAGCAAGTCATAATCCACCTGAATATAACGGTTACAAAGTATACGGAATGGATGGAGGGCAGCTTCCGCCTAAAAGTGCTGATGAGTTAATCTCTTATGTAAACGGTATCGAAAATGAGCTGAAGATTAAAGTGAAAGAAAAAGAGGAACTAAAAAAAGAAGGTTTGCTTGTTATGCTTGACGATACACTTGATGAAGCATACAACAAGAAACTTCAAGAAGTTAGCGTCTCAAAAGAACTTTCACAGGAAGCTAAAGACAACGTAAGAGTAGTTTTTACACCTTTGCATGGAACAGCTTATAAATCAGCAACAAAAGCGTTTGAAACGCTCGGTTATAAACATGTTCATGTTGTAGCAAAGCAAGCAATGCCAGACCCTAATTTTACAACCGTGCTTTCTCCAAATCCTGAAGAAGCTGAGGCTTTTTCATATGCGATTAAAGACGGGAAAGATGTAAAAGCAGACGTTCTTCTTGCAACAGATCCTGATGCAGACCGAGTTGGACTTGCTATTCGAAAAGACGACGGAGAATATACGCTTCTAACAGGAAACCAAACAGGAGCACTTTTACTAAAATATCTTTTATCACAGCTTGAAAAGAGTGGAAATCTTCCTAAAAATGGAGCTGTTCTAAAAACAATTGTAACTTCTGAGCTTGGGCGCAAGATTGCAGAGGATTATAAGCTTACAGCAATTGATACCCTTACTGGATTTAAATTTATCGGTGAGAAAATTAAACAGTTTGAACAAACAAACGACTACACATTTTTATTCGGTTATGAAGAGAGCTACGGCTATTTAGTTAGAGACTTTTGCCGAGATAAAGATGCAATTCAAGCACTGATCTTAGCTGTAGAAGCGTGTGCAGTTTATAAACAACAAGGCAAAACGCTTTGGCACGTTATGCAAGATATCTATGAAGAATACGGCTATTATAAAGAAAATTTAAAATCACTTACGTTAAAAGGAAAAGAAGGATCTGCTCAGATTGAGCACCTTTTAACATCTTTCCGTGCTGCCCCTCCAGGAGAAGTAGCTGGTCTTCGAGTTAAAACAATCGAAGATTATCAAGTACAAAAAAGAGCGCACCTAGAAAATGGAGAAACAGAAACAATGTCTCTTCCTTCCTCAAACGTTTTAAAGTATTTCTTAGAAGATGGCTCATGGTTTTGTCTTCGCCCGTCTGGTACAGAGCCAAAAGTGAAGTTTTACTTTGGAGTTGTTTCCGACACTAATGAGGAAAGCGTGTTAAAGCTAGAACAGCTTAACAATAGTATTATGGACAAAGTAGCAGCTATTTTAGAAAGTAATGAAGAAGGAATCCAAAAATAAAGAAATGTTTCTCCATTTAAACTGGGGCAACTTTCTTTTAATAATATTAAGATAGCGGAAAAAGGGAAAAATGTGGTACGTTTAATAAATGAAGACTTTTATAGAAAAAGTCCATTGACAACACCATATTATAGGAGGATTTTATAATGAAGATTGTTGTAATTAATGGAACACCGCGTGAAAGTGGAAGAACGCGTATTTTAAGCCGTTTTTTAGCAGAAAAATACAGCTTAGATTTGATTGATTTAAGTGAAACAGTGTTACCTGTTTTTAACGGAACAAGTGAGCAACACGAATTAGAAAACGTAGTAAAAGTAAAAGAGCTTGTACATAGTGCAGATGCTATTATTTTAACAACGCCAGAATATCATGGAAGCATGAGTGGAGCGCTGAAGAATATGCTTGATTTCTTAACGTTTGAACAGTTTAAAGGAAAACCAGTTGGACTTCTTGCAGTAGCAGGCGGTGGAAAAGGCGGTATTAATGCATTGAATAGCATGCGTGATGTAATGCGTGCTCTTTATGCGAATGCATTACCAAAACAAATTGTATTTGATCCACCGATGTTTGAAAAAGACAGCGATCTCCTTGTTCCAGAAGCTTCAGAAGCATTAGAAGGATTTATGGAAGAGCTTAAAAAATATACAAAGCTTTATAAAGAGTTTGCACAAGCATAAAAAATAAGAGGCAGGATTTCATCCTGCTTCTTATTTTTTTTGAAATCCTGTCTTTTTAAATAAAGCGTGAAAACGGGGAGCAATAAGACCACCTAAAAATGTAAAAATCACATCTTTAATAAAAAATCCACCCATGAAAATCCACAGTGCTTTATAAGACATTGGAGTATTAATCCACGTATTAAGAGCTAAGTACATATAGTTAACGCTAAACAGATAAATAAAAATAATGCCGATATACGACGCAACCATAAATGTACCAAGCGTTGGATTTTCTTTTCGCTCGACAATTTTACCTACAATATAAGCAGCAAAAATATAGGAAATGATAAATCCGCCTGTTTGGGTAAACAAAGCGCTAAGACCACTATAAAACTCAGCAAACACTGGAGCTCCAGCAAGTCCTACAACCATGTAAGCGAGCATAGAAAAAGCACCTAACCGGCTACCGAGCAAAGCACCAGCTAGAATAGCAAAGAATGGTTGAAGTGTTGGAGTTACATTTCCAAAATGTAAAAATGGAGCAAAAGAAGCAATGTTAGCTCCAATCGCAGTAAGGGCTACAAAGACACTTGCGTATGTAATGTCAATCGCCCGAAATTGTCTTTTGTTCACGTAGTGTTCCTCCTGATGATAGAATACGCTTTTTATCTTAACGAAAGAGAGTTACATCAGTCAACAGATAATATTTCTCAGTTTACATTCAAAAGATGAATAAAAATAAAAAAGGAGCAGAAAATAAGTATAAAAGAAAAAAGGCATACCTTTTTAGGGGTATGCGTTAAAAAGTTTGTTTATAAAGATTGTTCCATAGCGTTCAGCTCAGACTGAAGCGCTTGTTCTCCTGCATAGTCAATATAACATAGCAAAGAGTATAAATTTTCTTCCACAATTCGCTCGTTTCGCTCGAAGTTATAGGCGTGTAAAAAGTGTTCAATCCTTTTTGATAACAAATCATCGTTTGTTCTCACCATCAAAATCAACAGGTTGTCCCACTGTGATCGATGTGTGTAGTAAAGCGCTCTGTCATAGTCCAACATGTTCATTGCTTTTCCTCCCCTTTGAAGGAGTCGATATTATTGTATGACAGTTTGGCTTATTTGTTACTGAACAAATGTTGGACAAAAAAGCAAAATAGTGACAGTGTGATAAGAACAACACTGTTAACTTTTTCTGCTGTATAAAATCGAGTTCAAAAAACAAATAATACGAGCAAGCCTTCTGTGAGGTTACTTTAACAACTTCTTCACATATTTTAAGCTATTTTTAAACGAAGGATAGCGAACAGGAAGATCAAACTTTGTTGTTTGTTTTAGAATGCCTTTTTCATGTGTAAAAGCATCAAAGCTTCCTTTTCCATGGTATTTGCCCATCCCGCTTTCTCCAACTCCCCCAAAAGGAAGGTGTGTGTTCGCTACATGCATAACTGTGTCATTGATACAGCCTCCACCGAAGGAGAAAGAGTTAATAATCTTTTCTTGCTTTTTCTCATCTTCTGAAAAGTAATAAAGCGCAAGCGGATTCGGAGCTTTATCTAGATGATTTTTAAGGTCTTCAAATTTTGTGAAAGAAAGGAGAGGTAAAATAGGACCGAAAATTTCTTCCTTCATTACGCTGTCTTCCCACGTTATATTTTCTAAAAGGGTAGGAGATATGCGATTTTCAACTTCTTCATATTGTCCTCCAAACACAATATCCCCATCTTGTAAAAATGCGAGCAGTCTTGTGAAATGACGTTTGCTTACAATTTTCCCGAACTTTTCACTGTTAAGAGGGGTTTCTCCGTAGAACTCTTTTACAACGGCTTTCAACTGTTGTACAAATTTCTCTCTTATTTGCTCATGAACAATAACATAGTCAGGAGCAATGCATGTTTGACCAGCATTGGTGAATTTCCCCCATGCAATTCGTTTTGCGGCAAGCTCTATATTTGCATCTTGATCAACAATGCAAGGACTCTTGCCACCAAGCTCAAGTGTGAGCGGTGTTAAATAGTTTGCAGCAGCTTTCATCACTTCTTTTCCTACTACAACGCTTCCTGTAAAGAAAATATAGTCAAAACGTTCATTCAAAAGGGCCTGACTTTCTTCAACTCCTCCTTCAATAAGGGCAATATATTCAGAAGGGAAAGTTTCTTGGATAAGCTCAGAAATCCATCTAGAAACGGTAGGTGTGTATTCGGATGGTTTTAAAAGGGCTGTATTTCCTCCAGAAATTGCTCCAATAAGTGGAGAGAACTGAAGCTGAACAGGGTAATTCCAAGGCGCAATAATCAAGGTCACACCATATGGCTCTCTATAAAGGTAACTTTTAGATCCGAGATGACTTACAGGTGTTTTTACTTTTTGAGGTTTTGTCCATGAATCAAGATTTTTTAGAACAAAACGAATTTCTTCATATATAAAAGCAATTTCCGTCATATACGCTTCTGTCTCAGATTTATGTAAATCTCTTTGCAACGCATCTAGCAATTGTTGTTCATAGCGTTTTACAGCACTTTTAAGCTTTGTTAAGTTTTCTTTGCGAAAAGCAACGTCTTTTGTAGTATCAGTCTCAAAAAAAGCTCGCTGCTTTTCAATAAGAGATAAAATCCTGTTTTTCATCGAATCCCTCCTTATAACCCGGTCTTCTCTTAGAATATAAAACGTTTTCCTTTCCTAAACAACAAATAATGTCTTTCTCTCTCTTTTTCTATACAAAAAAGAGAGAAAAAATGTATCTCTTCATCATGAACAAACAAGCATATTCATACTATAGGATATGAAGGTGAAAGGGGAGAGCCTATGAACGACACTCAGCAAAAGCAACTTTATCGTGCAATTGAGGAGATAACGGAGATTGCTGAAGGCTTTGGATTAGATTTTTATCCAATGCGTTATGAGATTTGTCCGTCTGAAATTATTTATACATTTGGATCATATGGAATGCCTACTCGTTTCTCGCACTGGAGTTTTGGTAAACAGTTTCACAAAATGAAGCTTCACTATGATTTAGGATTGAGTAAAATCTATGAGCTTGTCATCAACTCAAACCCATGCTATGCATTTCTGCTTGATTCTAATTCTCTTATTCAAAATAAGCTTATTGTTGCTCACGTTTTAGCACACTGCGACTTTTTTAAAAACAATGCGCGTTTTGCCAATACGAACCGAGATATGGTAGATAGTATGGCAGCTACTGCTGAAAGAATTACCCAATACGAAATTTTGCATGGAAAACGTGAGGTTGAAAAGTTTTTGGATGCTGTTTTATCTATCCAGGAGCATATTGATCCATCTCTTATGCGTCCAAAACTTTCTTGGACGATGGATGAAGAAGAGGAAGAAGAAACAACAGTTGAAACACCTTACGATGATCTTTGGGCTCTTGATGGAGATAAAGTGAAAAAAGAGAAGAAAAAAAAGAAGAAGAAGTTACCGCCACAGCCTGAAAAAGATATTCTCTTATTTATCGAACAGTACAGTCGTGAATTAGAAGAATGGCAGCGCGATATTTTAACGATGATGAGAGAAGAAATGCTTTATTTTTGGCCTCAGCTTGAGACAAAAGTAATGAACGAAGGATGGGCTTCTTTCTGGCATGCACGTATCATTCGTGAACTGGAGCTAACAAGCAGTGAAGCCATTGAGTTTGCTAAATTAAATGCAGACGTTGTGCAGCCATCGCGTACAACGATTAATCCCTACTATTTAGGATTGAAAATCTTTGAAGATATTGAAGAGCGGTATAACAACCCAACGGAGGAAATGAAACGTCTTGGGGTTAAAGCGAATTCAGGACGAGATAAAATGTTCGAAGTACGTGAAGTGGAATCTGATATTTCATTTATTCGAAATTACTTAACAAAAGATCTTGTTATGCGTGAAGATATGTATCTGTTTGCAAAGCAAGGTCGTGATTATAAAATTGTTGATAAACAATGGACGGAAGTGCGTGATCAGCTTGTAAGTATGAGAGTAAATGGAGGATTCCCTTATATCACAGTTACAGATGGAGATTATCTGAAAAATGGAGAGCTTTATTTAAAACACTGGTATGAAGATATTGAACTTGATGTGAAGTACTTAGAAAAAGTACTTCCATATACGTATCAGCTTTGGGGGCGTACTGTTCATATGGAAACGAGCTTAGAAGGAAAGCAAGTGCTATTTTCATATGATGGAAATGCAGTACATCGAAAAATCTTGTAAAAAAAGGCGAGTGTCACATATGACACTCGTCTTTTAATATTTATAAAAAGTTAATGCTAGATTAACAATAGGTTAATGAAAGGAAGATATCATCTTAGATGGAAAAGAAAAACTAACTTATTCAGGGGAGAGAATCAGAAATGTTCAAAAAAGCAATGAAGAAAAAATTAATTCCATTTGCAGCAATGTCAACTATTGCCATTAGCGGTTTATTAGGCGGAGGCGCAGGAAGCGTTGATGCGGCAGAGCAGAAAGAGCCAGAAATTAAAAATATCATTTTCCTTGTTGGAGATGGAATGGGAACGTCATATACGACAGCACAGCGTTATATGAAAGATAATAAAGAAACACAAAAGATGGAGCCAACAGCTTTTGATCCGAATTTAGTTGGTTTACAAAGTACATATCCATATGCCCAAAATACCATAACTGATTCAGCTGCTGCAGGTACAGCTTTAGCAACAGGAAATAAAACATACAATGGAGCTGTTTCTGTTGATCATAATAAAAAGGAAGTAAAAACAGTTCTTGAGCAGGCAAAAGAAGAAGGTTTAGCAACAGGGCTTGTTACAACATCAGATATAACGGATGCAACACCAGCTGCATTTGGAGCGCATGATCCAGATCGTAAAAACAAAGATGGAATTGCAGATGACTATTATAATGAAATGATCAATGGAGAACATAAAATTGACGTTATTTTAGGTGGAGGTTTAACAAACTTTAAAAGAGATGATAGTGATTTAACAAAAGCCTTCCAAGAAGACGGATATAGCTATGTTTCTAATCGTGAAGATATGTTGAATGACGACAATAAACAAGTTTTAGGGCTCTTCTCTGAAGTTGGAATGCCAAAAATGCTTGATCGCTCTGAAGAAGATCCTTCACTAAAGGAAATGACAGATTCTGCGTTAGAGCGTTTAGAACAAGATGAAGATGGATTTTTCCTTATGGTTGAAGGAAGTCAAATTGATTGGGCAGCACATGATCATGATATTGTAGGAGCAATGAGTGAAGTAGAAGACTTTGAAAGAGCATACGAGTCAGCCATTGAATTTGCTAAAAAGGACAAGCATACGCTTGTCGTGGCAACAGCTGATCATTCAACAGGTGGTTTCACACTAGGAGCAAATGATAAGAATGGTTCAGGTGTACAAAAGTGGGTTCCAGAAGCTGTAAAAGCCGCGAAACGCACGCCAGACTTTATGGCTCAGCAAATTGCTGATGGGGAGAGCGTTGAATCTGTATTAGGCAAATACCTTGACCTTGAATTAACAAAAGAAGAAATAAACAGAGTAAAACAAGCAGCTAAAAATGATCAACAAGTAGATGATGAGACAGGAAATATGAAAAAAGTAGACGAGAGCGCTCTTGTTACAAATATTGACAACGCTATTGAGCGTATCATTGATGCTCATTCATATACAGGATGGACAACAACAGCACATACTGGTGAAGATGTTCCTGTTTATGCATATGGACCTGGAAAAGAAATGTTTGCAGGTATGAGTGATAACGTTGATCAAGCCAAGCGCATGTTCAAAATTTTAGAAGAGAATCATAAAGGTAATGGAGATAGCGAGAAAATTAAGTTCAGTGATATTAATGAGAAAACATTTGGCTATGAAGCAATTATGGCATTAGCAGAAAAAGGTATTGTAAAAGGAAGCAACGGAAAGTTTAATCCATCACAGCAGTTAACGCGTGTTCAAGCAGCAATTATGCTTCAACGGGCACTAGATTTACCAGTTCCACAAGATTTAAATTCATTTAAAGACGTAGATAAAGATGCTGAATATGCTGAAGCTGTTGCAGCTCTGAAAGAAGCAGGCATTTTTAACGGTTATGGAGATGGAACGTTTGGTGTAAATGACAAGCTTTCTCGTGAACAAATGGCAAGTGTGCTTGTTAAAGCATTTGACTTAAAGAAAAACAATAAAGAAGTAAATCTAGCAGATCTTGATTCTGTATCTCCTTCTCATAAAGAGAATGTCAAAATTCTTTACCAAAACGGTATTACAACAGGGAAAGAGGATGGCACATATGCTCCTTTTGAAAAAATCAAGCGTGATCAGTTCTCTGTCTTCATGCACCGCGTATTAACAAAATAAAACAAGATAACTTAGCCGCTGCCAACTCGCAGCGGCTTTTCGCGTTTCTTCTTTTTTGAAGTGGGAAAATATAAAAGGAAAGAACAAGATAGAAGGAATGATAAGGAGGAAAAAAGATGAAGGCGGTTGGTCTTTATAAATACTTACCAATAACAAATGAAGAGAGTTTAGTAGATGTTGAAGTCGAACAAGGAAATCCTACAGGTCATGATTTATTAATTCGTGTACAAGCAGTATCTGTTAATCCTGTTGATACGAAAGTTCGGGCACCAAAAGATAAAGAAGAAGAGAAACCAAAAATTCTTGGCTTTGATGCGTCAGGTATTGTTGAAGAAGTAGGAGAAGAATGTTCACTTTTTAAAAAAGGGGATAAAGTTTACTACGCAGGAAGCATTGGTAGACAAGGCACAAATAGCGAATATCATCTTGTTGATGAACGCATTGTTGGACGAAAACCTGAAAATCTCTCTTTTGCTGAAGCAGCGGCAATGCCGCTCACAACTCTTACAGCTTGGGAAGGATTATTTCAACGCCTTCATGTTCAAGAAGGAGAAAGCATTCTGATTATTAATGGAGGTGGCGGAGTTGGATCTATTGCCATTCAGCTTGCGAAACAGGCGGGGTTAACTGTTATTGCAACATCTTCTCGTATTGAAACAAGTGAATGGTGTAAAGGTCTTGGAGCCGATTTTATTATTAATCATTATGAATCAATGGAAGAACAGTTAAAAGAGCATGGAATGGAGAGTGTTGACAATATCTTCTGTTTGCATAGCACAGATAAACATTGGGAAGAGATGGGGAAAGTAATTCGTCCACAAGGGAAGATTTGCTCCATTGTTGAAAATGAAGAGCCTATCGATTTAAAACTTTTACAGGATAAAAGCATTTCTTTCTTTTGGGAATTTATGTTTACAAAACCTCTCTATGAAACTGATGATATGGTTGACCAGCATCATATTTTAAACAAGGTCGGAGAAGAGTTAGAAAAGGGGAATTTACAGCATACTCTGCAAGAGACAATAAGCCCAATCAATGCTGAAAATATGAGAAAAGCTCATGGAAAAGTTGAAAAAGGAAAAATGATTGGAAAAATTGTTGTAGAAGGATGGGGACAATAACATTTTTTAGTTATAATAGTAGTTGACTTATTTTATAATGTTAGCTACACTCATCACAGACAAAAGAATATACCTCGTTAGGTGAGGCTCCTGTACGGAGAAATGCTGCTGCCCAAAAATGTCCAAAGACGCCAATGGGTCAACAGGAATTATCGACATAAGGTAATTCTTAACGTAGCTGGTTTTAGAACCTATGCCGTACAGTGCTAAAGCTCTACGAATGGAGGGTATGAAGCGTTATTTAGTATGCAAAAAAACAAAAACACACCTTCCTTAAGGTGTGTTTTTGTTTTTTTGCAGCATAAGAGAGGAGGAATCAATCATGATTCAAGATATGACATACGAAGAAATCGTAGAAAGAATTTCGCATCTTCTGGAACAAGAAAAAACAAATGGTATTCAAGTAATTCTTGAAGAACTACAGCCTTATGATATTGCTGAAATATATGTGATGCTTTCAGAAGAACAGCGTCCTAAGTTTTTAGATGTACTTGAAACAGAGCAGCAAGCATCACTTATTGAAGAAATTGATCGCGACGAGCAACTTGAGCTTGTTGAACAAATCAATGTTAATGACCTTGGGGAAGTATTGGATTTAATGGACAATGATGATCTTGCACATCTTTTAGATGAAGTAACACCAGATGTGAAAGAGCAGTATTTATCAGGGATGACAACAGAAGAATCTACAGCAGTTCAGAAACTAATGGAATACGAAGCTGAAACAGCTGGACGGATTATGACCAACCGCTATGTTTGGATTCCTGAACAATTTACTGTAAGAGAGACAGTAGACAAACTAAAAATTTTCGCCGAGCTTGCCGAATCCATTAACTATATTTACGTGATTAATAATGAAAAGCAACTCATGGGAGTTGTTTCATACAGAGATTTAATCTTAGCTGAGATGGATGAGAAAATTGCAGACATTATGTTTTCACGCGTTATTTCTGTTCCTGTAGAGATGGATCAAGAAGAAGTTGCGAGCATTATTGAAAGATATGATTTTCTAGCCATTCCAGTTGTTGAAGAAAATAATGTGCTTGTTGGGATTATTACGGTTGATGACATTATTGACGTTGTGATTCAAGAAGCGAACGAAGACATTGAAAAGCTTTCAGCAACAGGGAAATCAATCGATTTTGATACAAAAGTATGGGTTGCTTCTTATCGACGCCTTCCATGGCTTGTTTTGCTTTTATTTGTTGGACTTATTTCAGGAAGTATTATTAGTCAGTTTGAAGAAACATTGCAAAAAGTTGTTGCCTTATCATTTTTTATGCCACTCATTTCTGGAATGACAGGAAATACAGGGACGCAGTCGCTTGCTGTTGTTGTAAGAGGTATTGTTGGTCAAGAAATGAACAAAGCAGTTGTTACTCGTCTTATCTTACGGGAATTTGGGGTAGGAGCTTTAATCGGAGTTACTTGTTCTATTTTGC
>Ga0268252_1001823_pt1 | contig 11416 bp, 9 predicted proteins | sample AgamicMgSfrz_FD_200244 | JGI IMG/M metagenome (GOLD analysis project Ga0268252, IMG submission 200244) | Agave microbial communities from Guanajuato, Mexico - Mg.Sf.rz (v2) (version 3) | ecosystem: Host-associated > Plants > Phyllosphere > Phylloplane/Leaf | place: Guanajuato, Mexico | collected... | reverse complement strand
GAACCGTGATAAATCAGACAAACGTAATACAGGAGTCAGCTTTGAAAAGCAAGACCCAATCTCTTTCTTATTACTAGGAGTAGATGAGCGTAAAGGTGATCGTGGACGTTCAGATTCTTTAATTGTTTTAACTGTAAATCCTAAAGATAAATCTATGAAAATGGTAAGTATTCCACGTGATACGCGTACGGAAATTGTTGGTAAAGGTACAAAAGATAAAATCAACCACGCCTATGCATTTGGTGGCGTTGATATGTCCATTAAAACAGTTGAAAGCTTTCTAGATATACCAATTGACTATTATGTTCAAGTAAATATGGAAAGTTTTAAAGATATTGTGGATGCTGTAGGTGGAGTTACAGTTAACAGTCCTTTTGCATTTAAACAAAGTGGGTTTTCGTTCTCAAAAGGCCAAATTTCGTTAAATGGCGAACAAGCTTTAGCATATTCTCGTATGCGTCATGAAGACCCAAGAGGAGATTTTGGACGTCAAGAGCGTCAGCGTCAAATCATTCAAGCCGTGATTGATGAAGGAGCTAGCGTTAAATCTCTAACTAATTACGGCACTATTCTTGATGCTATTGGTAATAACGTGAAAACTAATTTAACATTTGATCAAATGAAAGATATTCAAGCCAACTATAAGGAAGCTCGAAGCAACTTAGAACAAATTCAAATTGGTGGTAGTGGGGAAAAGTTAAACGGTATTTACTATTATGAAGTACCAGAATCAGAACGTACAAAGATATCAACTATGTTAAAAGAACATTTAAATCTAAAGTAAAAATAACCCCTCTAGCATTTGCTAGAGGGGTTATTTTATTTAAGAAGAAATGATTTTATACACCATAATAATAGTAGTAGTCACTACCTTCTTCCATTTTACGATTATTTAACACAGCGCCCAATACTTTGGCATTAGCTTTAAGCAAAAGCTCTTTTGCTTTTAACGCTGCTTCCTTATCTGTCTTACCACTGCTAACGACAAGGACAGAACCATCTACTTGATTAGCCAAAATTTGAGCGTCTGCTACAGCAAGAACTGGCGGTGTATCAAATATAACCATATCAAACTCTTCTTTCATTTCTTCTAGAAGTTCCGTCATATTTTTTGATGCAAGTAGCTCTGCTGGGTTAGGTGGAATAGGGCCGCTTGTAAGCAGAAACAGTTCTGGTACTTCCGTTCCTTGAACAGCTTGTCCTAGCGTAGACTGTTTCGTTAACACATTCGTTAAGCCAACATGATTCTCTAAACGGAACGTATAGTGAGCAGTCGGCTTACGTAAATCTGCATCAATTAACAACACGCGAAGACCCTGCTGAGCGTAAACGGTTGCCAAGTTCGAAGCCGTTGTGGACTTCCCTTCTCCAGGACCTGTTGAAGTTAAAACGATAGATTTAATTTCTTGGTCAGCGCCCGAGAATTGGATGTTCGTACGAATTGTACGATACTGTTCAGCCACAGGATCTTTTGGACTATTATGAGCTAATAGACGACGCTTTAAGGTAAGTAATTTGTCATTTTTCGAATCTTTTCGTTTACGAGCCATAGGTTTCACCTCTTTGTGATGCACGAGTGTTTAATGGTGCTCTTGCTGCTACGTTTGTTGATTTTGGAACTTCTTTAATATTGGTGATTACACCCATTACTGGAAGTTCAAGAATACTTTCAATATCTTGCTCTGTTTTAATCGTATTATCTAAATACTCTAGTAAGAAAGCAAGTCCCACTCCAACCATTAAACCAACTACAATAGCGATAGCAATATTAAGAAGCGGTTGTGGTTTAACTGGTGAAACATCATCTTTTACTTCTGCTTTCGAAAGAACACTTACATTATCAACTTTCATAATTTTCGAAACTTGAGTTTTAAACACTTCAGCCGTTTTATTGGCAATTTGAGCAGCTACATGTGGAGATGGATCTTGTACAGTGATTTCAACTACTTGAGAATCTGTCGCGCTGCTAACCGTAATTTGATTATTAAGTTCCTCTACACTGCGATCTAAATTTAACTCCTCTTTCACTCTATCCAAGATTGCCGGGCTTTTAATAATAACATTATACGTATTTATTAATTGAACGTTCGTTTGTACTTCATTACCCGTGTATAGCTGCTGATCAGACTTTGTTTGGTTAACAAGAATTTGAGTCTTTGACTCATAGATTGGCGTAATTACAAAAAAGCTAATGACTGCACTAATAATAGCAGCAACAATCGTAATTAACGCAATTAACCATAAGCGTTTTTTTAGCGTCTGAAACAACTCTTTCAAACTAATTGTTTCTTCCATGATGACCTCCGAATATTCTATAAAATCAAGACAATACAAACACCATTATAATAGACATAGATGTATTTATCTATATAATTTTTACAATATTATTAAACATTTACATATGTGTTTAAATAAACATATATGTTATTACTAAATAATCACATTCTATATAAGTTACATCGCTATTAATGATCAGATATATGTTTAGTTTTAAAATGTTAACTGTTTTTCTAAGATTCTTTTAAGGTGTAACGACTACCTTATAGTACTTCACATACCAATCGGTAAATTTCTGAAGTCCCTCTTCAATAGATGTTTCTGGTTTGAATCCAATAGCTTTTTGTAGACGATCTGTTGAAGCATAGGTAGCAGGAACGTCTCCAGGTTTAATGGGTTCAAACTTCTTTTTAAATACAACTTCTGTACCTATAGAGTTGCTCAGACACTTCTCTAAAGCAGTAATGAACGTCATCAATTTTTCTGGGCTGTTGTTACCAATGTTAAATACCCGGTGTGGCACCTTTTCTTGTGGTGGACATGTAATTAAGCTCTCAATTCCAGTGATGATGTCATCAATGTATGTGAAATCACGATATAAGTCATTATCAAAATCCCCATTATTAAAAATACTGATTTCTTCACCATTAAAGTATTTTTGAGTAAATCCAAAGTAAGCCATATCTGGGCGTCCCATTGGACCATACACAGTAAAGAAACGTAATCCTGTTGATGGAATATTATATAGATGACTATATGTATGCGCCATTAATTCGTTAGATTTCTTGGTTGAAGCATATAACGAAACTGGATGATCAACAAAATCAGTTTCTTCAAATGGAACTTTTTTATTAGCACCATAAACAGAGCTTGAAGAAGCATAGATTAGATGATCTACGGGATAATGTCTGCATGCCTCAAGAATATTATAGAAACCAATAACATTACTTTGTATATACACATCAGGATTTTCAATTGAATATCTTACCCCTGCTTGAGCAGCTAAGTTTACAACAATGTTTGGCGCATATTCTTTAAACACATTTGTAAGAGCTTCTTTATTGGAAATGTCTACTTTCAGGAACGTAAACTTCTCATATGGCTCCAATTGCTCTAAGCGAGTATGTTTAAGTTTTATATCATAGTAGTCATTAATGTTATCAATTCCTACTACTGTACAACCTTGCTCTAGTAATTTCTTAGATAAGAAATAGCCAATAAATCCTGCTGCTCCCGTAATAAGATATATCTTATTAGGCTCTGGCTGCGTGTAGCTCACGTTCATTCAACTCCTTTATGTTTTGTCTTTCTACTGTTTTTCTTCCGATAGAATGATACTCCACTTGTGCTTGTTCCATTTCATCTACACTATAGATGTTTCGTCCATCGTATACTAATGACGTTCTCATCAGTTCCTTATACATGCTTGGCGTAATGTCTTTTACTTCACCCCATTCTGTAAAAATAAAGCAAACATTTGCATCTTTGATTGCCTCTTCAACATTAGACACGTAAGTAATACTCCCTCTTCCATGGCGACCTTCGGGATGTACTTTAGCAAAATTGTCTGCTCCAACAGGATCAAATGCATAAATGTCTGCGCCTTGTTCTAATAATAAAGGTATATTTTCAAGAGAAGCGGCTTCACGTAAATCGTCTGTTCCTGGTTTGAATGTTAAACCTAATACAGCAACTTTTAGACCATTAAAAGTAATAAGTCGGCGGCTTGCCTTCTTATAAAGCATTGTTTTTTGCTCTTTGTTTACATCAATAGCAGCTTGTACTGTTTTTAGCTCGTAACCATTTTGTTTTGCTAGGTAATCTAATGCCTTTGTATCTTTAGGGAAGCATGATCCACCAAATCCAATACCTGCATTTAAGAACTTACTGCCGATACGCTCGTCAAAACTCATTCCTCTGGCAACGTCTTGAATATCAGCTCCTACTAACTCACAAAGGTTCGCGATATCATTCATATACGAAATTTTTAATGCTAAAAAGTCATTTGAAGCATATTTAATCATCTCAGCAGATCTTCTGTTCACGGAAACAATTGGAAGATTAAATGGTTTATAAATACCTTGTAAAAGTTCCTCTGCCCATTTACTTTCCGTTCCAATAATAACTCGTTCTGCATGTAAAGTGTCATGTACTGCAGATCCTTGCGCTAAAAATTCTGGGTTTGATGCTACTTCTACTCTTACATCATTCACTAGAAAGTCTTGGATAAATTGTTCTACTTTATCATTTGTACCAACTGGAACTGTTGATTTTACTATCACTAAACAATCTTTTTCTACTGATTCCGCAATTTGCCTTGCTACTGTTGCAATATAAGAAAGGTTTGCTGATCCATCCGGTTGTTCTGGAGTTCCTACACCAATAAAGATAGCATCCGCATCTTTATAAGCAGATTGATAATCTGTTGTATAGTTAAGGTTTCCTGACTCATAATTCTTTACCATTAAGTCTTGTAGACCTGCTTCATAGATTGGCGAAACACCAGACTTCATTAGTTCTACTTTTTCTTGATCAATATCTACACACGTTACTTGATGATTCATTTCGGCAAAACATACGCCGGCTACCAGGCCAACGTATCCCGTTCCTGCTACTGCTATTTTGTACATATTAGGACCTTCCTTTACTTGTAATTATTATATGGGATAATTCAGGTTATAAATTTATAATTTTCCTCTTAAAAACTTCAAACCTCTGTGCTTTACCGTCTAAATGAATAGATAGTTCAAATTCATTTAAACATTCTAAACTTATACATTGAGATAACCAGTCATACAGAAACCCCAAATAGAAAATAGTCAATAAATTTTGATAAGATTGCATTATATTAGTATCAATTGGTATTTTAGATTCCCCAATTTCAACTGTTTCCAAGATTTTATTATTAGATTCTGAATCAAGCTCTTTTAAGAAAGCTTTTTATCTCTTCAATTTTTTGCTTTTCCATATTGGTTGATGTTCGTCTTTTCTCCAAAATATGAAAAAATTGAACGACTATTTTTATTAATTACTAAATCCAAGAATGTAAATACAAAATTCCCAGCACCCGTACAAAGTAATGGATTTTCATTTTCGACCACTACCGACTTTAACTCTATTTTAATACTTTTTGAATATCATCCATTTTTCTTTAACACGTTTTTTATTGATTTCACGTCATCTTTTGCAAATAATAACGCTAGACAGATATAAAATATTGCACTTATAACAATTGAGGTGAAACTCCAGAGTGTCGAATCCGAAATTCGACTTAAAAACATAGCTAATAGAGTCATTGTAATAGTAAATAAAAATGGTTTAGATATATTTTTAAGTGTAGAAATTATTGGGAAATCCATTATGAATTTCATAATAATAAAACCAGTAATTATACTTTGTAATCTTATTAATGCTCTTGAATATACCAATGCCCAAAATCCATAATTTATACTAATCAAGCATGTAGGAATAAGAAAAGATAAACTTATTAATTGAGATATAAAAGATAGCTTTGGGTTTCCTTTTGATCTGTATACTTCACTATTAAAATGTGATGTTGTTATTAAGAGTGAAGAAGTCAATGCCCAAATACCAATTATTTTACTCGCTTGGTTCCATTGTTCTCCCAACATAATATGAGTTGCTAAGTCACTATATATAAAAACACCAAAGCCCATAGGTAATATACAATAGGCGACAATTCTCTGATATTTATAAAATACCTTTTTAAATGCAAACTCATCGTTTTGAAGTCTGGATAAAGTAGAAAATAATATTGGAATAACTGAAGCAGTAACTAATGCCATTAATGCATTAACCATAATTGTCGAAGTTTTATATAACCCTAAATAATATTCATTTAAAAGTGAACCAATTATAAATACATCAGCCCATAGTGTTAACCAAATGGAGATTGACTCTATCAGAGACCACATACTAAAAGATAGCATCTCTTTCAATATTTCAATATCATAAAAGCGCTTTGGTTTCCATTCTGACTTAATAGTGAGTATAAAAGCATTTAAAAAGTACATCGAAATGGTACCAATAATTAATGCCCAATAGCTTAATCCAAAGAATGCAAGAGGTATTGTTATCACAATTGGAATGCTTATACCAATCATTTTAACAATGAAAAGTGTTTTAAAATCAAAACTTCGTCTATAAAGAGCCATTTGTATACTAGAAAAAGCAGTGAGCGGTAATTGTATACATGCAATAGCTATAACATGTCCTAAACCTGGATTTCCAACTAATAAAGCAATTGGTTCATTAAATATACAAATAATTATCCATAGTAAAAGCGATAATCCTAGGTTTGTAATAAATGCTACATTTGTATGTTTATGCTTTTCTACATCATCTTTAAACTCATGCTGTACCAAATATTTTTGAAAGCCTGCACTTGAAAGCATCTCTGCGAAACTCGTAATCATTGTTATTGTGGCTACAACGCCAAATGCTTCTGGAACAAGAATTCTGGCTAGAATCATATTTGTAATCGGACTTACTAATCTTGCTACTACTTCTGTTAATGTTGACCACTTTGTCGAGCTTATTACTTTTTCTTGTAAATTTTTTTCTTTCACTTGACACTTCACCTTTTTAAACAGCTATATAACTGCTATAATTCAATAATTTTTTGAGCTGCGCATTCATTTAAATCTATCTCAGTTAACATAGTGAATTTAAACTTTAATAACTATATTTCCGTTAATTAAAACTTATTAACCTGATTTACCATTTCTTTTATTATTTTAGTTTTAAACTATTTCCGCCATAATGGATGTTTATCTATACTAGTTTTCAAAAACATCTATTCGTCACTAAACTTATATTACTACCAGTTCCAATTCCAATACCAATTATATGGAAATACTAAATTCCAGTTAGGTCTGTAGATCATTATTAATACAAAATTTGCAAACAAACCAATTACTATACTACCTGTTACTATAACTCTAATTTCTTTACTTTTTATCCCTTGAACTAGGCTAGGAATATATGCTAAAAAAAACACAGTAAAATAAGTTTCAATTCTATCCATAATTGTTGAGTTTAGACCAACAATACTTAAAATAAATGTTATTAAACACGAAGCATACCATATAGTTTCATTGGATATCAGTTTAACTTTACGTATTCCCAAACCTTTTAGCTTATCACAATTATTATTCATCTTAATTGGAATATCCCAATACCTTATCAATACACCAACAATAAAAAAGGAAAAGTTAATTAACAAATTAAAATATATTGCTACATTTCCCTCGAAATTGAAATAACCACCTGCTAAATATTCCTGGTATCTTCCTGTTATATTAATAAAAAGTTGTACAATATAATCAAATAATATCCCACTAACGATACCAAGACTAATAAAAACGATTGTTTTCTTAAAGTTCAAACGGAGTTGAACTATTGGGTAAATAACTAAAAAAACAATGGCAGTAGTATGAAATAAAGATGCAAGTAATACAATCAGGAAAAATTTCAAAAACTGTCTTTTCTTTATAAATTCAACAGATAATAGTAAAATCGCGACAGCAATATACTGTCTCGATATATTCATAGTTGCAAAAAACATGCGAGATGCCACAAAGAAGTAAACACTAAAAGCTATATTTTTGGAATATTTTAGTATAAACTTACCAAAAGAAAAAAAGATAAATGCTGTGGTGACTATTTGAAAACCTAAAAAATCAAGACCTAATGTGCTTAATAATCTCGCTAGCATTACATAACCGATCTCCATACGTGATGCACTTTCTGAAAAAAAACTTTCTTGTGAAATTATTAAGTATGATTGATAATAATTTAAAGTATCAGTACCTACAGTCGGGGCTCTAAGAGCAGCCATAAAAAATAATGGTAGTAATAGAAATACTAGCCACATTTTTCGGTTGATTTGTTTTTCAAGTATCTTTTCAAATAACATACAAACAATGTAATATAAAGCAATAATTGTATATAATATCATTTATTGAACCCCTGACTTTTTTTCTAAAGCAGATTTAGCTATTTTAATAAAAATTTTAAAATTATTTTAATGTTTTAAATAACACTATCAGTTCCTTAAAAAATTTTAATTTATTTATTTAAATTTATCCAACTTCCCCATTTATAGTCAAATTCTTTAGGCTGAATATTTCCAAACCCTGAAATTGGATAAAAAGTTATTTCTCCAAAGTAAATTTCTGTACCAATTGAATAAAAATCTATTCTAACAAAAGGATAATTTTTTGCTAATCTACTTGCTAATTGAAGCATATCATCTAACCTTTTTGGCTTCTCGATTGTTTTATTAGGTTCCGTAGATCTGTTAAATGATACAGGGATATACATCCAATTTATATCATATAAATTTTTGGTAAGTCCATTAAACCTATTATAATCTACTTCTATCATTTTAGGTTCTCCATTAAAGCAGAAAATTTTATAGTCCTTTAATTCTACTCCAGATTCATCTAACATAAATTTCTCACAAACAATTCTAGGCTTTACATCTTTATAAGGCCATTCTCTACCGTACCAGTACCAATTTCTTTTCATCCATGTCTCTAGCTTTTTTTTTGCATCTTTTATGTCAAGATCTGATTTGTCTGTACAGATAATATTGCAGTGAGAACCATGTGTACACTTTAAAACAAACTTACTCGGCAATTTTTCCCATTCAATATCTTCAACATTATCATATACACCGATTAAAGGAATTAAATACTTTTCTCCAATCGTTTCTTTGATGTATTCACGAACAGAATATTTATCAACATATTTAATATATTCAGGCTTACGATCATATAATTTAAGCCACTGAATTTTTTCATTAAAAGTTTTAGGTGTTTTTAAATTTAATTTCTCTCTAAGGTGTTTCCTAAACTGAAGGCGAAGATAAATTTTATCCGGTATCAAAAATTTCAAAGGATTGATTATGCTGTTAATAGAATTATATTTCATTTTGACACTCCACTTTCGATTAATTTCCGATATTCCATATGAGAGACCTCTGCTATTTTCTCCCAACTATAAAGTTTTGAAAGTTCTACTGCATTTTGACCTTTTCTCATCAATTCCTTTTTTTCTGAAAATAAGTTTTTAAAAGCTTTCACAATACCATCTACAGTTGTTTCAACTGCCCATCCAGCCTCGTAAGTTTTAATCTCATAAGCCATATTGGTCCCTTCAGTAACTATACATGGTACTCCATAAGATAAAGCTTCAATCAATCCCATTGGATGACCTTCAAAACGAGATGTTAATATAAAAAAGTCGCTATTTAATAAGGCTTTTTCCTTCTCCGTCCCATAAACCCCATCATGTTTTATAATAAAATCACTCAAACCCCTATTGATAATCATCGCCTGTATATCGTCCTTATCTTCAGATGAAGTAGGAGCAAAAATATCAATTTTACAATTCTTTTTCTTAAGGTCTTCCTTAACAAGCACACAAGCATCAAGTAATAAATCAATCCCTTTTTGATAGCTATCCGCTCTACCAATAAATGTTCCTCTAATTTCTTGATTTCCATTATATTGTTTAGTCTCCACCTTAGGTTCAACACCATTTGGTATAATTAGATGCCTGTTATTCCATTTATCTCCTGAGTCTTCATACTCTTTAGAAGTTAAATATTGTATAGCTATTGCTCCATTTATAAATGATTTAAAGAAAAATGTATTTCCTATTATTTTCTTTAATACTTTTTTCTTTTGTGCATTTTTTGTTAGCGAACTTCTAGGTATCACAATATATGGAATCCCTCTTCTCTTGCATTCTTTAGAAATATTTATGTAATCAAAGATATAAACTCCTTCAAAAATAACTAAGTCAGGTTTATTAAAAGGAGAAGGTAATTGACCAATTTTTAATGCTGGAAAATCACCTTTATTGTTGCAGTTTTCTCCATTAATTAGCTGATTTTTAGGAATGTTATTGATATTGTACCAAAACACATTATCAAACTTCTCTTGGCTTTTAACTTGTGCGGGAATACTGTATGAAAGCCCTGCAGATTTTTTCCCACTCAACATAGAAATGTATACTATATTCATAATAATTCTCCTATAATTTATTAATTCTATATGATATAAAGGATTCTTAGCATATGATGGTAGCATCCAACCTTTATCTAGTGCTTTCAGCTTTCTCCCAAAACGGCTTTGCCTTGCCAGTCAATATGTTATAAACTCCAACCCATTGAGCTACTATCGTCACACAATAGTAATAAACCAGAGTTAAATATTTACTATTTATTTTAGTAATTGCTCTTATAATAGCTAAAAAGTAAAATAAACATTGTCCTATCAGAATTACAGAATAAAAAATCGAATTCATAGCAAGAAACATACTAGTAACAAGTACCATCAAGTGCGCAATCCATAATAAATATCTACAAGTTCTATGACCAAAGTAAAAATATGAGAACCACTTATATTTAAAAATGTTTAAGATTCTTACATCCGGAAGTATATGCTTTAATATAACTCTATTCATTCTTACTTTTCGTCCAAATTCATCCTCTACCACTTCTCCTGCTTTTTCATAAGCAACGGCATCATGATTAGCAATCGCTCGTTTACCTTTAATTGCATATAGAGGAGGCATTGCACTATCATGGCACTCTATTGGATCAAAATCATAATAATCTGTAGTTCTACATGCATATAAAGCCCCATTACCCGCTGTAATAGTCTGTACTCTTCCTTCTATTTCACGGATAGCTAAATCACTATCCCAGTAACTCGCTTCAGCGTTACTTACATCACTAATATCGTGATTAACTATAGATAGTCTCCCCGAAACATATGCGATATCATCTGATACAAAAGCAGCCATAAGCTCTTTTACTGAATTTTTATCCATGATAGAATTCGCATCAGTCATAACTAAGTATTCTGTTGTAACTGTCTTTTGTGCTTCATTCTGTGCGTTTGTTTTTCCTTTACGTGCCCTTACTTCATACAGCCTAATGTTATATTCTTTATGACATGCTATAAAATTTCTTACTATCTTATTAGTAGCGTCAGTGCTATTATCAGAGGCAATTAAAAACTCTAACTTATCTTGTGGATAATCTAGTTCTATAATGTTGTTAAGTTTATCTAATATAACTTTTTCTTCATTATGGGCTACTACC
>Ga0268252_1001814_pt1 | contig 11465 bp, 9 predicted proteins | sample AgamicMgSfrz_FD_200244 | JGI IMG/M metagenome (GOLD analysis project Ga0268252, IMG submission 200244) | Agave microbial communities from Guanajuato, Mexico - Mg.Sf.rz (v2) (version 3) | ecosystem: Host-associated > Plants > Phyllosphere > Phylloplane/Leaf | place: Guanajuato, Mexico | collected... | reverse complement strand
CAATTGGAACAATTGGGGTTGAGAGAACGGTTAGTTCTTTTAAAGCTTCTTCTAGAAGCTGTTTATAGTTTTCTTGCACCGTAATATCTTTTTGTATTCCAACAAAATACCATTTTTGATTTTCCTTAGAATAAACAGGATCAATCGCAAGCTCATTCCAAAACATACTTCCGTCTTTTCGATAGTTTTGAATTTCAATAGAAATTGGTTTTTTTGTTGAATTGCTTTTCTAACTTCTCGAACTGTTTCTCCATTTGTAGCTTCTCCTTGTAAGAAACGACAGTTTCTTCCAATGACATCTTCTTCATCATAGCCTGTTAGATTCAAAAATGCCTGGTTTGTATAGATAATAGGATTATCGGGAAGTGAAGGATCTGTAATAACGACACCCACACGTGTGTAATCAATTGCTTTTGAAATTAAGTTGTTCTTCAACTGGGGTTGATTGTTTTCCATAAATATACGAGAACCCTCCTTAATAGCCTAGTTTTATTATAACGATTTTATATCATTCATAAAAGCTTAACGATGCTATAGCTAGAAAAGAAAATAGGATAGATAATCAGATATGGATAAGAAAAGAACCTTCATTTCTTCTCATTATCTCCCATTCATATATTTTTAGAATAAAAAGGAAAAAACATTTTTAAGTATTGTTTTTTGTAAGCGTTTTCTAATATAATTATATATGATTACTTTTAGTCATCTGATGACCGTATGTTATAAGGAGAGGGAGGAATTTAGCAATGAGCATGGGGATGCTATCACTGCTAGCGGTTGTACCTATTTTTTCAGTTTTCTTGTTTCTTGTTATTTTGCGTTGGCCAGCAAATAAGGCAATGCCTTTATCCTTACTCATTACAGCTGTAATGAGCTATGGAGTATGGAAGGTGCCGCTGACAGATATTTTAGCTGCAAGTGTAAAGGGAGTTGTGTCTGCTCTTGAAGTTGGTGTTATCGTTTTTGGAGCTATTCTCCTTTTAAATATGTTGAAGGAAAGTGGAGCAGTATATACGATTCGTCGAGGTTTTATGGGGATTACTCCTGATCGGCGTATTCAGGCAATCATTATCGCCTGGTTTTTTGGCTCATTTTTAGAAGGAGCAGCAGGATGGGGATCACCAGCAACTGTTATTGCTCCACTTCTTGTAGCCGTTGGATTTCCTGCACTTGCATCTGTAATGGTAGCCCTTATTATTCAATCAACACCTGTTTCTTTCGGAGCAGTTGGAACTCCAATTTTAACAGGAGTTGGAACAGGGTTAAACGGTTCAGATCTTGTTGATAAACATATTACAACTCTTGGCACAACATATGAGCGCTATCTTATTGATATCGGAGGACAGGTAGCAATCATCCATAGTATTGCAGGAATTTTTATTCCACTTTTCTTAGTTGCTATGCTCACAAAATTTTTCGGTGAGAAAAAATCATTTAGAGAAGGTTTTGCAGTTTGGAAGTTTGCTCTTTTTGCAGGATTTTCATTTACGGTTCCATATATGCTTGTAGCGGTCTTTCTAGGTCCTGAGTTTCCTTCCCTTATTGGAGGACTTGTCGGACTAGCTATTGTAATTCCTGCAGTTAAAAAAGGTTTGTTTGTACCAAAAGAATCTTGGGATTTTGAACATAAGGAAAAATGGAGTAAAGAATGGAGCGGAACGTTACAAATAAAAAATGAAAAGCCTAGTCGTTTTATTTCACCCCTTTTAGCATGGGTTCCTTACATTATTGTAGCTGTGCTTTTAGTTATGACAAGAGTTAACTTTTTGCCATTTTCATCTTGGTTGAAAAGTTGGAAAGTGGGAGTAGACCATTTATTTGGAAGTGAAATTGGTTTTTCTACAGTTCCGCTTAATATTCCTGGAGTTGTGTTTTTACTTACAAGCTTTATCGTATTCTTTCTTCATAAGATGGAATGGAAACGTGCTAAAAAAGCGATAGGAGAATCAGGGAAGACAGTAAGTGCTGCTATGGTTGCTCTAATCTTTTCTGTACCAATGGTTCAAGTTTTTATTAATACAGGAGGAAGTTTAGAAGGATATATTAGTATGCCGCTAACAATAGCAGAGGGAATTTCAGGGGTTTTCAATGAGAATTGGCCTCTTATTTCACCAGCAATAGGAGCACTTGGAGCTTTCGTAGCTGGAAGTAACACGATCAGCAATATGATGTTTGCTCTTTTTCAATTTGGAGTAGCAGATAATATTGGCGCAACTCCAAGCGTTATTGTTGCTTTGCAAGCTGTAGGGGGAGCTGCTGGGAATATGATATGTGTGCATAATGTTGTAGCTGCATCAGCTGCCGCAGGTTTAGCTGGAAAAGAAGGTTCACTGATTCGCAAGCTTCTTTTACCGATGACTTTCTACGTCTTCATTACAGGAGTAGCAGGGTATATGATTCTATATGGAATGGGTTTTAATATTGGTACTCTATTATTTGGAGGAATAGTAGCAGGACTCATTATCACCATCATTTTGCAAACAAGAAAAACAAGGGTATATGAAAAAGAGGAGCGTAAAAGTATATAAAAAGTAGCATAATTCATAAATTAACAGTACGATTATGGTAAAATATAGATTGCGAATATTCTTATATTTAAATAAGTTAAACACAAGTCATCAGATGACCTGTTTAATGCGGAGGGATAAAAATGAAAGTATCCATATTTGCAACGTGCCTTGTCGACATGTTTCAAACAGAAGTAGGAAAAGCAACAGTGGAGCTTTTAGAAAGATTAGGATGTGAACTTGATTTTCCGATTACGCAAGTGTGTTGTGGACAGCCTGCTTATAACAGCGGATACGTCAAGGAAGCGCGAGAAGCAATGAAAAATATGATTCGGACATTTGAGCGTGCCCAGTATGTTGTCACACCATCAGGATCTTGTGCAACGATGTTTCGCGATTATCCTCACGTTTTTAAAAATGACAGCGAGTGGCGTGAAAAAGCTGAGAGCTTAGCAGCTAAAACGTATGAGCTTACTCAGTTTATTGTTGAAGTATTAGGAGTCGAGGATGTAGGAGCAAAGCTACGAGGAAAAGCGACTTACCATACCTCTTGTCACATGACTCGGCTTTTAAAAGTTGGAGATGCCCCGTTTAAGCTTTTACAGCATGTAGAAGGTCTAGAAGTTGAACCGCTTGTTAATTCACACAACTGCTGTGGTTTCGGTGGAACATTTGCGGTGAAAATGGGAGATATCTCTGAAAGAATGGTAGATGAAAAAGTGAACCATATTGACGAGTCAGAAGTAGACTATTTAATTGGTGGAGACTGTGGCTGTCTGATGAACATTGGCGGAAGGATAGAACGGAGAGGAAAGGAAATCAAAGTGCTTCACATTGCGGAAGTATTGAATAGCCATTAGAAGGAGGCAAAACATATGGGGATGAAAATTGGAGAAAAGCAGTTTAAAGAACGTGTTGGTGATGGCCTGCAAGACGATTTTATGCGTTCCGCCGTGTCAAGTGCTCAGGAACGTTTAAGAGCTAGACGCTTACACGCGGCCCAAGAGCTTGGACATTGGGAAGAATGGCGTTCACTAGGGGAAGAAATCCGAAAACATACCCTTGATCATCTTGATTATTATTTAGAAATGCTAAGTGATAATGTTGCTAAAAGAGGCGGCCATGTCTTTTTTGCTAAAACAAGTGAAGAAGCAAATGAGTATATCCAAAATATTGTAAAGCGTAAAGAAGCTAAGAAGATTGTGAAATCAAAGTCAATGGTAACAGAAGAAATTAGTATGAACGAGGGATTAGAGAGTATAGGGTGCGAAGTGATTGAAACAGATTTAGGAGAATACATTCTTCAGCTAGATGAACACGATCCGCCCTCACATATTGTGGCACCTGCTCTTCATAAAAATAAAGAACAAATTCGCGAAGTGTTTAAGGAAAAGTTGTCTTACTTGAAAAGTGAGAAGCCAGAAGAACTTGCCCTTCATGCTCGAGAAATGTTGCGTAAAGAATTTCTAAAAGCTGATATTGGAATTACAGGATGTAATTTTGCTATAGCAGAATCAGGCTCTATTGGTCTTGTTACAAATGAAGGGAACGCTCGGCTTGTTTCAAGTATTCCTAAAACTCAGATCACAGTAATGGGAATGGAAAGAATTGTGCCAACGTTTGAAGAATTTGAGGTTCTTGTTAGTTTATTAACAAGAAGTGCTGTTGGACAACGCTTAACAAGCTATGTTACAGCTTTAACAGGTGCAAGAAGTGAAGGAGATGTAGACGGTCCGGAAGAATTTCATCTCGTAATTGTTGACAACGGAAGGTCTAACATTCTTGGAACTGAATTTCAATCTGTTTTACAGTGCATTCGCTGTGCAGCCTGTATAAATGTTTGTCCTGTTTATCGACACGTTGGTGGCCATTCCTATGGATCTATTTATCCAGGACCAATAGGAGCTGTTTTGTCTCCACTTTTAGGAGGCTATGATGATTATAAAGAACTTCCATATGCTTCTACCCTTTGTGCAGCATGTACAGAAGCATGTCCTGTTAAAATTCCGCTTCATGAACTTTTGCACAAGCATAGAGAAGTTATTGTAGAAAGAGAGGGACGTGCTCCTATTTCAGAGAAGATGGCTATGAAAGTCTTTGGATTAGGGGCATCAACTCCTAAACTATATAATTTGGGTGGTAAGGTGGCCAAGTCTGCACTAAGTCCTTTTACAACAGATGACAAAATATCAAAAGGGCCTGGACCGCTTAAAGCCTGGACTAATATTCGAGAATTTCCTGCTCCAAACAAAGAGCGATTCAGAGATTGGTTTCAGGCAAGAAAGGGGGAAAACAAATGAGCTATGGAACAATTCACAATAGAGATTCCTTCCTGAATGATATTGCTAAGCAGCTTGGAAGGAAAAGAAGTAAACATATAGAACGTCCAACTTGGACGCACTCTCCCCAACAATATGTTTTTCAAGATGCTTCGAGTGATGAACTAGCAGATCATCTTGAAGAATACTGTGAACAGATTCATACAGAATGTATTCGTACCTTATCCATAAGCTTGCAAGAAGTAGTGGACAAAGTAGTTGAAACAAATGGAGGAGGAGAGGTTATTGTATGGGATGACCCTCGTTTTTCTCAATATGGCCTATCTTCCCTTCTAGATAGACAAAATGTTCATGTATGGGACACAGATAAGCGAGAAGAGAATATCCAAAAAGCAGCGCAAGCTAATGTTGGGATTACGTTTAGCGATATCACTCTATCAGAATCAGGAACGGTTGTTTTATTTAACGGAGGAGGAAAGGGACGTTCAGTTAGCCTTCTTCCTACAACATATATTGCTATTATTCCCAAGAGTACAATCGTGCCGAGAATGACGCAAGCTGCTCAGTATATTCATCAAAAAGTTGAAGGAGGAGAAGATATTTCTTCTTGCATTAATTTTATTACAGGACCGAGTAACTCAGCAGATATTGAAATGAACCTTGTCGTTGGTGTTCATGGGCCTATCAAAGCAACCTATATAATTGTTGAAGACTGTTAAAGAGATGCTTGGCTAGAGAAATCTAGTCAAGCATCTTTTCCTGTCTATTCAAAAAGAGATAGGAGGAATTTGGAGTAATATGTAGAATAACCATAAGATAATAAGAAAGCTGTCACTATATATGTGTGAAAGGAGCAACGTTTATGTCGGCTGAAGGATCACTTCAAGCAACTGAGAAAAGTCGAGATGAAACAGCAGAATTGGAGCAGCTTAGAATCGTATTTGACAGAGCACGGGATGCAATGATTGTATTTAATGGTGATTTGCGCGTTACAGACGTCAATCAAGCAGCCTGTCGCTTGTTTGAATGTGCAAAAGAGGAGCTCCTCTCACTTCATGTGCGAGATTTTTTGGAAATGATGTCAAGTGAGGCATTAGAGCGGTATGACTATTCGCTTACAAGCGGAGATCATTTTTATTTTGAGGGCCCGTTATATTTGCCAAATGGCTCGATAAAGTATATTGAATTTCAGTCAGAAAAGCATGATGGGAAAAATGCGATTTTAATGACAACATTTCGGGATATTACGAAGACAAAGAATTTAGAAAATGAGCGGTTTATTAGTCAAGAAATGTTTCAAGATATTTTTAATCAAGCGATTGATGGTATTCTGATTTTTGACAAGAAAGGGCGAATTATTGATGCGAATCCGTCCCTTTGCCGAAGGATTGGTTACACTAAAAATGAACTGCTTGTGCAAACATTAAGTGAGCTTGTTCTTCCGATCTATCATTATAAGATTGAGCGTCTTTGGCATGCGCTAAAAAGGAATGGGAAATCGCAAGGAGAACTTCCTATTCAAACTAGGCAGGGAGAAGAAGTGTACTTTGATTTTACAACAACAGCTCATATTAATAGTGATTATTATATGTCTATTATGCGCGATGTTACAGAAAAGAGAGACATGGAGCAAGAGCTAGCTAAAAGTGAAAAGAAATTTAGAGAAATCTTTGAAAGCGCTGTTGATGCCATTATTATTTGGAATGAAGATTGGACAGTTGTTGATGCAAATCCTTCTTCCTCTCGTACATTTGAGCTTCCTCTTCATCAACTTATTGGAAGTAATCTTGAAGAATTTTTAGATTTATCACAGCCAAAAACAAAAGAAATTACAAATCGTTTTTATGATTTCAATGCGATAAGAGAAGAACTTCCTTTTTATATGCCAAATGGTGAAAAGAAAGATTTAGAGTTTACAGCAAAACAAGGTATTATAAAAGGCCATAATCTAACTATTTTCCGTAATATAAGTGAACGAAAGAAGATGGAACAAGAATTAAGAGAAAGTGAGCAAAAATTTAGAACGATTTTCAATGGATCTGTGGACGGTGTTCTGCTTTGGAATGAAAATTTAAAGATTATTGATGCTAACTCTGTTTTGTGTGATTTTGTTGAATTAACAAAAGAAGAAGTATGCTCATTGAACGTGCGAAACCTGCTAGATGAAGGAAACAAAAAGATATTAGATGCTCATTTATCGTTTCTTAAGGAATACAGAGAGCATGAAGGTGAGTTAACTTACACAATGAAGAGCGGTCGCAAGCGAACCATTGAATATTCAACGAAGAAAGATATTATTCCAGGGGTCTATATGACAATGCTCCGAGATGTCACTGAAAAGAAAGAGATGGAAGAGCAAATCCGAAAATCAGATACCCTACAAGTTGTAGGGCAGCTTGCTGCAGGAATTGCTCATGAAATCCGAAATCCAATGACAGCATTGAAAGGGTTTATTCAGCTTTTACAAAATAGTATTGATCATGAAGAGAAAGATGATTTTTCTCTATATTTTGATGTCATTACGTCAGAGCTTCAACGTATTGAAAACATTATCACAGATTTTCTTGTATTAGCAAAACCTCAGGCAATTAAACATGAGCAAAAAGATATTATTCAAATTGTCCAAGAAACAATGGACTTATTAACAGCACAAGCAACCCTTGTAAACGTGCAGTTTCATACAGAATTTGATCCTTCATTGCCGCTTCTTTACTGTGAACCGAATCAGCTGAAACAGGTATTTATTAACATTATGAAAAATGCATTGGAAGTTATGCCTATAGGTGGTACCCTAACTGTAAGTGTACACGCTAAAGATGAAAAGTTTATTGTAGTCTCTATTAAAGATGAAGGAGAAGGCATGCCTGAAGAGCGAATTAAGCGTCTTGGCGAGCCTTTTTATACAACAAAAGAAAAAGGTACAGGATTAGGCCTTATGGTGTCATATAAAATTATTGAGGAACATGGCGGTTATATTGACGTTCATAGTGAGATAGGACGTGGCACAACTTTTTCCATCATCTTACCAATCAACCCAAGTGAGGAGAATAAGAAAGAATGAACAAATATTATAGCGTCTTTGTTCATGAGGTGCTTGGCAACATTGTCATCCGTTCAAACGACAAAGGAGTGACAGCTCTTTCCATTGGAGAAGAGCTTGTTATTGAAAATGATGAAATTAAAAATCAGGGTTGGGCGCTTACTGCTAAGCAACAGCTTGAAGAATATTTTAAAGGAGAACGACAAACGTTTAATTTACCGCTTTGCATTGAAAAAGGTACGCTATTTCAGCGGGAAGTGTGGAATGCATTATCAAAAATCCCTTATGGAAGCGTCTGGTCTTATAGTGATATCGCAGCAGAGGTTCAGCGTCCAAAAGCAGTAAGAGCAGTAGGAGGGGCCAATAGAGCTAATCCTTTGCCTATTATTATTCCATGTCACCGTGTAATAGGAAAAGATGCATCTTTAACAGGATATGCGGGAAATAAAATACATCAAAAAGAACTTCTGTTAATCGTTGAAGGATTAACAGTTCAGAATGGCACAGTAAAAATATAAAAGCTAAGCGATACATTCGCTTAGCTTATTCGCTTTCTTCTTCTTTCCACCCTTGTCCTTCTATAAAAACGAGATCAACAGATTGTTGTTCATCTGTTTCGTGCATGGAGCTTTCGGATTCTGTGAATTCTTTCTCATTTTTTTTCACTTTCTTGTCCTCCTTACACTTTTTAAAAATTTCATTATTATAATAAGCAGTTGAAGAGAAGAATATGTTTTCTACAATGAAATGTTACACTTCTGTAAAAAACAAAGAAGAAGCAGCAATGCTTCTTCTCTTTTATAAGCTCTTTGTTGTAAATAAGTCAGGGATTTTATCGAATTCAGTTTCATGTATAATACCTTGTTCTGTAATAATACCTGAGATAAGTTCTGCAGGTGTAACATCAAAAGCAGGATTATAAACAGATGTGTTTTTAGGTGCAACCCACTCATTTCCTACTTTAAGGATTTCTTCCTCTTTTCGTTCTTCAATTGGAATTTCATCTCCATTTTTAAGAGAAATATCGAACGTTGATAAAGGAGCCGCAACATAAAATGGAATTCCATGCTGTTTTGCCAAAATAGCTAATCCGTAGGTTCCGATCTTATTAGCTGTATCCCCATTTGCGGAAATGCGGTCGGCTCCAACGATAACAGCGTCGACTTTCTTTGTTTTCATTGTATGGGCAGCCATGCTATCAGTAATTAATGTAACATTTACCCCACTTTGTAAGAGTTCCCACGTTGTTAATCGCGCACCTTGTAAGAGAGGGCGAGTTTCACAAGCAAATACATGGATAGGAAAGTCAACTTCTGCTGCGAGATGGAAAGGAGCTAATGCTGTACCATAATAAGCGGTGGCAATCGACCCTGCATTACAGATAGTCATTACAGAATCATTCTTATTAAAAAGTGACAAAGCATGCTGTCCAATGTTATAACAGATGTTTTCATCCTCAACGCTAATCAAAATAGCCTCATGAACAAGATTTGTTTTTGCTTCATTGACAGAAGCCGCATTCTCAATTTTATTTTGTAAACGACGAAGGGCCCATGTTAAATTAACGGCCGTTGGGCGAGAAGAAGCAAGGTATAAGCTTTTTTCACGAATGTGTGTATGAAATTCTTGTAAGTCCTCTCCTTCAAACTTTGATCCAGCTAGGGCTAATCCAAAAGCAGCGGCAATTCCAATTGCTGGTGCTCCACGCACTTTTAAAGTTTTAATAGCATCCCATACATCTTCAATTGTTTCTAAAGTTAGAAATTCAACAGAATTGGGAATAAGTTGTTGATTTAAAATTTTAATGGAATCCTCTTTCCATTCTACCGATCTTGGTATTGCCATTTTTCTTTCATCCTTTCTAAACAGTTCTAGCGTTATTTCCTAAAAATTCATTATTTTCAATATAAAAATCGTGCAAGTCTTGAACAGTTTTAATCTCTACTCGATTTAAAACGAGAGATTTTCCTATGTCTAAAGCAGTCTCTTTTGTACGAATGCGAAGCTCACTTTCTTCAATCGTATCAAGATCTGCTACATGAGCAAGCCCAATTGTTCGGCGGATCATTTCACATCCTGCAAAACCTAATGCATCTTGCCAAATCGTTTGGAGTGTATAGTCAAGATAGCCGTTAACTTGTAGAAAAGGATTGTTTTTATCCTCTTTCCAAAGAGACGTAAATACAGACGAAAAAGTTTCCCATGTATCATGAATAAAGCCAAAAAGCTCAGTTTGAGCTTGAGGACGACGGAGTGCATTAAACAATAAATTTGCGATGAAATGACCTAAGTCAAAACCAAAAGGTCCATAAAAAGAAAATTCAGGATCAATAATTTTTGTTTCATGCTCGCTAGCAAAAATACTTCCTGTATGTAAATCACCGTGAATAAGGGCATCGCCATTTGTTAAAAACAGTCTCTTCAATTTAGCTACTTCAAGCTTAAGTTCATCTTCTTTCCAAAGTTGTTCTACTTTTTCTGATAGTTCTGGTTCAAAATCATTTGTATCATGATCAAAGAACGGATCTGTAAAAACGAGGTCTTCTGTTATTTTACAAAGCTCAGGGTTTGAAAATTGCTGTGCTTTTTCTTTCTTTTCAGTTGGACTTAGTCCTAAATCAGATGTTTTAAAGAGAATGTGAGCCAAAAATGTGCCAATATCTTTTCCTAAATTCGGATAAGACTCACCTTTAATAAGTCCTGTTCTTGCAATGGAAAGATGTGATAAATCCTCCATAATTGTTAGTGCGAGCGTCTCATTACTATACAACACTTCAGGAACAAGATGAGGTGTGAATTTTGCAAATTGTAACAGAGCATCGCTTTCAATTTTGGCTCGTTTCAGCGTCAATGGCCAGCTTTCTCCCACAACTTTAGCGTATGGTAAAGCTTGCTTTACAATCCATTTTTTTGTGCTAGTGTGAGTACTCATTTGAAAAACAAGGTTCAGGTTCCCATCGCCAATTTCACGGCATGTTACATGTTCATTTTCAGCAAAAAAATGGAGTTCTTTTAAAAGAGATATAGCGCTTTCTTCTGTTAACGGTTTATAAACATCAAATTGAAAAGTCATAAGAGAAGTAAACCTCCAAAATAGATTTGTTTAATCGGAATTAAGAAGTGAAAGGGAGTAGGGGTGCTTATTCAACAATGAAAAAGCCCCTTTCCTTTATGAAAGAGGCTTGAAGATATAGTCAAACCTCTTATCTTTCAGAAAGGATATCCTCTCTGTTGGAAGTAGCACCGTGCCACTTTTACGTTCATTTTATACAGAATGAACAAATGGTCGGTTGCTGGGCGTCAAAGGGCCAATTCCCTCAGCCAACTCTTGATAAGAGTATATGTGATTTTAAATTGGAAATGAAATAACACTGTTTGAAAAGTATACTAGCAACGATTATAGATTTTGTCAACACGTAAATTTAAGATTAGGTTGTTTGCTCAGGGCGAGAAAAACTTTTCTTTTTTCATCTTTACAGAAATGAAAGAAGCAGATATCATGAATCATTAGAATTTGTAGAATTTTTCGAGAGGTTGTTTATGATGAAAATATTTCAGCAGTCAGACCTTTTAAAAGGTTTACCAGAACAGTTTTTTGCTTCTCTTGTTAAAAAAGTAGCAAAAGAAGCGAATGAAGGA
>Ga0268252_1001813_pt1 | contig 11468 bp, 7 predicted proteins | sample AgamicMgSfrz_FD_200244 | JGI IMG/M metagenome (GOLD analysis project Ga0268252, IMG submission 200244) | Agave microbial communities from Guanajuato, Mexico - Mg.Sf.rz (v2) (version 3) | ecosystem: Host-associated > Plants > Phyllosphere > Phylloplane/Leaf | place: Guanajuato, Mexico | collected... | reverse complement strand
TATAGGTACATTCATTGAAGCTGTACGCTTAGCGTTAGGCGGAGATACATCACAATTAGCGTTAATCTTCCAAGATATTATTCCTACGCTAATCACATTTATTATCGGTGGTTTACCAGCATTAGTTATTGCAGCCGGACGTATTCTATATTCCATTATAAAAGGTATGGGCATTAATATGCCCCAACTACTACAATCAGTACTCGACATGATGCTAAATATAGCTTCTACAATGATTTCGTATTTACCTAACATTGTCCAAATTGGTATTGACATTATCAGTACGCTAATAACAGGATTAACAATAGCTTTACCTCTAATCGTGGAGAAAGCTATCTCAGTTATGACTACGATAATTAGTACGCTGATCGAGGCTTACTTACCATACATCCCTAATTTAATTGACACTGGTTTAGAAATTTTGTCTAAGATTATCCAAGGTATCTTTGACAACCTACCTAAGGTAACTGGCGCGACGCTAGATATCATTAATACTTTTCTTAAGGGTATTGAGGACCTATTACCGAACGTACTTGAAATGGGCAGTACAATTCTTAAATCTCTAGCTAAAGGTATTCAAGATAAAACACCCGAGATGACTGACTCAGCTATGCGAGCTATCGAAGCCTTCTTGCAACAACTTAGGGATAAACTACCTGAGACATTAGACCACGGTATTAAAATTCTTAAAGAGCTAATCAAAGGTATCGATCAAACAGTGCCTGACTTAATCGACTCTGCTATGAAAAGTTTAACATCTTTCCTAGAAGAGATTAACAAACATATGCCTGAGATTATGAATAAAGGTGGAGAAATATTAGCCATGTTAGTTCTAGGCATCTTAATGGCCATCCCTGACCTAATAGTAGCTGTAGGTAAATTACTATGGAACATTCTAGTAGTTATTAATGATAACTACCCTAAGCTGAAGAAAGCTGGTAAGGAACTCATTGTCAACTTAATAATGGGTATCATAGACTGGGGGATTAAGTTAGACGAAACGATGAAGCAAGTAGTAAACAACTACATCATAAAAGCGTTCACTGGATGTTCTAAGTGGTTAATTGGTGCAGGTAAAGATATCATGAATGGTTTGATAAATGGTATCAAGTCAAAACTTAATAATGCTAAAGAGGTTATGGGTGACGTAGCCTCTAGTATTAAAAAGACAATTACGAATTTCTTTGATATTCACTCTCCTTCCCGTGTTATGAAGGCACAAGGTGGATTTATAACAACAGGATTAGGGCTAGGGATTGGCGATAAGGCTAGGTTTGCAATTAATAAAGCTAAGTCGCTTGCAGAGGCGGTTATGGATGGTTTCCAAGCCATCACTGAAGATATACAAATGGGCGATATTGTGTCCGGTGGTATCGATAGTGCTGCTTTACAATCTTCATTTGCTAGTTCCAAGCGATTTATTAATGATTTGGTTAATATTAATCCTACATCTCAACAAGCTTCTTATAAAGCACCGAAACAAGAGCAACAAGTTAAAACAACATCTCAAGATAATAACCAAAGAGATCAAGGGAACACGTATATCGTATTGGATAAAAAGGTTGTTGGAGAAGCATTAGCGCAACCTGTAGAAACTACAAATAACAGACGAAAGCAACGTCTTGCACAATTTAAACCAACTGTGACACCTTCCTTTTAACTAAGGGAGGTGTCTTTTATAGATGAAATATAGGAAGGAGGTAGTTAAATGCCATCAGGTAGTTTTTCATTTAATGGAATACGTAAAGACTACATCTTTATCTTAATGGGATTTAACCGACCTGCATGGTCTCCTATTGAGAGAGATATCTTAAAGGTTCCTTCTAAAGCAGGAGGGTATCTCCTACAAACGAATACAAATGTGAGAACAATAGAAGTTCCTGTCATTATTAAGGCGGGTAGCCAAAGCGAAATACAGAAGAAGAAAGAAGATTTAGCGGATTGGCTTGTGACAGACCAACCGTGCGAATTAATTTTTGATGATGAACCAGATCGTACATACATGGCCGCAATTGATGGTGAAGCAGATATAGATGAATTAATTTTCAGAGGAAAAGGAAAGATTACATTTGTCTGCCCTATGCCATATAAATTAGGGGCTGTTCAAACTAAAGTTATGTCAGTACAGAATCAAGAATTAAAAGCTAATTTTGAAAATAAAGGAACAGTAGAAACGAATCCCGTTATTGATATTAAAGTAGCAAATCCTAGTCCATACCTGGATGTGTGGAATGATAACGAATATTTTAGGCTCGGTTATCCTACTGGAGTTAAAACTCGTGTAGTAAAACAAGACGAACGCCTGATATGGGACGAAATGAATAGTTTAACACCTTGGACAGCTGTAACTGGTCAAATAGGAATCTATAAAAGTTCAGGAGCAATGAAAGTATGGCAAGGATATGCTTTTACACCTGAATCATACGGAACAGGAACTGATACTGAGTGGCATGGTCCCTTTATGAAACGAACTATCCCTAATGCAAGTGGTGTTATTCAAGACTTTAGACTTGATGTGCAAATGTATTTTCAGTCTGGTCATTGGAGCAGAATGGGGAAAACGGTGGTAATGCTTTTAGATGCTAATGACAATGTAATAGTTGAATTAGCGATGGCTGATGAATATATGAGTCATGAAATGACAACAGCACAATCGATTATTGATTCAGGAGGGTCTAGAAAGTGGATCACTGACGAAATGGGCATGTACTCTGATACATTTAATAATTTCAGGGGTCATGTTTCAGTAGCGCGCAGAGGTAAAGAGTGGCGTTTCTATTTTGCTAAGTATCGCAAAAATACCGAAATAGATGATGCTAGTTTTGTCCGAACCTGGAGAGACGAATCCGATAGCAACCCCATGACTTCTAGACCAGTCGCGAAGGTAGCTGTAGGGTGTATTGCTTATGGTCCACATCCTCCTGCTGAAATAGCATTTATTGAGGATGTGAAGTTTTGGAAGATTAATACATTAACGCTTGATGAAACCCCTTATATTTTTGATGTAGGGGATAAAGTCCAGATAGATACAGAGAGATCATTAGTAACAATAAACGGTACAAATGCAATAGGTTTGAAAGATATTTTCAGTCGATTCCCAATTGTGAAGCGAGGTGACAACAATATCATTGTACGTCCCTACAATATAGGAACTGCTACATTAACTTACAGGGAGAGATACAAATAATGAGGAAAGTAAGCGGAGATTTACACATTGTAGACTTAAAAACAAAACAAATTATCGCTTCTATTCAGCCAGAAGATTATTTCGATGATCTAAGGCATTGGGAGATTAAAGATAATGTTGACATACTGGACTTCAAACTATTAGAAGATTCTCCGTTTCTAGATTATATCCAACAGAAGAATTTGATATTAAAAGAAACTAACCCAGGCGTTATTACTCCCTATGTAATTACTTCTATCGAAAAAGACTCTGAGGCTCACAATGTTACTGTCTATGCATCAGGTGAGTGGATTTTACTTGATAAGGAGAATTATATAAAACCGCAAGAGATTAAAAGTTGGAGTGCTGAACAGTATTTAGCATTCGGCATCACAGGTACTGGATGGGAAATTGGACTTATTGAAGCAACAGGGAAGCGCTCTTTTAAAATAGAAAAGTTCATGAGCCCTTTGCAATTCGTTCAGCAAATCGCAACTCTATTCGATAACGTGGAAATTCAATATAGAATGGAAATTAGTTCTGGGACGCCAAGGCGATTCATTGACCTTGTTAAGAAGCGTGGTAGAGAAACGAATAAAGAGGTTACGCTTGGTAAGGATTTAGTAGGTATCAAACGTATAGAGAACTCTGAGAACATTATTACGGCATTAGTCCCGTACTATATAGGACAAGATGCAGATGGGAACGACAAATTAATCACTATCGAATCTGTGAATAACGGATCTCAATATATAGTCGATGACGCAGCGTTTCAACGTTGGAATGTGAACGGAAAGCATCTATTCGGCTTCTATACACCCGAATCTGAAAAAGACGAACTTACTCCGGCCCGATTGTTAACATTAGCCAAAACGGAGCTGAAAAAGCGTGTTTCTGCCATCGTTACTTACGAAGTAAATTCCATCGATATATCTAGTGTATTTGGATATGAACATGAGGATGTAAGCGAGGGCGACACAATACGTATTATCGATGAAGGAATGAATCCAACTCTATACCTGGAAGCAAGGGCTATTGCAGGCGACAATTCCTACAAGGATAAGCATCAAAATAAGTATACATTCGGAAACTTTGTGGAAATAGTTGACCAAGATGAAGCGTTGCGAAAACTGTATCAAAAGATGCTTTCAATGATTAACGACAAAGTATCGAGAGAATGGTTCGCTACTTTAGAAGAAAAAGCAAATGATGCAGCGAAGAAGGCTAATGAAGCTGTTGAAGAATCTCAAACTGCAAAAGACTTAGCAACTGCGACTCAAAAATATATGGAGCAGAATATGGTTGATATTATCGAGCAACCTACAGCTCCTACTGAGAATTTACGTGATGGTAAAACCTTGTGGATAGATAATTCTGATCCTGATAATAAGGTGCAAAAACTCTGGAAAGATGGTCAATGGCAAAGAGTTACTCCTGATACAGGACCTTTGCAGCAAAGTATAAAAGATGCAGAAAATGAGATTAACACTTTAAAAGAAACGGTTAAAGACCTTCCTGATACTACTTGGGTAAATCAGCAATTAGAGGGTAAATCTGATAAATCTGGAGTATACACTAAGGATTATATTGACCAAAATCTTGTAGGTAAGCAGATATATGAGACTGATAAACAAGGTAATATACAGAAGTTCACTGACATGAAAACGGAGATCGACCAGAATGCAGAGGCGATTACTCAGAAAGCTGAAAAAACACAGGTAGATACTATTAGTGATAATCTAAAACAAGTAACACAAACAGCTAATACGGCTAAGCAGACGGCAGACTCTAACACTCATACCATTACAGAATTAAAAACTACTGTAAATAATATTTCTGTAGGATCAACCAATTTAGTTAGCGGTTCAGAAACAGGGTTGAATAAACAGAATATGACTGGAACTTGGTCAGAGAGCAAACAAATGACCGTATCCGATAAAATTAACTACAGAAATAAGACGTTTACTATTTCCTTCTTATTTACTGGAAAAATGACAAAACTTAATACAAATCCTTGGTTTGGTGTGGAAGCAGCAATAACGTATGCAGACGGAGATCAAGAGTATAAGTCTATAAGAACAGATATTAGATTATCATTAAATATAGAATATAAATATGAACCTTTATCAGTTACATTTAAAACAAAAGATAAAGACGTAACCCAGGTTAAATTCTACTATTCGGGTCGCAATATTGATGGGAATTTAAGCTCGCATCACGCTAAATTTGAAGAGGGCAACATACGAACTACATGGCAGCAAGCTAATGAAGAAATTACTTCTAAAGCGGATTTTACCAAAACAACAAATGAGATTAAGCAAACAGTAGATGAAAACTCTCAAACAATCTCGAAAGTACAAAAAGATCAAGGTACAATGCAATCTACTTTGAACGAAGTTAAGCAGACTACAGATTCAAATTCTCAAACCATTACAACTCTATCTCAAACGCAAGGTAAACAAGGGGAGATTATTCAGCAAAACACAACCGATATCTCACAGTTAAATAATCAAATCAAGTCTAAAGTGTCTGATACGCAAATGCAGGAATATGTTGGTGGATTAGGAAGCACAAACTTACTATTTAATACTGCCTTTGAAGATCGAGTAATAAACGCTTCTACAGGAGTAATCACATCTAGAACACCTAGCGTCGCTAAATGGGGTATATGGGCGAACGGTACAAATTTTAAAGCTACACCAGAGTCAGCTCGTAACCACGATGGCTATAACTCAGTAAAATTAGAAACTACGGGGCTAACAGCTACTACACCTGCTAGTTTTTATCAGTCAGCACCTAGTCAAGCTAATTCAGGAGATCATGTATTCTCGGCTTGGTTCTACACAGATGATAAAGCTTTATTAGATGATGGAGCTTATATGGAAGTGTCTTATTACAACGGTGGAACTTGGGTAGCTTCTAAATCTGTACAATTACTACCTTTATTAGTTAATAACTCATGGGTATTTGTTTCAGCAACCTTGCCAGCCCCTGCTACAGGTCATACTGCTGTTCGAGGAAATGTAGCGATTAAACGTAATGGTAGACTATGGATGTCTCAACCACAACTTCAAAAGGGAAAGACTCCTTCAACATTCATGGAAAACCCAAAAGACTACGCCAACTATGACCAACTTGTGGGTGAAATTGCTAAGAAAGTTGCTACTTCTGAGTTCGACTCTAAAGTATCTACTCTTGAAACAAGTATTAATCAGCAATCTCACCGGATTGATTTTAAAGTAGATGCTACAGATGTTTATACAAAAGTAGATTCCGATGGACGTTTTGGAAGTAAATCTATTGTAGATTCGCATTCTACTCAATTATCTCTAATGAGTGATGAAATTAACTTACGAGTTAAAAATAACGAAATTTCTTCCACAATCAACCAAACAGCTCAATCTGTATTGATTCAAGCGAGTAAGATTTATCTTGATGGTTACATTGAAGCAAAACACCTTAAAGCGCAGACTTTGCAAGGGGTAACAATTCAAACTGCTCCTGCAGGTTCAGGCGCCAATCAAATTCGTTTAAATGCACAGAATTTAACTGTATACGGTGGTGGACGTAGTAGAGGTTATTTAGGATTCATTGAGCGTACAGATGGGAATGTTCAGTCCGCTTTAATTCTTGGTAATGATTATGAGACTACAGGGACGTTAAATGGATCATTAGTAATTGACCAAACTACAATAAATTCAAACGTATTCACTAACTCAGTAGCTTCAATCGGGATTGCTACAGGTCGTAATGGAAATGACGTCATTAAATCTTCCTATATCAATTTCTACAGATATGATGGAGCAATGCAAATTAACTCTATAGGCGATATGAGTTTAACTAATACGAACGGTAACATTTCTCTTACTGCTAGTTCCACTGGTGGTACTACAGGATTTGTAACCTTGAGCGCTTCTAAAGATATCAACTTTACCGCTAAACGTGGCTATTTTAATTTTTATACAAGTGATAATAAGTCATTCCCTGCAATGACAATTAAAGACTTAGCTCCAACTACTCAAGGAGATGTAGATTTTACTTTTGCAAATCAAATCATGTTTAGAATGGCAAGGCATCCTGATTATGTTGGTGAAGGATTACAGATTAAAAGTGCGACAGGTGACGCTTTCCGTGACATTAAACTGAAAACACTGCGAGCTACGGAGAATATCTCTGCGCAGGGAAAAATGTATGCGTTAGAGTTCATACCAACGTCTACACGTAAGATTAAAACTAATATAGAGGATTTACCTTTCTCAGCACTTGAAAAAGTGAACAGTGTAAAAATTAAGCAATATAATTTAATTGCAGACGTTGAAAAATACAATGCGGGCGAGATTGACATTTTACCTGTAAACTACGGCATGATTGCCGAGGATAGCGATAGAGTATTTACCACCCCTGAGAAAGATGCAATCACATTATATAGCTCAGTTTCTATTACAATACAATCCGTACAAGAACTAGACTGGAAAACGGACAATATGCAGTTTGATATTGGAATGTTAAAGCAAGAACTTGAAGCGCAAAAGCTTAAGGAGGTGGATCAAGATAACCGAATCGCGGCACTAGAAGAATTGGTAAGAAAATTGATGAATGAAACACCAACAACAGAAAATACAACGCAAAAAGAGCAGCCATAAACTGGTCTTTTTTTATATTTAAAAGGAGTTGAACAATTGGAGCGAGTGCATGATATTTTTAGAAGTCTTAATATAATTGACGTTTTCAACTCTACAACATTTAAGCTTGGTTCATTAGTTGGTGGAGGGTTAGGAACATTTTTAAGTATTGTATACGGAAAATCTAACTTAATATGGATTTGTATTCTAATGATGGTAGTAACTTTAGATTGGATTACTGGAAGCAAAGCATCAAAATTAGATGGATCGTATTCATCAGCATATGGAGTAGAAGGCATCGCGCGTACCGTGGTGCTTTTTTTACTGCCATGTTTAGCTCACATGTTTGATATCGCATTTAAATTACCAGATTTCTTTTTCTTTATGGTAACTGGCGGTTTAACATATCACATTTTTAACAGTTTCACAGCTAATTGCGTTCGTGTTGGTTGGGATAAATGGATTCCGACATGGTTACTGGAAAGCGTAGCAAGTGAAATTGAAGCAAAAATAAAACGTTCTGATACAAGGAAACGGAGGAAATAATGATGCAAGAGAAATTCAAGAATTATGGATTGTGGGTAGCATTGTTCGCGCTGTTAGGGATGGTATTAATGGATACTGTCCCTCATTTTAATTTAGGAAGATATCAAGAATACGTAGATATGATTCTATACATTTTAATTGCTGCAGGCGTTGTATCCAATCCTACAGCCGGTAAATGGTTTACTGATAAGAATAAAAAAGGAGATGTTGAATAATGGGTAAATTAGCTGGTTCAGGTGGTCACAACTCTATCGTACAAGGTGCAAATAGCATTTATGGGAAAGAACATGTGGAGGATAGAAAGTTTCTTGACGCGGTTGCTAAATATGTACAAGCAGCTGGATGGAAGTATGTGAATTGTTCTGATGAAGTTGGAACGACACAAACCGCAGTTTGGAGCAATGCAGCAAATAATCATTTGAGAGTGAAAGATAGTGATGTAGATATACAGTTTCATTTAAATGCTTCTCCAGGTGGTACAGGTTGTGAAGTGTGGTTGCATCCTTCATACGGAAATAGAGAGTTGGCCGCAAAGATTTCAAAAGCGATGGCTGACGCATTTGGATTGAGAGACCGAGGTATTAAATTAACAACAGATTTAGGATGGATTAATAAAACAAAGACTGGATTACTTCCTGAAATTTGTTTTATCGATAATGAAACTGACATGCAGAAATACCGTACTAACTTTGACAAGGCGGCTAAAGCGGTAGCCGAGGTTATTGTGGGCAAAACAATTCAATCAAGTACAAATAATGAAGGAGTGGCGATTATCGTGAATAAATTTAACAAAGTTGTAACGTATGAATTTGGGACAGCGTTAGTACCTGAGATGTTAGGAATGATGGATGCCTTAGGATATGAATCTCGTATCATTTCTGGTGGGGACAAGCAAGGTCTAGTTAGATTTGAGACAAACCACCGCCAAGGTAATGAACTAGATCGAGCAACAGCATGGTTAGATGCTAGAGGTCTTAAATACTTCTATACAAAAGAATAGTTTGATGTATAACAAAGTCGCCCTTAATTGAACAGCTTTGTTATGTAATACGAAGAAAAGACCGCCTATTACGGGCGGTCAATTTTTACTAATTATTTTTTAATGCTTGTTTTATCGTTTTAACTGTTTGTTCAAGCCATTCTAATGGTGTTACTTCTAACCCATCAAAATATATTCCATCTGCAGAATACCGTATGTATTCATTTTTTTCTGCATTACTATAATCGCTTTGAATAAATTCAGTTAGAAAAATAACAGCATCTTGCAAATACTCTTTTGATACCTCTTCTAGTAATTCTTGGAGCGCTTCTTCATAGAAAGTATCTTGGTGAAAAGTACCCGCTAAAAATTGAAATACCTCATCATCTTCGAGATTATCGAAATTGTCTTCTAATAACATAATCTTCCTCCTATTATCAAGATGGATATCCAGTTAAAATAAAACTTCCATTTCTATCCTTCTTCAGTACAATTTTTGCATTTGACATATCTTCAACTGTTGTAGAACCTCTTATTACACCTCGTCCAATTATTTCAGTACCATGATAACGTAAAATTAAATTATTATCTCTTGGACTATTTAACCAACTTTGAATGCGTACTTCATTACGAGGGTTATTCAAGATGGTAGCTACTATTTTTTCAGCTGATGCCCTATCAGTAAAAGTAGATGCACCTGTTATTCTAGGATTACTTTGCATTCTTTGCAATAGTTCTTCATCCGTTTTTCCTACATGTCGTTCAAGTAAATGTCCACCTCTAGCTTCATGTGAGGCTAGTCCGCCTCCTGGAGTAAGCGAACTGCTATCACCTGGTTCCACAGTAGTGGTATTTTCTCCTTTAGCAAACTGATGAGTCGATAGTTTTTCTTCAGCTTTTCTAAAATCAGGTGTATCAAATGCAGAGCGTATATTATTTCCGCCAGCGAAAGCAAACTCATTGTAATTACGATTGAATAAGGATGCAGCGTCTTGCAAGCTTTTATTAGCAGTTCGTGAAATCTCAGCTAATTTTGTGCCAGGGTTCAACATTGCAATTTTATCCACGCCTTTTGTTCCTACGAATAGTTGTCCAACAGCTAATATAGTATGACCAGCCGCGCTTCCATACCATGCTGCACCACTATACGAGTCACCATTGGTAACGTCACGATTCCAAGAATCAGAAATTGTTTGTTTTATCGCATTGAACGTCTCGACTGGGTGAGAAACGGCTTCAATCGTGTTATTAAATGTGTCAATTGGATGGATAACTGCATCTGCAAGTCCTAATAATTCATCACCTATAGCGTCGCCCACGCCCTTTTTTAAGTGATAGGGGACACCTAATCCAGCTTTTTCAAAAGCAGATTCGATTTCATTATCTATAGTGTCTTTTATTTTATTCACATCTTTATAAGCTGCATCAATACCATGTTTAAATTTATCATATAAAGACTCATCGGAATTTTTTACTTTACTAAGATCTTCATAAGTTTCCTTGAGACCATGCCAAACTTTGTCACGTAAAGATCCATCATTTTTCTCACTATTTAACTTACCACACATTGCTCCTTCTTCAAGATTTCCGTCATATGAAGCATCTGTGGTACGGAATTTTTCGGCAATTCGTTTCAAATCCTCTTCCACTTGTATAATTGAATTGATAGCTGTAAATGCTTTTGGTCTCGCATCATTGAACATTTGAATGAATTGTTGATTAGAGGCACCAATCCATTGAAAACATAAACGATCTATTTCATTACATAGATTATTATGTATAGATTCTAATGCGATTCTGGTATTATTCGCACGATTAGCGACGTCTTCTAGCATTTCAGGTGTTATTTTGATTTGAACCATTTTTTTCCTCACTTTCCCCAATTAAAATTATGAGATAAAAAGAAAAAAATGTAAATATGGAAACTTTAGATTAGTATAATAATATTTATGTGAAATAAAATCTGTTTAATTGTAAATAAAGCTTATGTGTATGGGAAATAAGATGAAAAAAGGTCTACTCAGATATGAGCAGACCTTTTTTTGCGTTTAATTAATAACACTGATTAATTACGAACTGGACGGAAACTTGGTTCTTGTAAACGCGCTAAGAATGCAGCGAACTGTTCACGAGTAACTTTTACTGTAGGTGCAAA
>Ga0268252_1001808_pt1 | contig 11486 bp, 8 predicted proteins | sample AgamicMgSfrz_FD_200244 | JGI IMG/M metagenome (GOLD analysis project Ga0268252, IMG submission 200244) | Agave microbial communities from Guanajuato, Mexico - Mg.Sf.rz (v2) (version 3) | ecosystem: Host-associated > Plants > Phyllosphere > Phylloplane/Leaf | place: Guanajuato, Mexico | collected... | reverse complement strand
TAACAAAAAAGCTACAAAAAGCAAACTGTGATGCTTTCGGTATCGGCAGACACCTTATCGCTTATCATCCTGATTTATGGAAGAAAAAAAATTGGAATAAAGATTATGCAAAGGTAAAATTCAAACCAGAGGTAGAAGTAAATATTTTATACAGCGGTGTCTTAAAATAAAAAGGTTGTATGCCATGCGGGCATACAACCTTTTTATTTCGTATATCGATACACAATTGATTCATATGGTCTTAAGTTAAGTTTTGTAATATCCTTGCTGGAATCTTTATAATTCGACAGTAGTACTTCTTGTTTCATTCCATCTACTTGAACATGGACTGGTACAGAATACGTTATTTCTTCTCCATAGAAGTTATTGATAACAAGTAATACCTCATCATTTACAATACGTGTATATGCCCAAATCTTAGGGTGATTTTCATCTAAAATAGCATATTTTCCTTCTGTAATTACATCATATGTTTTTCTTAGTTCAATTAGTTTTTTGTAATGATAAAATACAGACTCTTTATCTTCTAGTGCCTTCTCTACATTTATCTCTTTAAAGTTTTCAGCAACTGTAATCCAAGGTGTATTTGTTGTAAATCCGCTATTCACCTCTTCATTCCACTGCATTGGAGTACGGGAGTTATCACGAGATTTTTGTTTTAAAATCCCGATAATCTCTTCTTTTGATAATCCTTCTTCTAGCTTTATATCATATATATTTAACGATTCCACATCGCGATATTGCTCGATAGACTCGAATTTAGGATTCGTCATACCGATTTCTTCGCCTTGATAAATGTAAGGTGTGCCTTGCAACATATGCATAGCTGTCGCTAACATTTTTGCAGATTCATTTCTATACTTCTCATCATTACCGAAGCGTGACACAATACGAGGTTGGTCATGATTACACCAGAATAACGCATTCCATCCTCCGCCCTTTTGCATTTCAATTTGCCAATTAGACATAATTTCTTTTAATTTAATGAAATCAAAATCAGCCTTCGTCCACTTATCACCATTCGGATAATCTACTTTTAAATGGTGGAAACTAAATGTCATGCTCAGTTCATTACGATCCGGATTCGAATATTTAATACAATTATCAATTGTCGTAGATGACATTTCTCCAACTGTAATGACATCTTTCCCTTCAAAAACATTTCGGTTCATCTCTTGTAAATATTCATGAACGCGCGGGCCATCTGTATAATATTTACGGCCATCGCTTGTCGCCGTACTTCCGTCATCATTTAAGAACTGTTGATTTTTTGAAATTAAATTAATAACATCTAATCGGAATCCAGTTACCCCTTTATCTAGCCAAAAACGCATCATATCATATACTTCTTCACGAAGCTTTTCATTTTCCCAATTTAAATCAGCTTGTGTCTCATCAAATAGATGTAAAAAATATTGCTCTGTCTTCTCATCGTATTTCCAAGCAGATCCGCCAAACTTAGATTGCCAATTATTTTTTTCATCACGCCAAATATAGTAATTACGATATGGACTATTTTTGTCTTCTTTCGCTTCCTTAAACCACTTATGCTCCGTCGAGCTATGATTTACAACGATATCTAGCATAATTTCAATGTTACGCGCTTTCGCTTCTTCTAAAAGCTCTTCAAACTCTTCCATCGTCCCGTAAGATGGATCAATGCTGTAATAATCACTTACATCGTATCCATTATCATTTTGTGGTGATTGGTATATCGGTGTTAACCAAATATAATCTACTCCGAGTTCTTTTAAGTAATCTAGTTTTTCTGTAACGCCTTTTATATCACCGGTTTCTTTATTGTAATAGCTATTAAAGCTCTTCGGATAAATTTGATAAACTACACTTTTATGCCAATCCTTCATGTTTAACTTCCTCCTACTTCTGTTTAACTCTTTTTGCAAATAACCACGTTAACGTAAACGGGATTACAACTGCGATAACCATTCCTACAATAAACATTGGAATCGATTTCGGAATGATAGAAATAAATGCTGGTAATCCGCCAATTCCAATAGCAGGTGCTAATACACCATTTAACGTAATGAATATCGCTGCCACAGCCGATCCTATAATTGCTGCATAGAACGGGAATTTATTTCGTAAGTTCACACCAAACATAGCTGGCTCTGTAATACCGAAATATGCTGAAATTGCTGATGTGGATGCCATACTTTTATCATTTTGATTTTTAGAAATCCAGAACATCGCAAGTGCTGCACTACCTTGTGCAATGTTAGAAAGAGCAATCATTGGCCAAATGAATGTACCACCGTGCTGTGCAATTAATTGTAAGTCAATTGCAATAAACATATGATGCATACCTGTAATTACGAGCGGTGCATATAATGCTCCAAACAATACTGCTCCAACTACTGGCACAGTTTCATATACACCTACTAATCCAGCTGTTAATAAATCTCCAATATGACGTGTAACTGGACCAATAATCCCTAACGCCAACACACCTGTTACGACAATCGTTGTAATTGGTACAACTAATAATTGTATTGCATTTGGTACATGTTTCTTTAAGAAGATTTCCACTTTACTTAATACAAATGCTGCTACTAAGACAGGTAAGATTTGACCTTGATACCCTACCTTTTCAATTTGAAATAATCCTAAAATATCGAAGTACTCAATCTTTTGTCCATCTAAACCAGTCGCTGCTTTTCCATAATCCCACGCATTTAATAAGGCAGGATGCACAAGCATTAACCCCATAACAATCCCTAATATCGGACTACCACCAAACCGCTTCGTTGCTGACCAACCGACAAGTGCTGGTAAGAATACGAATGCTGTATTCGCCATCATATTAATTAAATCCCAAAGTCCACTTAAGTTTGGATACACATCTAATAAATTTTTACCTTCAAAAAATAAGTCCTTTGCCCCTAATAGATTGTTAATTCCCATTAGTAAACCAGCTGTTACGATTGCTGGTAATATCGGCATAAATACATCTGAAAATACTTTTACAAACTTTTGAGCTGGATTTAACTTTTGGTTTCCGGAATCTTTTACGTCAGCTACTGTCGCTTCCTTCATACCTGCAAGCGTTATCAATTCGGCATATACTCGATCAACATCTCCTGGACCGATTACAATTTGAAATACCCCAGCATTATGAAACGCTCCCTTCACTAATGAAACAGACTGCAATTTATCGTTATCTATTTTACTTTCATCTTTTAAAGCGATACGGAGCCTCGTTACACAGTGCGCAGCTTGTTCAATATTGTCTTTCCCACCAATATACTGCAACACTTCCTCAGCTGTTTTACGATAGTCTTTCCCCATATTCCCGTCCCTCTTTTCTTTTTTTGATACCGTTTACACTTACATATTAACTCGTATATATAAGTTAGTCAACACTCGTATATACGAGTTTGTATTTTTTTTATAAAAAAAGAGATGAAACAATAGTTTGTTCCACCTCTTTACTTTCTCCGCGCCACATCCGAAAAATGAAAAATATCTAAACGGTGGCGGGATTCTGTATATTCGAACTGACTTCCATCATAAAAATGTGTAAAGTTTTTCACAACAACAACATAGTCTGTCCCATTTAAATCTAAATACTTTCTATCGTCTTCTGTACATGGTTGCACTTCAATTACCCTCTGTGAGTAACTAATATGAAGCCCTAGTTCTTTCTCAATGTATTTATAAATGGACTTCGCCGCAATTTCACTCGTTAATCCTGGAATATATTCCGACACAAAATGATTGATATCCAAAATTACTTTTTCTCCATCAATATTTCGTACGCGTTTAATATGATCTATTTCTGTTTTTTCTTTCACGTTTAATAGTTTTGCAACTTCTTTTGTCGCTTTTACTTTTTCTATTTCTACGACTTCTGTAATACAATGACGTCCTAAACGTTCATTTTCTTCTTGGAAACTTACAATACCACCAAAGTTGAATTCAATGTTTTTTCTCTTTAAAACAAAAACACCTTTTCCGTGTATTTTTTGAACATATCCACGCTCTTGCAATAAATCTACTGCTTTTCTTACAGTACCTCGACTTGCTTCATACTGCTTCATTAATTCAGTTTCTGATGGGATTTTGCATCCCTCTTTTAATTGTTTATTATCAATAGACTTACTGATTTCTGTATAAATTTGCTCATACTTACTCATCATCTACAATAGCCCCTTGTCACCTTCTAATTCTATATGTATTATACCATGCTATACTCTTCTGCCAATCTCTCACTTATTTTCCAGTATAGGAAAAATACAGGTAAATATTTAATCTCTAAAGCGTATTTTTATAAAAATTTTTATATTTTTCTTTTCATTCAAAAAAACATGTAGTATACTAACTTCAAAATCAGAGGAGAAAGGGAGCAAAGAACTATGCTTACTTATACAACAATTGTAGTTACATTTGCACAAAAACATCATCATCATACGTAACCCTTGAAACCTAGCGGAAAAATTACGCGTAGGTACAAGGGTTATTCCCGTTGTACCTACGTTAGGCGAAGAGCCATGTAGGTATTTTTTATCTACATGGCTCTTTTTTTATTGCCAAAAAGCTAGTAAAAAATGATGTTTAAGCAAATCTTACTACAAAGGAGTTAACAAAAATGGAAACGAAAAAATGGGGATTATGGATTTTAACAGCTTTTGTTATCGGGAATATGGTTGGCGGTGGCGTATTTATGCTTCCAGCAAATTTAGCACACGTATCAGGTCCAATGGGTTCTACACTTGCATGGAGTATTACAGGCCTTGGCGTATTTATGATTGCACTCGTATTTGGAAATTTAGCAATTCGCAAGCCAGAATTAAAAGCAGGACCACAAAGTTACGCGCAAGCGATGTTTCCTTCAAAAAAAGCGGGTAAAGTTGCTGGATATAGTATGGCATGGGGATATTGGGCTGCGAACTGGGCTGCAACAGCATCTGTTATTATTTCCTTTGCTGGATATTTATCAACATTCTTTCCAGTGTTACAAAGTAAGCAAATTCTCTTTTCAACGAACGGATTTTCACTAGAACTCGGAAAAGGATTAACTTTCCTCGTATGTAGCCTTATGTTATGGGGAATTCAATACATTCTTTCTCAAAATATTGACCGAGCTGGAAATATGAATCTTCTTGCTACCATTGCAAAAATTATCGGATTTACAATGTTTATTGTAATCACATTATTCATTTTCAATGCCTCTAATTTCGGAGACGGCCAAACATTTATGAATGAAGCAGGACAATCAATTTCGTTAGGTGGACAAATCAATTCAGCTGCTATTGCAACGCTTTGGGCATTTATCGGTATTGAATCTGCTGTAATGCTTTCTAACCGTGCAAAATCTCAGCGTGATGTAAAAAAAGCTACTATTTTCGGATTAATTATCGCTCTTCTTATTTACATGTCAATTACGCTACTTACAATGGGAGCTCTTCCACAAGATGCTTTAAAAGAATCTCAAAAACCATTAGTAGACGCATTAAATTTAGCAATTGGCAATAAAGGTGCATATATAATGGCTTTACTTGCACTTGTATCTTTATTTGGATCTACAGTTGGCTGGATCGTTGTTAGTTCAGAAGTACCTTATCAGGCAGCAAAGAATGGACTTTTCCCTAAGTTGTTCGCAAAAACAAATAAAAAAGGTAGTCCTTCAAAATCATTATTTATTACAAATGTGATGACACAAATTTTCTTATTCTCAACGATTTCTGGTACTGTATCAGAAGCTTATAATTTCGCTATCGTTGTAGCAACATTAGCTTATTTAATTCCATACCTTGTTTCGACGCTGTACCAATTTAAATTGGTTATTACAGGGGAAACTTATGATATAATGCCTGGCTCTCGAATAAAGGATGGAATCATTACTACATTAGCATTTGTATACTCTATTTGGGTTATCAAAACGGGAACTGCTGATTTAAAAACGTTCTTCTTAGGAATCGGATTGTTCGTATTAGGTCTTATTCTTTATCCTGTACTAATGAAAGACTCACAAAAAATGAATTAAAAAAGGAGAAGCTTCTGGCTTCTCTTTTTTATTAGAAATCTATAATTAACTTTTCTTTTAACTCTCCTACCGATAAAGGTTTCGCATAATAAAAACCTTGTACATAATCACAGCCCATAGATTGTAATAAGCTTTCTTGCTCTACTGTTTCTACCCCTTCAGCAACTACTGCTAAATTTAAGCTATGGGCAATTTCAATAACAGACTTTACAATCGTTCGCTCTGGCTGTGCGTGATCATAATGAAATTCACGAATAAAATTACGATCAATTTTCACTATATCCAGTGGCAGTTGTTTTAAATAGTATAAGGAAGAATAGCCCGTTCCGAAGTCATCTAAAGCAATTAAAACGCCCATACTTCTTAATTCTTGTAATGTAGCAATAATATAATCAAAATGACGAACAGCAGTGCTTTCCGTTATTTCTAAAATTAAACGATTTGGAGAAAAGCCAGTTCTCTTTAAAATACTACGTACAGATAAAATAAAATGCTTTTGCATTAATTGTTGTATAGATAAATTCACAGATAACTTTAGTCCTTCTTCGTACTCTGGCAATGTTTTAAATAAGCGACATGACTTTTCTAATACCCAGTCCCCTAATTTTATAATAAGTCCAGATTCTTCAGCTATAGGGATAAATTCGCTTGGGGAAATAGGCCCTTCTTCTGTCGTACAACGTACTAAAGCCTCGATACCAGTATATTTCTTCGTTTTCAAATCAATAATAGGCTGCAGTGCCACCTCTAACTCTTCATCACGAATTGCCTTTTGCAAAGTAAATTCAATTTTCATTCTACGATTTATTTTCGCACGTAATTCATCTGTAAAGAAACACGCTGCATTTCTGCCCTGTTCTTTTGCGCTATACATAGCTAAATCCGAATTCTTCAATAACGTTTCTACATCTTGTCCGTCTTGCGGATATGAACAAAGTCCTAGACTAGCTGAAATATATACTTCATGACCTTCAAGCATGAATGGTGCTTGAAAACACGACAACACAGATGTCGCTAGTTGCCTCATCTCATCTTGTGTATGATTTTTTGTTAACAGCACAAATTCGTCGCCACCCAGCCTAGCCAGAACGTCTTTCTCTCCTAGCACATAATGCAACCGTGAAGCAACTTCGCTTAAAAGTAAATCTCCTATCATATGACCTAGCGTATCGTTTACTAATTTAAAACGATCCAAATCAAAATAAATCATACCAAACTCTTTTTTATCTGCAATCAATTCGTTAACAGTCGTTATTAATTGTAAGCGGTTCGGTAAACTTGTTAAAGCATCATGATACGCAAGCTCTCTATAACGACTTTCGCTTAACCGCAACCTCTGTTCTGCTTCTTTCCTACTACTAATATCATTTCGGATCGCAATAAATTGATATGGCTCTCCTTTTTCATTTAAAAATGGAACAATTGTTGTTTTAACCCAATAATATGTACCATCTTTTGCTTGATTTCGAATCTCACCTCTCCATACTTTTCCGCTTAAAATACGCTTCCATAGCATTTGAAAAAATGTTTTTGGGTGATATCCTGAATTTAAAATACGATGATCTTTCCCTATTAACTCTTCTCGTGTATATTTGGAGATTTCACAAAACTTATCATTTACATATGTAATACGACCATTTCGGTCTGTAATCGCAACAATTGAAGACTCATCTAATGCTAACTTTAAATCTCGCAATGAAGAGTCATATAATGCATGACCTCTTTGTTCTAGCATGCGCATCTCTCCTTGCTTCCTATCTGACTAAAACACAACTTGTTTCTTTTCATAGAAATAGAGATATTTCATTTCCTAATAATCGTCCTTTACATAAATCACATTTTGAAATATGTCGATTAAAATAACATAATATTATTTGTAATAAAAAGCAATATAATACCGTTTCAATTATACATAGTAGCTTCTTATCGCTATAATTAGCTGACTTTATTATACCTTATTCATTCTCTTACATTCCTTTATAAAACTAGCTCTATACGACCTCTGTTTCCTACTAATTCTGCTCACATCTAACCTTTTACTAGCGAAATAGAAGTTCGAGCACACTATACAACTATTCACGAATAATAATATAAAATTAGTATATATGTCTTTGAATTACAATAACAAAATATTAACATATTCCCACCTTTATTTTGGAAGTATTTTAGAAATAAATGCTTCATTAAACTAAAAAAAGAGGAAAGCCTCTTTTTTTAGTTTAATAAGGATATGGTATTTGCTGATAACCCGGATATGGTGCTGGGTATGGCGCTGGGTAAGTTACTGGGTACGGCGCTGGATAGTAGCCTCCACTTGCTGCACCCGTTAATGCGCCAGCTGTAAGCCCACCTAACACGCCTCCAGCAAAACTTCCTGGGAAAAATCCACCGCCCCATGAGCCGCCACCCCAGCCCCATCCACCTCCGTGATGGTGATGATGATCATGGTGATTGTGCCCTCCATGGTGGTGATGTCCGCCGTTATGATGGTGCCCTCCATGATGATGATTACGATAATACAATCCGTTATTTTCTATATAATTCATGTTTCCCCGCTCCTTTTCCATTTTCTTATCTTAATAGATATTGTATGAATAGTACGGACCTTGTTGGCAACCTATATAATAGGAAGAATCCACGTAATATGGTTATCCCCTTTCCTATATAAGGGGCAAGGATTTTGTCCCCCTACACTGTTTATTAACCAGCAAATAGCGGGCTAATAACGTAACAATATACTGTATGTAGGACAAATGCGGAAAGCATGGAGAAAATGTCTATATTTTGTAAAAAAAACAAAACACTTTATAATAAGAATGTCGGATTGTACCTTTTTATATAAGAAGTCTATATTTAAGAAAGATTAGAGGAATTTTATAGCAATGAAGAAGCCTATCGTTCAATTATTATTGGTATTTATAATTGTATCTATCGTACTCTTACTTTTAGATACGTCTATCCTCTCACTATATACCTTTTTCGGTGTATTATGGTCTCTTACAATCATAGGAATATCTTTCGTTATTTTTATCGAAAATAGATCTCCACAAAGCACTTTAGCATGGTTTTTAGTATTAGCACTTCTTCCCGTTGTAGGTGTGCTTTTATACTCTATTTTCGGGCGTAGCCGTTGGAGAAGAAAAAAACATCTCCATCGTTCAGAAGAACAAAGAAAATTATTCCGTGAAATATTAGAAGGAAGACGAGTAGAATTATCACTCACAGTCCCCTTACATGAGCGTTCTACACATTTAACAAAAGTTATACAAAAATTTGGAGGCGGACCTGCCGCAGATAGAACAACTACAAAACTTTTAACAAACGGAGATCAAACATTCTCAGAAATTTTGCAAGCTATCGAGCAAGCAAAACATCACATACATATTCAATACTATATTTATAAATCTGATGAGATTGGTACAAAAGTTCGGGATGCGTTAATAAAAAAAGCAAAATCTGGTGTTATTGTACGCTTCCTTTATGATGGATTAGGAAGTAATACGTTAAGAAGACGCTTTTTAAAGCCTATGAAAGAAGCTGGGATTGAAATTGTTGAATTTGACCCTATTTTTTCAGCTTGGTTACTTGAAACAGTTAATTATCGTAACCACCGTAAAATCGTCATTGTAGATGGAGAAATCGGTTTTACTGGTGGACTCAACGTTGGTGATGAATATCTTGGCCGTTCAAAAAAATTTCCCGTTTGGCGTGATAGTCATTTAAAAATAGAAGGAAAAGCGCTATATAAATTACAAGCAATTTTTCTAGAGGATTGGCTCTATGCATCTAGTGGATTGAATACTTATTCTTGGGATCAATTTATGAATAGACAATACTTCCCAGGTAAAGAAATTTCAAGTGCAGAAGGTGCTGTGCAAATTGTAGCGAGCGGACCAAGCTCAGATGATAAAAGCATTCGCAATACATTATTAGCTGTTATGGGATCTGCAAAAAAGTCGATTTGGATTGCTACACCATACTTTATTCCAGATCAAGAAACTTTAACATTATTACGCTTAAGTGCGATTTCTGGCATAGATGTACGCATTTTATATCCTGGTAAAAGTGATAGTATTATTAGTGATCAAGCATCGCAGTCCTACTTCACTCCACTTTTAAAAGCTGGTGCCTCCATTTATAGTTATAAAGATGGTTTTATGCATGCAAAAATTGTACTCGTTGATGATAAAATCGCGACAATCGGAACAGCAAATATGGACGTACGCAGCTTTGAATTAAATTACGAACTTATTAGCGTACTATATGAATCAGAAACCGTTCATGATATTAAACGTGATTTTGAAGATGACTTTAAACATTCCACTGAAATTAAATGGAACGCATTCCAAAAAAGAAGTATCAAAAAACGAATACTAGAGTCTTTCATGCGACTCATTTCTCCTTTACTGTAAGCAATCAATGTAACTTTGATTGCTTTTTCTTTTCCATTACTCCCCTCTCCTTTTCTTTGCATACCATATTAAAACAAGTTATCATAAGATGTATTACTTTATGAAAATAATGTTAGGTGGGAAATACATGTTAGAACAATTTCATATACATGCTGATTTAAAACAGCAGCTTTCTACAATTCACGAAAAGAATAAGCAAGAAGCTGGTGAAAATGCACATTTAATTGGAAAGAAAATATATAAAGCATCTGATAACAGCATTATTGAAGATGCTATTACAGCACTTCTTCTTGGCAAAAACATTCTATTAAAAGGGCCGACTGGTAGTGGTAAAACAGTACTAGCTGAAACTCTTTCTTCTTTATTCCAAAAACCAATGCATAGCATTAACTGTTCTGTCGACCTAGATGTAGAAGGTATTTTAGGATACAACACACTACAAACGAGAGATGGCGCATCTGAAGTTACATTCGTTAACGGTCCTCTTATGAAAGCAATGAAGAACGGTCATTTCCTATATATTGATGAAATCAATATGGCAAAGCCTGAAACATTACCACTTCTTCACGGTGCATTAGATTACCGTAAAATGATTACAAATCCATTTACACAAGAAGTTGTATACGGTGATGACGAATATCGCGTAATTGCAGCAATTAATGAAGGTTACGTTGGAACAAGCGAACTAAACGAAGCGTTAAAAAACCGTTTCGTTATTATTGAAGTTCCTTACATTCAAGGTGATACATTAAAAGAACTATTATTAGCTGAATCAAAATTAAAAGATGTTGCAACAATTGAAAAGTTCGTTGCATTTGCAAGCGACCTTATGCCTTTAGCTCGTGATGGACGTGTAAGTGAAGAAGCAGCAAGTATTCGTGGTATTCTCGACGCATGTGATTTAGGTGTGTATATTCCTGTTATGCGCGCTATCGAACGAAGCATTATCGCAAAATTAAACGATGAAACAGAACAAATGACTGTCCGTGAATTAGCAGAAAGTTATTTCTTTGAGGGATAATTCATGAGACAAATTTTTAGTGACAAAAAAATTGATGCGTCGCTGTTTC
>Ga0268252_1001803_pt1 | contig 11509 bp, 14 predicted proteins | sample AgamicMgSfrz_FD_200244 | JGI IMG/M metagenome (GOLD analysis project Ga0268252, IMG submission 200244) | Agave microbial communities from Guanajuato, Mexico - Mg.Sf.rz (v2) (version 3) | ecosystem: Host-associated > Plants > Phyllosphere > Phylloplane/Leaf | place: Guanajuato, Mexico | collected... | reverse complement strand
CGATGAGCTTTCGGTTATCTCAGCGTGATAAAGACATCATTGGGTTTATCAATCAGTTTCGGGCTGTAGATCGAGACTCATTAGTGGAACTGTTCTTTAAACAGCTGAAATCGCCTGTAAATGCGTGCAATAGTGTGATGGTACGTTTGTATCGGCTAGGGCTCATTGAACGTACACAGCAGTATTCTCCGACGGTCTATTTACCAATAGATGCAAAGATCAAAAAGAATTCTCAAAAAATCCTCCATTTCCTTTCGATTCTAGATATCTATAAACAAATGTGTACGTATAGTACACCTAAACAGGTCATTGTGGAGGATAAACCCACTGGACGAAAAGGAGGCATCGAACCAGATCTGTTTTGTATCTTTAAAGGGTCTCCTTTTTGGATTGAAATTCAACGAAATCAGTATTCCGAGCAGAAAATGCAGGCCAAGATTAATCTCTATGAAGAGTTTTTCTTTTCAGATGAATGGAAAGCATTGCATTGGCAGCCAGAGGATCGAACAGCTATCTTCCCTTCCGTTATTTTAATTACGCCTGTTCGGTATGCAGTGTCTTCGGAGCATATACGGATTATTCAAGTAGCAAGTATTCATGAATTGATGGAGAAATACAGGAGTTTAGCTAAACAACAAAGAGATGGAAAACCAAGAACATCAGCTTCTTCTGGTGGAATTAAAATTAACTTAACATAGAGTGCTAGAAAAGTGTTTATCATCACACCAAAATGGGCTACCTCAGAAGAATGAAAGGAAGCCGACTTAGATAAAATCGCTAAGCTTAGATAAAGTCGAATAAATCCAAGTGTCTGCAGGAGATGAAACTGTCATACGCGAAAAAGATGATGGATTTTCGGTCTGGTACTGAGAAGGATTAATTCATATAATAAAAGGGAATTAGTAGCAATACCATGGTGACCGAGGAGGTGAGCGAATATGAGTCTACGAGAAGAACTACTGGCGCAGAAATATACCGAAAGAACAAAGCCGAGAGGATTCGTATACTTCACAGACGCTGATGGCCAAGTTGTCGCTAAGACTTGCCGTAAATGCCGCGAATTAAAACACGCAAAGAACTATCATTATAAAAGCGATGGATTCGGTCAACTTGGACCATACTGCAGAGCTTGCGTTTCTGTTCGTGACCGGGATTATTACGTTAAAAATAGAGAGCGAGTAAAACAAGTTAAAAACGCTTATTATCATAGGAAAAGATCTGAGCAACTTTCTTTTAATTTATTCGGCGATAATGAGTAGTATCACGGCGGCTAGTGAGGTCGCTTTTTTGTTTACATACTGATAAATCGCAAAAAATATTCATCAAAAGTGTTTGTGACATGCCTCAAGGGTGCCAGGACGTAACAGGTAGGGATTCGGAGGAAGCTACGCAGGAGGCCTCCGTAAAAGCAGACGTTTTGAAACGTTACGAAGATAAGATTAATTCATTGATTGAATACATAAAAAAGCAAGATGAGCGATTTGATAAGCAGGAACATTTTAACCGCGAATTAAAAACAGGCTTTTAAGCTATTATTAAAGCCTGTTTTTATATACTTGGATAAACAAAGCCTCTAAAGGAATAAAAAAGAATTGTAATAAGCATATTTAAATATCCCAGAAATCTTCGCTCTTAATATTAGGATCTATCCGTCTTAATGCTTGTAATATCTTTTTCATTGTTCTTTGTGTAGGCAACCTTTCGGAGTTGTTTACTAAATCACCAATCGTACTTCTACCTAATCCTGACTTTCTTACAAGCCATTCTTGATTAATGTTTCTTTTATCAATCCATTTACCAAGTCTAGTTCGCCTTTTTCCTAACCCGAACATGATAGATACCCCTTTACTTGTTATTACTCTAGTTATGTCCAAATTTCACTAAAAATAAAACGTTAAAAATGAGTCATAGTGGACAAGTCAGTACCATATCCTTTATTAAGACATCAAAATAAAACATAATAAGGAAAATAAGCAGAGGCTATTAAAATCTTTTAGAATAATGTCGATATTTTTGGCATAATCATATAGCATGAATACAGTTAAGACCGCCTTATACACTAATACATAATGGGCGGTCTTTGTTGTGAATATTCATAGATATATATAATTATGATAAAAAAAGGCACGCATTATAAAAATGCGTGCACACTAACAAAGAATCTTGAATATTAGATAATAGGGATATTACCTATGAAGAAAAAACCTATGAAAAAGGATTGCACCATTATTTTATCAAAGGAATACTGGCCATTGAATATGGCGATAACATCAATTTATTGGATGAAAATGGTACGTATTAAGGAAATTAGTTACAATTAATATTATTTATTGAATAGTAAACCAAAATTTTAAAATAAAAGTTCTTATAATCAATAAGCCTATTTTTTATGGAAACGTGTTCTTTTAGAATAAAAGATTATATACTTTCAGTATAACGTTTTATTATTTGGAGAAAATTTTTTGTGAGAATTCTTTTTTTATTGGTTGCTACTTACTCTTTTGCAATGTTTAATAAATTCCTCATCCATTAGGTGTCCTGTACGCCTCACAAACTTAATGAACTTTTAAGCTTTCTCAAGGCTTGGTCATGTCTTTGTAACGCAATCTTTGGACGTAGCTACACTAATTAACCTTTCCATCTAAATCTTTCTTAAAATGATCTAATTTTTACCTGTATTCCCTGCTTGATTAAAATATTTAATCGTTTTTATATTTCCATTTTTAAACACAATAATCTTTTCATCTCCATGAAAGGACATTTCTTTAATTTCTTTTTCATTGTCATCTTCGGGCTCTTCGATTGAATGAACGAGACAATGGACGGCTTGATCTAACTTTCTATCAGCCGTATTTAAAAAGGATACATTCAGTCCTAAATTTGCAAGAAACCCTCGATGCTTTTCCAATTCATCACACACCTTTTGAATGTATTCAATCGCTTTTTGTTTATTATTCATCTAGTAGACTCCTACACCCTTATTTTTAATATTCATAGACAACCGGAACTTGGTCCGTTTTAATAATCTTAGCTACCACATAACGACGATAGCCGCCTTTTAAGACCTTAGATTCTTTATCAGTCGTTAAGGGTTCATATAGATAACCAGTACGCTTCACAAATTCAATAACTTTTTGCATTTTTTCGGGGGTTAATTGTATTTTTAGGAGCTCTTCAGGCACCACAATTTTATCGAAACCCAACACATCCTGTGTCCCTTTTGGCTGAGTGGGTAGCTGTTTCTTTTGTGGCACAACCTTTTTCCCTGGAACAGGCGCTTTTTTCGCTTCTGACATTAACTTGAAGCTTTTTTAGATAATTTTGATTTTTTAACGTGGGATAAAATAAGGTGTAAATCATTTATAATCTAAAGAAACTAAGCTTTTAGCAGCTGAGTTTCTTTAAATAAATACTAACTTCTCTATTTACTTACCGAACAATCTAGAAATAAAGCCCTTCTTTTCTTTTGTAATAGCTATTTGCTCTTTAATTGTCTTAAGTTCTGTAAGTACTTCCTTCAATTGTTCCTCCCGTTCATTTAATTCATTTTGAAGCTCTTTTTCACGAGCTTCATTTTTCTTCTGTTGTTCTACATAAGAATTTTTTATTTCAGAAAGTGTTTTTTCGTTATCCTCTTTTGAAGACTTATCTTGTAGTTGTAAAGTCTGTATTTGGCCAAGTGTGTTTTTCATGGTTATTTCCTGGCGTTCCAAGTACTGAGACATTATAGTTCTTATTCGTTCTTCTATCCGTTCCTCTTGTAGGAGTAAGTGTCTTGCAAGAAAATCCTCTATCCGTTCCTCTATTTTTTTACTTAGTCGTTCCTCTATTCGTTCCCCTAGACTGGCAATTATTCGATTCTCTACGTTACCAAGTTCATGTCTCAATTCATGGATTACATCTTTTAGGATAAGATCGTGAACTTCTTGTTGGGCTTTATCACGATCATTGTCTCGTAAATAAGAAGATATTTCTTTAGTGTCTCTATCTATGGGAGCATAGTCATTTGCAATTATTTCTGCTACTTGAGACTTTGTAATATTTGGTTGACTTAAAAGGGATTGAAATTTACGTAACGCAATTACATCGTGTTCCGTGAACGCCCGATTATCGCGATTTTTTCCATCCTTGACCTTTAGAAATTTGTATCCGTTTTTTTCTAGTTCTAAGCACCATTTTCTTAGATAACTATCACTAATTCCTAATGATTCAGCAACTTCCCTTGTCCAATATGCTTTTGGAATTTTGTCGCTAATCCCGTTCCACTGTTCTTCATTCATAATTAGTTTCCTCTCCTTTTTTGCTAAAATAATATAGTCTTTACACTTATCATGTTCTTTAAACGTTATGCACTGAATATTATTTTGACCATCGATGAATATTCAAATATGTAAAAACCTTTGTTAAAAGAAAGAACGATTCCCATTCTTCCGTTCCATTGTATAGATATGAAATAAAACATATGAGAAAAAGGCGTTCCAATTCAATGGAATCCTATCTATATGTCCAAATTTAGAAAAGTTGGAATTCCAATATTGGAACTATTCCCGTTCCAATATTCTGTTGACAGCTTCCTAATATAAAGGATAAAAACGTAGCTAACTCTACTATATCTTTTATATTATAAATTAAATTTTATATTAAAAATACATTTTGATAAATCATTTTATGTAATTCGATTAACTCTTTTGGCCCTATTAACTTATATAATTCCCCTGTATTTCTTCTGATCTAGAAAGTATTTTATATTTTAAATAAAAGGAGCATACTTAAAAAGTTAAATTTTTATCGTGAAATTATTTTCGTAGCTTGAATACACTACGATAGAAAGAAATTGTAGAGAGATTTAAAATTAAAGTAATATTAAAGCGTTCCAAATTAAACACTTACTATTTGTATATCCTTTTATTATTAAATTTACAACATTATTATAAAGGAACAACATCCGTTCCACTATTCTGCCTTTAAAATTAGTGTTCTTTCTTCAATAAAAGAAACTATCCTTTATAAAAAATACTTATCATGTTTTCTAAACGTTCTATACATACATTCTTTTACAAACGACAAGTTACTTAAGCATGAAAAAACATTGATTTATAAAAAGGAACACTATCCGTTCCGTTGATCCACTTTAAAAATTAAATGCAGTATATAAAGGAAAAAAGTGTTCTTATTTAGTAAAAACCAACTCTATATATCAAGGTTTAGGGAATGTTTAATTTTTATTACGGAACGGTTCCCGTTCTGACGTTCTTATAAAGTTATAACACATAAGAACTCGAGAATACTGCGTTCTAATGTGTTTGTCTAATATGCATAATTTATCTAATTGATTTAGTAATTTATCTCCTATATATATTTATTTATATAGGAGATACTTTTTATTTTCTTAAGAGGATTCATTGTCAACCAGAGGAATAATGAGCTCTAAAGTACTATCCTTTCTTTCTTGGATAAAAGAGGACCAGTTATATAAAAATATTTTTCATGTTCTCTTAACGTTCTAAGCTGGTAATCATTTTTATAAGTGATGAGTTATTTAAATATACCCAACCCTTGATTTATAGACAAGAACGGTCCCCGTTCCAGTAATCCATTTATCAGATCAAGTGCGATATTCAAAAGAAAGAAGCGTTCCCTTTTAACTGAAATCTATTCCTATATATTAAAGCTAAGATAAGTTGTAATTTAAATATAGAACGGTTCCCGTTCTACCATTCTTATAAAATTTGAACAAATAAGGACGCGATAATATTGCGTTCCAATGAACTTATATAAACAGTTATAAAGTTAACAAGTTCTTCTTTAGTTGAACTTGTTAACTTTATAATAATAAACATATAAGAAAAGAATTATTTTAGTTTAACTTAAGGTTAACTAATCAACTAAATTCGACTGATATAAGAATTCATTTGGATTTCTCTTGGTATTAAATAAAGAAAAAATTTAAAGCTTCATATTAGACTGCCTCTAAATAAGTAAAAAAACAGATTTTTTGATCTGTTTTTTAAAATTCGCTTATCAAAGAGTTTAGGCGTGTATTATAAGGGAAACTCCGTATTTCTATTCTGTGTATTTTACCTTTAAGTCTCATAAACAATGTTAAGGGGAGGGACCATATAAGCTCCACCTATCTATTTAATAGTAGCTTAAGAATTTTAGTTTGTAACTTAACTAATCCCAAAAGAATACTTGGGTCCTATTAAGACTAAGACAAATACTGACGCATCAATTAAGAAAGTAGAAATAGCCTTTTTCTTATTTTTCAAGTTAAGGTATGCTATTACTTTTTCTAAGTTAATTGTGTATCTTTTCCTATTAAGATGTTATTTTTGATAATTATATACAACAGGAACTTTCTCCATTTTAACGGTTTTGGCCACAACGTAGTGACGATAGCCATCTTTTAAGACCTTAGAGCCTTTCTCGATGGTTAATGGCTCATCTAAGTGTCCAGTACGCTTCACGAAATCAACGACCTTATGCGTTTTTTCAGGGGTTGGTCGCGTCCTTAAAAATGCTTCGGGAACAACAATTTCATCAAAGCTCACAACATCCTGTGGACATTTTGGCTGAGTAGGTAGCTGCTTCTTTTGTGGCGCAGCCTTTTGCTCTTCTTTTGCTATGGGTTGAGAGACAGGATCTTGTTTTTCTACTTGTTTGGCAGATTCACTGCTCTTTTATGCTTCAGAAAGCGCAGAAGCCTCTTGTTTTGCTTCTTTTTCATCTTTTGACTCATTTGTTTCTTTATCGTTTTTATTCGGAAGAACGGTAATTTGAAAGCAGATAATACCAATTCCCCCAAGATATTCGTCAATGGGAATATCTAACGTAGGCTCTCCTTGAATTAAGATTTTTTCATGCATATCAAAGGCAACGTAGCGATCGTATTCTCGTAATGGTCCTGTCGCAGAACCTGTTAGGGTCATTTTATGGGGCATCGTAATCTCCTCGTACGTAGATGTATAGTTATTGTTTATTTAGAACATACATCTAAATAAACAATAACTATTAAAATATTAGCTTCTAAGGGATTTCTACATTTTTTTTATTAAGAAACTGATCCTTTTAACTGTTCATGTTGGTGCAGTAAAGCTTGTTCTTCTGGTTTTAAGGCTTGTCCTAGATCTTGTTTCAGCTGCGCCATTTCGAACGAACTGTACGTAGAACTGTGCTCTTGGAGTACGTTTTCTTCTTCTGGCGTTAGTTCTTGCCCTAAATCTTGCTTTAATTGGATCATTTCAAGCTGTTGATCCAGAGGAATAGTTGCTTCTTGTGTGCATTTTTTTTGCTCCTGTTCATCTTTTAACCAAGCAGGAACGATTTCCTTACGGATGATATGTTTAAGCTTAGGTAAGGCTTTTGTTTGGGCTTCTGTATGTATGGTTGACTCAGATATTTGATCTTCTGTATTTCCTTTAAGTAGATTGGTAAATTGATTGTAAGCAATTTGATAAACAAGACGGCACATTTCATCCAGGGATAGGGGAGTACCCTTATGATTCGCTTCATGGACATATTTATCTAAGCCTATAATTGCTGTATAAGCGACTTCATGTACTTGTTCTTTGATAATCTCAATCTCTGTATCTCGTTTCACAGCTTTTGCAGCATTTTGAATACGAGCATAAAAATCTTTTAGTTGATGACCATATTTACTTGCATACACATTATTTACTTTTTTGGGCACACCTTTGATATACGCAAATGACTGTGAAGCAGATATTAAATGATTATTTATATGATTTACAGGTAAATCAAGGTTAATAAAGGAGGACGATTCTTTTTGGCCCTCAAAGCTTGGTGTATCAACGTTTTCGGCACTTTCTGGACTTGTCACAGGAGTTGTCACAGGAGTTGTCATTTCTTCTTGTTGAAGCGTTTGGACACCAGTTGTATCATGGGCAAAAAAGATTTCATCACAAATTTGATTAAAATTCTTATGGTTTTTAAGGACAAATACATAGCTGTCAGGATGAGCACCTGTTGTATCTTCTTTAATGTAACGTGCCACAAGTATAAAGGGTGTATCTTTTAATGATTTCACAAATCGGGAAACCGTACTTTTAGATACGTTGAATTTTTTCATAAGGGTTTCTGAACGGATCGCCTGAATACCCGTAGCTACAAGGTTATAAATCACGTGATCTAACATTTCCATCCGTTTTTTAGGGAACTCTTTATGTAAGGCCAATTGTTGTTGTTTAAAATGAGTACGAAGGGTTTCTAAAAACGCTTCTTTCTTTTTACGAAGGGTAGGTTTTTGTTTCCATAACCATGTGAATGGTCCATTGAAGGTCTCTACATCTTTTAAATAGCAAGTCAATAACTTTGTCATTTGTTCATCTTCTCCTTTAAGGAACACAAAAAAGACATTGTCTCCCTTGTAAAAGGAAAACAATGCCTTGATTTAGATGAACTAAGCCCTTGAAATAGATGTCAATTTCGTATAAAATAAAAACATAAGTTTTATTTTGTACAAAACTAACTCTATTAACAAGAGACTTCGACAAGTGTTTTCCCTACCGTAAATAGGGGGGACGGTTTAAGAGTGTTACCCGCACTTCTTAAACAGTTGAAGTCTTTTTTCTATTCCGCACGTTTTTGTTAGTTTTATTATAGCGTTAAGTCGTTTCATAATTCAATAAAAAATTAGCAAAATATATCAAAAGAAGTATTTTTAGCTACGATTCACTCATTATTTCTTTAAGAGTCGACTTCATCATAGCTGAATTTGTGGAATCTGGGGAGGGTGATTTTTTGTCATCCTTTTTTATAAAGAGGGTGAGAAAAAATCACCCTATGCAGCATGTTAAAAATATGATAGGGGCAGTTTCTACTCCATGTAGAAGCTGCTTTTTTTTGAATTGGAAGTGGGGGGTGTTCCTATATCGTAGGCAATTTGCACATGCTTTTGGGTATTGTTAACGCCAAGTTATAATTTTTTAAGTTCCTTTTTTAAAGTGTTTTTCAACTCAATAGAAACAGTTTCTGTAATGATTTTTACATTCCATTCTTTCTTTTGCTTGTAACTGAATCTGATACAAATGTCAGATATAGCACCATCAAGATATCTCATTTTTGTTTAAGCATATAACTTTGAATGAATGGATGGGTGTCTTCATCGAGTGAAATCATTCGGCGTGTTTTATTCATCATCTTCATATTCTCCGATTAATTCTTTTAACATATCATTCAGGTTTTCCATTCAAGTTGTACACTGTCCTATCGTCTTAATGTGATCCCCAAGCAAACTTCCAAGAGGTTCTTCTGGGTAAGAGTATTGACTAAAAATAGCTAATGTGTGAACTTGATTTTTTAAAAAGCTGCTGTCAGGATGAGTCGTGTTTCTGTACTAACTCAACAATTTTTTAAACTGCAGTAGAATCAATATTTCTTAATTTAGGTTCTATATTTTATTTGAAATTCCCAAAATAGTAGTGCCCTTTTAAAAATAGAGAGAAGAGCATAAGGGGTTTTTGCCCCCACAGGCTGTGTGGGGTTAGGCAGAGCCTAACAAAACCTTGGGTACAAGGAAATGTTTGCAGAAACCCCCTCAGCGCACCCTCAAATTAAGGGATAGCCCCTCCACCGCCCCTTCAGTGATTACAGCATTTGTGCCAGAAACCCCTTCACCGTACCCTCATATTTGATAAATGTCCCCTCAAGGGTCACTTCCTTTTGAAGTGTTTTTTGGGAAAAATAAGACAGAAGCAAACGATCTTTTTTTATTTTTTTCGCACGTTCATGTTCAAAATGGCCATTTCTTTTTGCTTACAATACAATTGATTTACGTGTGCTTTTTTATCACTCGTAAATCAATTTTTATTCTATAAACGATTACCGTTCTAAAAAAATACACGTTCACAGGATGTTGATATTTATTTTTTTCATGTCCACAGCAGGTTCATATGAGTTAGAAGAAGATTTTGTGAAAAAGAAAATGAAAAACTACAGAAAAGCTAATACAGAATCAAAAATTGCGATAAAAAAGTTGCTATTCAATCCAGTGATGAAAGCATTCACCTCTATGAAAATGAACGAAAAAGTTTATAAGAGAAATTCTAGAAATTGAATGAGTTGAAACAAGATTTAGCCATGAAATAAAAAAAGGGGTGTCGCCACTAACTCGCCAATGGGTCGCCACTTTGAGGGTTTTCATGATATCACGGTTAAGCTAGGCCCTGCCTAGCCCCACACGTCCTGTGGGGGCAAAAACCCCTTATGCTCTTCTCTCTTTTGTAGTGGGGAACCACAATGTACAGGAAAGGAACATTTCTTCCTGAGAATCTTTAAAAGTCGGCTTAAAAAGGAGGAGATACTTAAGAGAGATAAAGGATTATGACAAAGAGAGAAAAGGGAAATTATAAAATGGATTTACAAAATCTTTTGCACGGAATAATGGAGCACATTCTACAAAAAAAGAAATGTAGCACAAAAAATGGAACGTTAAAAAAAGCAAAAGTTTGAGAAGGAAATCGAGGTTGAAGACGATTCTTTTTTCATACTGGTAAGATAGAAGGAGGGAAGAAGTAGCAAGAAAACCTGTGAATCATGATTTAATTATTATTCACAAGTACTATAACAAGCTCGCTTATTTTCATAATGCATATTGAAATTGTTGATTACAGTTACAACGGATAAAACGTGGGAAAAAACGCCTGTTGGACTTTTTTTAGTGGTAAAACAAGATTAAAATTTTCCTTATTACAAAGATCATATTCCTGGCGGCAATCCTAACGCTTCGATACCAACACTACAGTCATACTTGTGACTTATAACGACTTAGTTTTCGATTGCTTCCATATAGGGATAAATAAAAAAGACGCTCTGCCAGGAGCATCTGTGTGATAAAAAAGAATTTGTTACAAGGTAGTCTCATTATACACTAGGACTTGTGAAATTGAACCAGGAATCTCTTACCAGTAAACCTAATGCAAAAGACTTAACCGCATCCTTTAACACGTTTGCTTCTTTTTTCTTCTCCACATTATCCCCTCATATAATCTATACAAATTAACTGTATAAAAGCTTCATACACACTGTATATATTAGTATATCCTTCAAAAAAATTATTGTTTATTATATAGAATTTCAGTTAACATAATCACCATTTCCAGAATTAAAAAATTAATTAAAAAGATTTTATTACTTTTGGAACATTCTAGTTACCTTCAACTCCTAATTATGCAGCCTTGCTTTTAAATGATAAAATAGTTAAAACTACTTTTTTAGAGTAGTTAAGCTCGGGGGACGAATTAAGTGGATAATTTGCACTTTCTAGGAGAAAAAATCTTAGAAAAAAAGTACGAAATTGCACAAATGGTACACACCAATAGAATGGCCGATCTTAAAGAAATAAAAGACGTCAATCTTACAAATGAAGAAATTATTGAATTGAGAGCAAACTTCATCAGCTATTTCGGAAAGGCTCTCATGGAAAAAATCGATCAGAAAACAATTTTTGATCAAATAGTGAAATGGGGAAAAGAGTCAGGAGAATTTGCAT
>Ga0268252_1001800_pt1 | contig 11520 bp, 4 predicted proteins | sample AgamicMgSfrz_FD_200244 | JGI IMG/M metagenome (GOLD analysis project Ga0268252, IMG submission 200244) | Agave microbial communities from Guanajuato, Mexico - Mg.Sf.rz (v2) (version 3) | ecosystem: Host-associated > Plants > Phyllosphere > Phylloplane/Leaf | place: Guanajuato, Mexico | collected... | reverse complement strand
ATTGAAAGTTTATCCAAACATATTTCGATTGCCCACCTTTATTATCAAAGCGGAATGTAATTGGGGTACCTGCTTTTACTGTTTTCACAGCCATTAAATAAGCACCTTCTGGTAAATCCTTCGTATAAATTTCATCAAATACGTAGTTATTTTTATGATCATCTCCAATAAACAAACTCCAATTATCAAAGGAATGATATCTAGATGCTCCTACAGCTACGGAGACCAGCTCAATATCAAAATCAGGAATAAATTGAATATCAAAGTGCCCTAAAGTACCTAGTACCTCTAAAATTTTCCCCTTTATATAAGGAACTGTTTTGGTAGGCATAAATGGATAATCTAAACGTCCACCACCCAATCTACCTACTCTATCTATTTCCCCTCCAACTACTACATTTGCTCCAAAACTCATGTAGGACCTCCTCTCTAAATTTCATCTGTTATCTTTGGTCCGAGTTCCACATTAACATCTACAGGAGACGATGGATTATATCCATCAGACCAACCATCTGGAGAGATTTCAATTTCTTCATTAGATGCATATCCTATTTCTGCATAGTCTACATAATCCTCTACTATCACTTCTTCATAATTACTATATTTACCGTTATAAAAATCAGATGGATTTTCATATTTAGACGGCATAGAATCTTCTTCGATTTCGTCCTCACTCCAGCCCCATTCCGAGTCAAAATACGTGAGTTTAACCTTTTTAAAATTACCGTAATCATTTTCCCTTATAATCTTTGCAACAACTTCTTGGGATTTACCAAACCACTCTGTTTTTATAGAAACTTCTGTAATCATAATATTGTTGATGTACTCATAATCTTGAATTTCATCAGATACAGATGGATTGAGCCCACGGACTAAAGAAATTTTATCTATTGCACCATTTCGATAAATAATTCTGATCTCATTAATTACATGATTAGCTATTGAATTTTCTGTTTTCCTTATGACTTCAAATGACTCTACTTGCCATTGAGAAGAATTCAATGTTGTTACACCATTGTCGTTATCATCATTGAATAGCGGACTAGTAAAATGGTGTCTTGTTCCCTTTCCTTGATTAACTTTTCTATTGATCATATCAAGTATTGGATATACATCATTTACGTTCATATGACTCTTTTGCGCCATTTTCCCACCTCGCTTTCCATAGCATTATAAGAAAAAACAAGGAGATTCCTAACGTTCTGTAGGAATCTCCTTGTTTTTTTAGCTATAATAATTCTCTTTGTCATGCCAAGTAAATTCTAGGAAATTTAACATACCTTCCTTATTTCCAACAAGTCGGTTCCCTTTTATGACATAATACCCTGCATTAGAAGTATTACTATCATAAACATAACAACCATCTAATAACTCTATCATTGGATTTCCTTTAACAACGGCATTAAAAGTACGGGCTTGTCTTTTCATATCAAAAAATAATTTGTTCGAGATATCCTCTTTGGTTCCTCTTGCATTTGAACCAAATCGCTCATCAATCCAATCAGCAACAATCTTAGCCGTTCTCATATTACCCTTTGTAGATATAAGAAGATCTTTATCTACAAAATGCTCAATTTGCCCACCATTACCAACAATAATAAGATGATTACGTATACGAGAATGGTCAATAGAAGTGGAAAGAGAATATAAATTCTCACCATCTATAAATGACCATTTTGCCTCACTTGCATTAATTTTACGGATATTTTCCAATCTAAATGTTCCATAACGATCACAGTAAGAGCGATACATAATATCTCCAATCACTTCATGAACCGCATCAGATGCTCTTGTACCTTCTAAAAAATCTATCGCCTGTACATAAGGATTTTTATAACCTTGTGCATCTTGTACAGTTGCTATATCTTTTTCGACATATTGGTGACTTTTAGTATCCCAGACGACTGCCTTTTTCCCACCTCTATCGATATCAATATAATACGTTTCTTCAATAATCGCATCAGCATATCTCAAATCATCTTCATGGATCCTCCATCCAATCATTCCTGCCTCATTTACGATATTATGAATAATAGATGATTTAACCCACATGGTTACTGGTTGTTTTTCATCACCATGTATCTCGTCTCTTCGAGGAAAAGTTAGGACCCTATCAAAAACATGTTCTTCTAACATATCGTACATATCTACACAATTAATAGTAATTGTTTTTTCATCAGAATTTTGCTCAATCTCTCCTCTTATACGTCCTGTAAAAACCCTTACTAGGTTTTCACCATAGCCTGCATAAATACGTACTGGGGTAGCTTCACTTAACACATGTCTGATTGCACCATTCTCATAATATGACATCTCTGCTTCTCTTAAATTCTCAGGGAAGATATTGGCTCGTTCATATGTAGGAGAATAAATACCATGTTTATTGTCTAAAGTAATTCTTGCAGTTGCGACTCTGGCGTCAAAATGGCTATTTATCTCCCACTGTAATACATCTTGGTCTACTGTAAAGGTTTTATCGTATACAAATGCCCCTGTATCAACCCATACATCACGTTTACGAGCTTTGATCCTTTCATCAACATATTGTGCACCGTATTGAGTCTCAATTTCCACTACCTTAAAGCATTTTAGTCCAAATACAGCCTCACCACTTACATTATTTAAGGAGAAATCTAATATATGTGAATTGGTCCCTTGTATATCACTTGCAACCCATTTTGCATAAACTGGAGGTTCATATGTAGGTTGTGTAGTATTGTTCTCTTTTGTATATCGTTTTACAATCATTCCGTCATATGTAACCGTTACGGAATCTCCTTCTTTAAGATCTGCATAGAAAGCATATTCATAAAATCCGTCTGAAGAGAAGTTATGTTTATACCCAAAATCTTCAACTGCTCCTTTGGCAATATTCTCATTAAAACCTAAATACTTTTCACCTGTTGACCAAGCTGTAAAATGGGTTATGTTCTCTTGTCCATGCCAATTCCCATCGAGATTTGCATCCTTATCGAAACACTTATTAAACTTAATGTTTTGGGTAATGGTCATTTTGGGTGGTGGTTGACTAACACCACTTCCATTTCCTGTACTATTATCATCTTCACCATTTCCGCCCGTGTTACCGCCGCCATTATTACCTTTACCGCTTGTTGCTACTCCTAATTTTTGAGCACCTGTTAAAACAGGATATGGATCAATATGATTATTTCCACCATAAATCCATTCACCTTTCCAAATTTCAAAGTGTAAATGGGCGCCATAAGATTGACCTGTATTTCCGGCTTTTCCTAAACGTGTTCCTGGATTAACTAAATCACCTTTTCGAACCTGTAAAGAATTATTTTGCATGTGAGCATAAACTGTCATATATCCATTATCATGTTGAATCATTACACAATTACCATAAGATGTACTTTTATAAGCCTTATGTACATATCCAGCCCAAGCCGCCACTACCCACATACCATTAATTTTCCCTTGGGATGTATGTACAATATCAGTACCCTTATGCCCTGAACGTGCACCCCCGCCCTTATGTTTCATATGGTGTGAAGATACTTTCGCACCATTTCCAAATGAAATTCCTTCAACAGGAAAAGTAGCACCGGATAACGCATTAGAGCTTGCATTATGAACTTCTTTCCTTTGTTCCTCAATTGTATAAGTCTCAGCTTTCTCACAACCACAGTCTTCCTTCTTCGAAACATTTAGATTTGTAGAATGCTTTGGAAACAGATTTTTATTAATAATAGAACCAGATTCTTTACAATGCCATTTTTTTTGACTAGATTCACCAATAATTCTATCAAAATAGCTTTTCACAAGTTTTTTCCAGTTAGGTCCATCTGCTGACCACTTCCACTTTTTATATCCTTTATCTCCACCTTCATGGAAATAATCAACATCACTAGCATCCATATATCCATTGGAAATTTTTGCGTATCTGCTCCTCATTGCCTCGGAAAAACGTTTTGCAGCATACTTCGCTTGGGTATCTATACCTTTGTATGCAGGCTTGCATGAACCCGGGCAACCATATCCTACTATATAACTTCCATTTTCAGGTTTCCCTTGTCCTAATGTTCCAAATCCTGTTTCATGTTTTGCTACAGCTAATAGAAAGAAATAAGCAACATTGGGACACTTATAATGTTTTACCCATTTATTTAAGGCACATTTAATATACTCAAACCTATCCCCTGACTCTCCACCTTTTGTAACAGAACTTGGCTCAGCACCTGCTACTGGTGTTGTTAAAGTCGCCTCTGCTGCCTGATGCACAATAGATGCTTCTCGAATTCTGTCCCAAACTTCAAACTTATTTTTCATTCCTGGTACATAGGCCATTTTGTCAAATTCAATAATAACCCTAGGTTCATGACCTAAAGCATTAACTTTTCTCATTACGTCATTTAACAACTGAGGCGCAGGAGTTCTATGATCAAATACGTTCGGCATTCCTTATTCCCCCCCTATCTAAATCTTTCTAGTGCCCATTCCGTAAATCTATGTAAATATACAATTGCTTCAGCTCTAGTTACACATACCTCAGGTTGAAAGGAATCGTCTGCGTAAAGTGGAAATACATAACAACCATCATTAAATTTTTCATCTAATATATTTAAGACTGATTCGGCATACCATTTTCCTACAATTTTATCTTTATCTTTAATGTATCTCTCCGTTTGCTTAATTGTATTATTCACATATCCTCTATCTGTATATCGATTATAAATATTCATTCTTAAACGTTGTAACAAAGTAAAAAACTCTCCTCTATAAATCGTTATATCAGGAAAGAATCTATCATTATAGAGTGCGCAACTTGACATAGGGACAACTTTTTCTCCCTGCCTATTTTTGATTTGAGCACCCTTTTGATAATTGTAATTCACATAAATAGGAAACTGATTTAAATTATAAGATACATAAAGATATCCATTAATTATAGTAAAACAGTCTCGTTTAAATCCTAAGGTTCTGGTAAGTGCATCTTGTATGGATTCGTCTTCATTTACATCTACATGTATTCTCTTTAACTTCTTGTTCATGCAAACTGCTATTTCATTTAAAGAGTAAGTGATATCAAATACGTAATTATTTGCTTTTTCTAACTTTTTTGCCGGATATGCCAAAGAGCATCCGCTCATCAAGGGATAAATCTGACAGTTTTCAGGAGTATGATCTCCTTCATGCATTTCTACTACCCCAGATAAAAGAATACTAACTTCTCTTCCATTGGTTAACGGGTAACCAATATGTATAAAATTATCCTCAAGTTTAGATGGAAGTGTAGGCACCCCATCAATATAAACAAACACCATTTCCCTAGAATCAGGTTTATATCCGCTTACTTCAAACTTGGTTTGTCCCTCTGTTGAAGTGAAATTATGAACCTGACGTGACTTGCCACCAATAAATTGGTTATAGGTTTTTCCACTAAATAAGGTTTCTTCTTTTTTTGCATCAATAAATATATTATCTGTTTCTAATACTGCACGATAAAACCAATCCTTTGGCCCCACATCTAACCATCGCTTTGGCATTTTTAATACCCCCTCAATATCTTTTCGATGTATTTAAAAGTCCTTGTCATATAGGATGCCGTTTGAGCCCTTGTAATCCAAACTTCAGGTTGAAAATACTGTACAGGTGTTCCATCACTAGCATAAGTAGTGATAAGTCCCCTTTTTTGCATTTCATCTATATACGTTTGCGCCCAATGATTTTCAATATCTATAAAAGGATATTGATGACGATATTCGAAATCTTGTTTTCGAATTAACATAAGGTTTACAGTAATGATATATTTCGTCTCAAATTCTGCTGTTTTAATATCTAAATCACCATTAACAATCCCTAAATAAATCGTGCCTTTTTCATCATAGTATTTGTGTTCTGCACCAATAAATTGTAGCCAGTCTGCAAATTCCTCTTTGCTCGCAAATAAAAATTGAATGGTAGTAGAATAATGAGAAGTCCCTTTCCCTACCAATCCTGCAGAAGATTGAATATTTTCGTTTATATGGGATTTTAATACTGGCGTTGGTGGCTTATAATCGCCAGTCATACGCCCCCTTACTTGTACAAAACGAATCCCGTTATCATAAAATAATTTACGTTTAAATACATCATCATTAGATTTACTTGGTTTTTGTTGTGCCATTTAATCACCCCTTAGTATTATAAGAAACCCCACCTAATAATTAGATGGGGTTTTGTAATTAGAATGTTGGATATCCCCAAGGGGCTGAATTTAACTGATTTCGTAGTGGTGTTGTTCTACCTTGTGCTAACCCTTTTCCTAAATTCATTCCAAGATTCGCTAACTGTTGACTAGAAGTTTGTCCAGTTACATTAGGTAAAGTAATATTGACATACATATCTCCTGATTGAACACTAAAGTTTGAATGTGTACCTTTACTTGTTAGATAATCATACTGAGACATAACCTGTACGCCTTCAGGAAGATTAAACGTTCCACCCATTTGTGCTCTTAACTCTTGGTGGATACCAATCTGTGCTTGTAAAGATTGCTTTGTCAATTCTCGAATATCTTTCATGATTTGTTCGTATTCAGATGAACCTTCTTCAAACTTACCACTATTTCGCTCTGCAATTCTTACCGCTAAGGTCTTATCTATAAGTGATTTACGATCTTGTAATTCTCTTACTCTTAGATCACGTGCTAAGAAACTATCATCTCCTATACTTGGTCCAAAGTTTACACGTTCCTGCATGTACTTAATTTCCAAATCATCCATATTATTACCGAAATCATGTCTCCAAGCTGTAAGCCTTTGTATCCTTAAATTTTTAACTTCTAATTCAGCACTTGCGATTTGTTGACTCAATCCTTGAATAGTATCTTGTAACTGACCATCTGGATCTGCTAACTGTTGGGATTGCAGATTTGCCAGTTTACTTTTCATTTCTCCAATCATAGATTGGCTTGAAACAATCTGTGAATCAATATAAGTAGGACTCTCTGTGTTCATGCTAATAGCATTTAATGTATCCTTATACTGTTTCTTAGCCTGTGCTCTAGAAAATCCTTTCTGAGTGTCGTTAATATAAAATTCTGTTTTAATACGTTGTGCTTCAATTTGTTTTTTCTTATCTTCTAATTCAAATTCTTTTCTTAATTTATCTTCTTTATCCTTGTTACTTTCCACAGATTCTTTAACCTTTTGATATCCGTGAGTTTCAATTTTTTCACCAGTTTCAGGATCAGTGGTATAACGTTTTCCCGACTTATCCAATTGCTCCAATTCTTTCTCTCGTTCTCGGATAAACTTATGAAGCTCTTCCATTTCATTTTTATATGCTTCGCGCTCTTGTTTAATACCCTGTATACGAAGTTGCATATAATTTAACGAATCTGTTTTACCACCATTTTGAAGAAAATCATTTAACTTTAACTCATTTTTGCTGCTAACGGATTTCTGTCCATCCTGAATTCTATTTTTTATATCTTCAAAAGCAAAATAGTCATATTGACCATCTGCTATCATTTTATTTTCCCATGCTTTACGTGCTTTTTCAGCTGCCGCCCTACGCATGTTTTCTTCTGATTCTGATATAGCATCATTTTTATACTTTTCAATGAATTCTTCTTTTTGTGCTTTCTGTACTTTTGCATACTCACCTGATTCATCAAGATATTTTCTAGTCAATCCTTTTTTATCTATTTTTTCATATATTCCATTATAACCTTTATCTTTTGCTTCTTTTTCACGTTTTTTATTCTCGACCGTAACAGCTTTATCAAGGTCTCGAGTACCATATTCTTTTTCCATCCAAGCTTTAAAATTCGTTCGGAAATTCTCTCTATCTCCCAGCCCTACAGCAGCACTTTCTCCAAAGATAATTTGCTTTAAACTTCCATAACCTATTTTCGTACTATCAATCAGGAAGGGAATACCCCCCAATAACCCCCCTGTAGGCTTTGTATTAATGCTTTCTAAATATGCATCTGCAGATCCAGTTGTCTCATTTTCCATTTCTTGTAATTTTAATTGTTTTTCAGATAACATACTTTGATTAGAATAAGTTGTTAACAAGTCGCCAATCATTAATGAAGCTCCCAATTGTTTTGCAAAACTTAAAATATTTTTCCCAAGTCCCATTATTGCTCCACCAGCACCTCTTGCACGCTGAGGAATAGTATCGATAAGATCGAGAAACCCTTTCATTCTATTCTTAGATGTTCCTTCAGCTTCATCAGTTACCTTTTTTACGGCGCTTGATAAATCCCTGTACGCAGTGGTACTTTGTCTTGTTTGTATAGTAGCCTTTCTGTTACTAGCCTCATATTCATCGAGTGCCTTATTAAGTCCATCCATATTATTTATTGATTTGCCTACACTTTGATAGTTTTGATCTAGATAGGTCTCAAATCCAATACGTTTTTGATCATCCATTTGAGCCAAACGACCAGCCGTTGATTTTTGATTCTCATTCATACTGTCAAAGTTAGTCCTATTTGATAAGGTATTTACTAAATGCTCTGAGAAATTTGTGGTAAAAACGTCTGTTAATAATTTACTTTGGGTAAGATTGCGAGCATTATAAGCTGAACGAGTATGTAATTCATCAGCTGTTAATTCTTTCTTTTCACCTTTATAATAGCCTTTAGATTCATCCATGATGCTAAGAAAATCGGTCATATTTTCAGCTTTTCCACCATGATCTTTTACATATTCTTTTATCTCATTCTTTCTATCCTCTTTTAAATCCGCTAATTCTTCAAAATAACTTTTTAACGTATCATTTTTCATAGCCGCACGGTAGAATTTTTTGTTACTTACTTGATTACGTAAATCTTGGCTCTCTCCCAAAACATGATCATTTAAAAAACCTACCGCTCCGTCCACTTTACGATTTGTTAAAGATGTACCACCAAAGAATTTATTTTCCATGGTGGCTTTCTTGTAATGCTCTTCATAATTACCCAATTGACCTAATCGTTTTACTCCATGAATAGCACCAAAACCTACCAAGGCATTACCTAAAATCGTAATTAACTGTGCAAATAGCCCTGCATGTTTCTCCATTCCCTGTGCTAAGTTTGTAATAATTTTTGCTAAAGTTTGAATCTCTGGATTTAGCGCATCTAATACTGACACTAATGCATTATTAACAGATACCCCAGCTCTTTCCATTGTCACTGAAGGTGATTTCATCGTTACCGCAATCATTTCTTGAAGGCGTGCAGGATCTTTTTTAAATTCATTAATTTCTTGCTTAATCTTCCAATACGATAAATCTTTACTGTTATTTATCCCCGCTTTATGCATGGTCTCTAAAAAGGACATCAGTTTTGGTGGCTGGTTTGCCCCACCTTCTCCATACAGAATGGATTTTACTTTATCTTCTCCAATATATTTATTTTTGCTTGCTTTCGCAGTGTCTGATAGGATATCAATGAAATTCCGACGTACTTTCATACCACTCTCATTTTTTTCAAATACCTTTACACCATAACTTTCTAATTGTTTAGAAACAGATGGTAAAGTAATACGCTCTGCAATCGTTTTTAAGGCTGCACCTGCATTCTCCCCTGTTTCTCCTGAAGTTTGAATAGCTAATGCATTTAAAGTCACTGCATCTTCTGCATTCACTCCCACTGAATGGAGTGCTGTACCCGATTTTGACATAGCCTTCATAATATCTTCACTGTTCGCTTTAGTTTGACTCGTAGCAACAGCAAAAGAGTTAACTACTCCATCCAACTCCCAGACAGATAATTTAAACTGTGCCATAATTGTCTGTAATCCTGGAGCAATTGTTTCAACTAAGTCTGATTTGTTATCTAAGCGATAAACCTTAGAAGCTTGATCAACAAATTGTCGTGCAGATTGTTTATCTCCTGTTACATTTGATGCTATACCAGCTACCTTAGACATTCTTTCGTAATCAATGCCGTAAAGTGTAGATAAATCACGTACATTATTCATTAGATTTCCAGTATCATTATCTAATTTTAGCCAATCTGTATTTCCATTTTTGTTTTTATATTCTGGTTTCAAAGAGAAGTTTTGTGTAATCTTTAACTGTTCTAACTGAGAAATTTTAAAGGTTTCCATTGCTTTAGTTATCGCAGCCATTGGATCTAGCATTGAGCCCGAAGCAAGGCTCCTAACTTTTTTGGTAACCGCTCCAGCCATTCCAAACCCATCAAAAGGATTGTCTTGTTTTGTGGATTTACTTGTACTAGAATCGCTATTATTTTTATTTGTATTACTATGATTTGATCCACTTGAGTTATTTAAAGTATTAGCACTATTTCCTGCAATAAAGCTTAACTGTCTATTACTATTCGCCTTTTGAGGGTTAGTATTAATTTCTAGAATTTCATTCCTTATATGTGCAAACTGCTTATCAACGGACTCCTTGATTTTTTTAATAATTTGCTTATTCAGCTTGTTAATTTCACTAGTTAAATATTGCGTAATATTAGAATGAGGTTCAAAGTCCACAGCTCTTACTGATTGTTTCATTGACATCATTATTTTATTTGTTCCTGCAGTTAACTTTTTATTAATTGTATTTTCCATACCTTCAAACTGCCTTTTTAAAGCATATCCTCTTAGAGATCCTCGATCCACAGAATGAAAAGTATGAGCTAACTCGGCTGGAGAAACACCTAAATCATTTGCAATATACCTTTGAAGTTGTTTAGATATATTTTTCATAGGTACTTCTACAGATTTGAGATCAATCTTTTGCAGCCCTCCTCGTATGCCTTTTATATAATTTTCTATTAAACTATCAATACGTTTAGCTGTTTTTATAATCTCGCTATCAATGCTATTCTCTTCGCTAATAACACCCTCGAAATCAAATTTTATAGAATCTTTTATTTTCCCTCTTACTTTTTTCGTTAATTCAGATAAATCTTTCGATGAAATTGTTAATGTCTGTCCTTCAATAGCAACCTCTGGGTTCAGTAAAATAGGTTTTAATTGATTTTTAATACTTACTAAAATTTGCTTAATCGTTCCCTTAGAAATATCTAATTTAAGTCCACTCAAGTTATCTGCATTTACTAAATTCCCCCCATTTTCGCGAATGGAATTTACTAATTGTTTTATTTGATTACTAATTAACTTAGAGATTTCTTTATTAATTTTATTAAATTCATCTTTTCCAACTGGTACTACGCTATTATTCATAGCAGAATCCATATTAATGTTTATATTTTTGATCATCTTTACAATTGTTTTATTTAACTCTTTATCTACTTTAGACATCAATTGTTGAACGGTTTCTTGTTTAATACTTAAAGTTGCTGTCCCAACTGAAGATAAAGTAATACCATTTGCCTGGACGATATTATTTAATTCTTGCTCAAGTTTTGCTCTAAGGTTGCTTCCCGCTGCCTTAGATGTCTGAGCCGATAACGAAGATAAAGAGTTTTTCATAGCATCTATACGTTTTTCTATACTACCAAAACGATGATCTAGCTGTTCCAACTGTACTCCAAACTCTTTCATATTTTTTATTGACTTATCAAACTCTAGTGCAATAGTAGCACCAATATTTTGATTATTG
>Ga0268252_1001792_pt1 | contig 11559 bp, 10 predicted proteins | sample AgamicMgSfrz_FD_200244 | JGI IMG/M metagenome (GOLD analysis project Ga0268252, IMG submission 200244) | Agave microbial communities from Guanajuato, Mexico - Mg.Sf.rz (v2) (version 3) | ecosystem: Host-associated > Plants > Phyllosphere > Phylloplane/Leaf | place: Guanajuato, Mexico | collected... | reverse complement strand
GTAGCTCCGGTCTACGACCATAGTGATCAAACACCAGTCGCAGCAAGCAAATTCGTGCGGGAAATGCTGCTCGGTTGGGTGAAGTAAAAGTGAAGCCGACTGTTTAGACCCGGTGAATAAGGTTCTTCCCTGCAAAAGGTGCTTTTTACCTTTTAGCAGGGAAGGTTCTTAGACGCAAGGGTCTAGGAGGCGTAACTGGATAGAAATAAAAGCGGAAGCGGCTCGCTCAGAATGTGTCGGTAAGTCGATATATAAAAAAATCGTCGATATAATCTTATTTACCATGGCAAGACATGAAAAAAAGAGTTATTCTCAAAAGGTGAGAATAACTCTTTTTCTTATGCAACTTTCTCTTCCGAATTAACGCCGCGAATTTCATCAGCAGAGCGGATCGGATATTTGCGGAACACAATAGATCCGATGTATCCGATAATAGTGGTAACGATTCCACATAGTACAGCAGCAATCGTTACTTTTATAACGTCATTAAATCCGAATAGGACGAGAAGACCTGGAATTGGTGATGCTGTTCCTGGTGCATTATTAACAAGCTGGAATAGCGATGTAATAATACCGGCAAGTGCACCGCCAACGAAATTTGTCATATAAATTGGAATTGGATTTGCTGAGACAACATCGGCTTGTGTTAAAGGCTCGATTGCTACAGCAATTGTATCTTTCTTTGAACAAATTTTTAATCGTTTAAAGAAAATAAAGTTCATCGGGGCTGAAGCTGCTACGGCAAGACTACCAATTGCCATTGGTAAACCTGTTAATCCAAGCATTGCAGTTAGTGCCATAGAACTCAGTGGAGAGGTAGAAATAACTGTTATTAATCCACCAAGCATAATACCCATAATGATAGGACTTTCTGTAGTTGCAACTGAAATCATAGAACCGATTTTACCGAGTGTTGCGTTAACGAGCGGATCCATAAGCATTGCCATTCCGCGTGAGATTGGTGCAGCGATAAATAGGATTGCTAAAAATTCCACGCCAGCTGGTAATTTCTTTTCGAGAAATTTCACGACGAAAGCACAAACGTATCCAGCGAAAAATCCTGGTAAAATACCGAATCCACTAGTAGCGATACCAATTAAAACAGCGTATACGGGGGAAACACCGATTGCTAATGCGACTAAAATCGCTGCTGCGACACCGCTCATACTACCGGAAGCTTCTCCTACTGATTGTAAAAAGTCATTATGAAACATTTCTCCACCTATATAACGGTGAAATGCTTCAATAAGAAAACTTGCGATTGCTGCATTAGCTAAAGCACCCATCGCCTTCATTCCATAAGGCGCACGGTAACTAAAAAGTGTAAATAGACAAAGTACAACAAGTAATAGTGCTAAACCTTGCAAGATAGCCATTTGAAAACTGTCTCCTTTGATTTTTGTAATAAAAATTCGTATCATTCAATAATAATATAAAAGTGTATGAAACGGAAAAATTTTTTCTTGGGAACTTGCTGTAAGAAAAAATCCCTTACAATAATGTAAGGATTGTGTAAGACTTTTCGATAGAGTATAGTATACCCTTTTCCGTATAATACAGGTATAGACATAACATTAGTGAGAAAGAAGTGTAAAACAGGAGGCGCATGTATGAAATTGGTCATTAAAGTTTTAGCTGTATTCGCCATTATTTTAGGGGGAACAGCGTATTATTTGAATACAAAAACAGAAGGTGTACATGCTTTTGTAGACAACTTCTTTTCAAATAAAGAAATACAAGATTATTATGCGGTTGTAGATAAAGGTGAGAAAAAAGACGGTGAGTATTTGTATACATTTAAAGGGTATACAGAGGACGGAAATCAACAAATTATTAAAAGAATGGTAAATCGTGAATTGCATGCAGGTGCTTTTATAAAAATTTATGCAAAAGGTATGCAAGGAAAAGGATGGGCTGAAATAACGAAAGAGTCAATCCCGCAAAAAGCGTTGCAAAAAATAGAAAAACCATAAAAGGAGCGACTCATTCGCTCCTTTTTTAGTACGCTAAAATAGTGATAGATGTCTTTTCTTTGTTAGAAATAATTTTTGCACGTCCACCAATTGGGAAAGTGAAAATCGGGGTTGTATGCCCGAAACTTGCGTTTGCAATAATAGGAATATGTGCAAGTTCAGGTTTTGAAGCAATCATTTCTTGAATGTCCGCTATCGTACATTCTGCTTCTTTTTGCATTCTTCCTATTACAATACCTGTTATATGTTCAAAATTAGGTTGCTGCATAAGGGAATGTAGATAGCGATCAAAAGTTTTAAGTGTCGATTTTCCTGTTAAACTGTCTTCTTCAAGGAATAAAATTTTGCCCTTTAAGTTTGGCATATATGGTGTGCCTTGTAGTAAATTAAGTGTGCTCATATTGCCACCGATAATTTCTCCTGTCGCTTCCCCCTTTTGAATTGGAACATACCCTTCATTTTTAATAAATTCTCGATTTTCCTGATCCATATACCAAGAATCATCGCTCCACGTTTCCGCCGGAATGATTTCAATAGGCTCATTAGCGGTTAAGCATTGTAAAAAGTAATCAGCCGTGTAATGGAGTCCTTTTTCCATTCCAAATGAAGAGAAGTGGGGACCTGAATATGTAACGAGACCCGTTTTTGCGTAAATTGCATTATTTAAGGCAGTAATATCAGAATAACCACAGAAAAATTTTGGGTTTTCACGAATTAAATCAAAATCGAGATATTTCAATAAACCATTCGAGTTGTATCCGCCAAGTGTAGTTAAAATAGCTTTTACATTAGGGTCTCTAAATGCTTCATGGAGGTCTTGGACGCGGGAAGAAATAGAAGAGGAAGCAAATCGATCTATCTCATCGGCATATTTTGAGAATGTCACTTGAAAGCCCATGTCAGTTAATCTTTTTATAGCAAGTTTTCTATTTTCATTTGAAACAATACTTAAACTACAGGATGGTGAAATCACGCGTATTTCATCACCCTTTTTTAACTTTGTTGGTATCATTGAATTCACCTCTATAATTAAAAGAATATTTAGATTTAAAAAATATTTTATCATATGAAATAAAGTAGGAGGGAATTATTTTTTGAAATGGAGTTTTCCTGATTTTTCAGCAGACAGACAGCGTCTTTTTTTGATATGATAGGAAAAGTGATTTATTATAAGTAGTATTTAATATCTATAACATTTGAAAGGTGTGCAAGACGTGAAGAAACAACTTGCAGGCTTGCCGGTACACGTTCATTTCGTAACAGAAATCCGTGAAGGGGCGAGGAAGGAAACCGTTGCTTTTGAAGCAAATGGTCAATACTATGTAAAAGGTCAAGGTACATATGTAACATTCCAGGAGCCGAACGAACAAGGCGAAGTGAAAACAATTATTAAAATTCAAGATGAACAAGTTCTCATTATGCGTTCAGGTGCTGTTTCTATGCGTCAGACGCATGTGAAAGGTGAATGGACAACGGGTACGTATACGAGTGAACTTGGTACGTTTGCACTGCAAACGAAAACTGATAACGTTCTTTTTAAATGGTCGGATGAAAAGAAAAAAGGACAACTCTTCTTAACGTACGCATTGCTTCTAAGTGAACAAGAAGCTGGCAGATATACAATTACAATTAATTTGAAGGAGGCAAAATAATGAATTCCTTAGAACAGGTAAAAGGATTGATTAAAGAAGAAATTCAAGCTGCTGTATTAAAGGCAGAATTAGCGACAGAAGAACAGATTCCAAACGTTGTATTAGAATCTCCAAAAGATAAAACAAATGGTGACTTCTCTACAAACATGGCAATGCAACTTGCACGCGTTGCGAAAAAAGCACCTCGTATGATTGCAGAAGAACTAGTTGCAAACTTCGATAAAGCAAAAGCTTCTATTGAAAAAATCGAAATCGCTGGTCCTGGTTTTATTAACTTCTATATGGATAATAGCTACTTAACAGATTTAATTCCAACAATCGTAAACGCTGGTGAAGCTTACGGTGAAACGAACACTGGTAAAGGTGAAAAAGTACAAGTTGAGTTCGTATCTGCGAATCCAACAGGTGACCTTCACTTAGGACATGCACGTGGTGCGGCAGTGGGTGACACTTTATGTAACGTATTAGCAAAAGCAGGATACGATGTATCTCGTGAGTACTACATTAATGATGCCGGTAACCAAATTCATAATTTAGCTCTTTCTGTTGAAGCTCGTTACATGCAAGCTTTAGGTTTAGATAAAGAAATGCCAGAAGACGGTTACCATGGTGCGGATATCATTGGAATCGGTAAACGTTTAGCTGAAGAGTTTGGCGATCGTTACGCAAAAGCTGATGCTGAAGAAAGCTATGAATTCTACCGTTCATACGGTTTGAAATATGAGTTAGCAAAACTTCAAAAAGACTTAGAGAGCTTCCGTGTTAAATTTGATGTATGGTTCTCAGAAACATCATTATACAAAAACGGAAAAATCGATGCTGCACTTACTGTATTAAAAGAGCGTGACGAAATCTTTGAAGAAGGCGGAGCAACTTGGTTCCGTTCAATGACTTACGGTGATGACAAAAACCGTGTATTAATTAAAAATGACGGTTCTTACACATACTTAACGCCAGATATTGCTTACCATCGCGATAAATTAGAGCGTGGTTTCGATAAGCTAATCAACATTTGGGGTGCTGACCACCACGGTTACATTCCTCGTATGAAAGCTGCTATTCAAGCGCTAGGTTACGATAAAGAAACACTTGAAGTAGAAATCATCCAAATGGTACAACTATACCAAAATGGTGAAAAAATGAAAATGAGTAAGCGTACAGGTAAAGCAGTTACACTTCGTGAGCTTATGGAAGAAGTAGGCGTGGACGCAATGCGATACTTCTTCGCAATGCGTAGTGGTGATTCTCATTTGGACTTCGATATGGACTTAGCTGTATCAAAATCTAATGAAAACCCAGTATACTATGCACAATATGCTCATGCTCGTGTATGCAGTATCCTTCGTCAAGGTGAAGAGTTAGGATTAGCTGCAGATGGAGACGTGAATTACAAACTTGTTACTTCTGAGAAAGAAGTAGAGTTACTGAAAAAGCTTGGTGAATTCCCAGCTGTAGTTGCGGATGCAGCACAAAAACGTCTGCCACACCGCATTACAAGCTATGCATTTGAATTAGCAGCAGCATTACACAGCTTCTACAATGCAGAAAAAGTATTAAACCAAGATAACTTAGAATTAAGTAAAGCTCGTTACGAGTTAATGAAAGCAGTACGCACTACGCTTCAAAATGCATTAGCAATCGTAGGAGTATCTGCACCAGAAAAAATGTAATGAAGAAAAGCGGAGCCGACTGTTTAGTCCCGAAGGCTAAGGTTCTTTCCCACAGAAGATGCATTTTATCTTCTCGTGGGGAAGGTTCTTAGACAGAAGGGGCTAGGAGGCAGAGCTGGACATAAAGAAAAGCGGAAGCGGCTCGTTCAGAATAGGAGGGGGATGGAGCTCCTGACAGAGAGGCGTACTTTGCCTCGGAGGAAGGCGCGAAGCCACCGAGTATTCTAGCCGCTGGAGCTAGACAATAAAGAAAAGCGGAAGCGGACTTTCGTTTTTAAATAAAAGGCAATCACATGATGTTGTGATTGCCTTTTTGTATGGAGATAATAAAAAAATAAAATTTTATCAAACAAAAGGATAATTTGCGTCGTCTTATATAAATGACAGGAGGCTTATGATGGAAGAAAAGGTAGAAGAATTAATTGATATATATAAGCAGCAAATATATTCCTTATGCTATAAGTTAGCGAAAACGAAAGAAGATGCGGAAGATATTTTTCAAGAGACGTGGATAAAGGTTTTTTCATCAAGGCATCAACTTTCCTATGTGGATAATTATAAAAAATGGATTGCTACAATTTGTGTTCGTACGTTTTATGATTTTTATCGTAAGAAAAAAAGGTGGAAAGATCGAATATTGGATTTGTTTCATAAAGAAGATGGTGGAGAAATAGATTTCGCAGATGAAGTAAATATATCAGAAGAATGTATTCAAAAAGTGGAAGCGGAAATGATACGGGAAGTTATACAGTTATTGAATGAAAAGTATAAAACTGTGCTCGTACTCTACTATTATGAACAATATTCTTATAAAGAAATTAGTGAAATATTAAATATACCGATTGGTACAGTGAAATACCGCCTTAATTATGCGAAGAAGCAAATTCGAGAACATTTGGAGGGGTTCGTTTATGACGGAAGATAAGTTTGATCAGAAGATAAAAAGTAGCTTAGCGGGAGAGATGGTTCCTAACGAAGAGCTAATAAACCATACGAAACAGAGCGTGCGAAATGCTCGAAAATTAGAAAAGAGATGGGTTGTTTTCATTCATGCTATTTGGATGATTGTATTAACAGTCACCCTAGAGCAGTTTGTTAGTCATTTGGATCATAAAATATCTGTCATTATAACGATAGTTATTATGATGCACATATACATTCCTATATATGTTGTCATACAGGCATTTTTAAAGAAGGAGTATAAATTACATGATAGGGTTCGCTAATCCATTTGTAGTATTTGAGATAGCTGGGATTACAATGTTTTTGGCTTTTATAGCACTTTTAGTATGTGTAGCATCATGGGTATATACAGATGCGAAAACGCGTGGAATAAGTAAGTGGTGGAGTGTTATAGCGATTATATTGCCATTTTTTATTGGAGTTTTGTTATATATGACACGCAGAAATAGCCGGAAAGTAGAAGGAGAATATACGATGAAGGGTATGAAAAAGCAAAAGGTAACATTAGTTGTTATATTTGCAAGTGCGATGTTTGTATTACTTAGCGGCTTTGCTTTCGTTCAAACGTTAGATGATATGTGGAGAGCTGGTGATATATATTTAGAAAATGAGAAGAAAGGGGAGACAAGTTACGAGGCAAAATTCTCATCATGGGATATTGCTGGGAAAGATATTGAACTTGAGTATGCAAAAGATACAGAAGTAACATTTTCTTATGAAACAGATGCAAAGCGTGGTAACTTATGCTTTAGCTTGTATGAAAGACAAGGAGAAGGGATAAAGGAATTAAAGGAGATTTGTGAATCGAAAAAAGGTACTTTTAAAGCTACATTAAAAGCAAATGAAAAGTATGTATTCAATATAAGTGGTTTAATGGTGAAAGATGGTTTTGTAAAAGTGAATTGGGAAGCAAAATAAAGGGCCCCTGAGAAAGGCCCCTTATTTTATTGGATTGTATAAGTAACAGAAAAACTAACAGGACTATAGTAAACGTAAGGTGCATGAAATTGAACATACATATTTCCATCTGTTTTTGCAGTGAAAATTCGGCCGTAACCATCAGAATAACGCCCAATAAGGTTATGATTTGAGTCATAAACACTGTAACTAGGAGTTTTGCTGTTAGGATGAATTGTTAGTTCTTGTCCTTTTTGAAGGAAAATAGGTTCTTGTTCAGAACTACCTCCAGTTTGCAAAGAATAAAATTTTGTAAAGCTTTGTTCTTGAGCGGCAGCAGCGACTTTTGTTTCAGGAATAAACGCGGTAGCTCCGGTAATTCCTGCTAAAGTTAACGCACCTACTAAAATCATTTTTTTCATAATAGAAAAAGCCTCCTTATTAGTTGTAATCGGTGTTGTTACAGTTAATATTGTATACGATAATGAGTAGGATAAAATATGCTTTTATGCATATATATTTTTTCTCAATAAAAGACCACTGATAAAAATCAGTGGTCTTTTATTGATTAAGCAGCTTTCTGCTCAGTTTGAGTAATAGGTTTTTGAAGCGAGTTATAAACTCCTGTTCCGATAACGTCTAATGCCATTTTCATTCGTTCAGGTGAAATGTTTTCTAATACGTTATCTTGGGGTGTATGGTATACCTTCTCGATATGATAGATTAATGGATTCCAACTATCGACACCCATCCAAATAAATAGAGCAGCAGGAATACCAGCTTCAGCAAACGGTACGTGATCACTGGAGCCAAATTTCCCTTGAAGAACGAGGTCATTATTTAATTGTTTACCTGCTTGCAAGGCAGCATCTGTTACAAAGTTTGTAGAGCCATCAGGTGTCATAGCGTATAAATTCTTTGCTTTATCATAATTTGTTGCAACCATATCAGCATTAAAGACGCCTAAAATACGGTCACGTTCTTTTTGGGATAGACTATTAACGTAATAATCCGAACCAAGTAATCCAGTTTCTTCAGAACCAAAGGTAATAAAGCGAATTTCTTTATCAGTTTCTACATTTTGAAAAGCACGAGCTAGTTCTAATACTAATCCAGTTCCAGAAGCATTATCATTTGCGCCAGGTGCTCCAACAACACTATCATAGTGCGAGCTTACAACGACTGCTTTTTCATTACCCGTACTCTTTTTTGGTTTCTTTTTTGCGATAACATTTAGAGATGTTAATTTAGATTCATGTCTCGCTTTTAGGGAAAGAATTGTTGTCTCTTTTTTAGCGATTTCTTCTTTAAATGCATTTCCTTGCGCATAAGCAAGACCAAAGACAGGGATAGATTGCTTTTTCGTTAGGCGGGGATTGAAGGTTTGTCCATAATTTCCGCGTCCGCCAATTAAACTGTATAAAAGAACACCTTTTGCACCTTTGCTAACAGCATTTTCAACTTGTTTATTATAATCTGTAACTGTCGTTCCTCTTTCAAATAAAACAATTTTACCGTTTACTTCATTTGGAATATCTTCTAATTTTGTCCCACCTTGAACAAAGATAAGGGGAGCTGTAATAGCTTCTGTAGATATTAGTGCATTAGGAGCAGCACCAGCTTGCCAATTACGTTTTGTTGATAGTGGTGATTCAATGAATCCAACGTATTGATCGGGCACCTGAAATGGCTGATATTCTACGTCATAACCCATTGATTTAAGCTGCATACCAATGTAACGAGAAGCCCATTCTTCGGATTTTGTTCCACCGGGTCGAGGCCCAATTGTTTCAGATAAGAAACGAACATGTTCAATGGCGCGGTTTGGATCAATTTGTTTTGTAATAGATGGAGTTTGTGGAACTTCTGAAGTGGAATCCGCTTTTGCTTGCCCAATTGGAGCTAAGCTAACAGCAAGTGATATAGCAAGCAAAGAGCTTACTATTTTTTGTTTCAATGATTTGCTCATTTTTTCCTCTCCTATTCTTCTATTCTCTCTGACTGACAAAAGAAGACGGATAATGACTTTATTTTACCTTTGCGTCTTTTGTTTTTCAATATTCTGACATTGAGAAATAAAAACAATATATGCATATTTGCATATTTTTGAGGGAGATATGTATGCTATCATTTTAAACGAAGGTTCGCTTTCTACTCTGAAAGCCCCTACATTGCATGAATCTAGTGTACCCAAACTTTAGATTATGTAGAGGAATGGAACCACTGTAGGGTTTCATTCCTCATGTTTGAATCAGTTGATGGTAATTATGTTTCCGCATTTCATAATTATTATCAGTGATATATGTAAGGCATCCATATGAAAATACGAGGCTGTTCAAAGGTTTTCCGTACTTTTGGGCAGCCTCACCCCGTTAAAAGGACGATACTTTATGTATCGTCCTTTTTGTATAAAAAAACACCCAATCAATTGAGAGATTGATTGGGTGTGAAAAAATTATTAATAATTTTTTTTGCGTTTTTTAGCTAAAATACTTAATAATCCAGCTAGTAGAAGAACGATACCTACTGTTTGTGTAGGATCTTCTTTATGACCTGTATTTGGAAGGTGCTTATCCGTATTTCGATCATCTTGCTGTTTGTTATCTGTTTCATTCGATGTTTCTTCGGAAGTTCCGTTTTCGTGTTTCTCAGATGTTTCAGTGCCTTTGTTTTCTTCTTTATTTGGCGGAGTAACGGGCTTGTCATCTCCACCTGAAGAAGATTCAATCTTTTTATTTGAAACTGTAATTTGTAGTGGTGTAGCTTGGGCTTTATCAATTGTAAAGTTTATTGGTGATGCATCTAATTGATAGCCTTTAGGAGCCTTTGTTTCTACTAATTGATAATTACCAGGTTTCAAATCATTTACGATTACTTTTCCGTGTTGGTCTGTTTTTAAACCTTCTCGGATGATTTTTCCATCTTGGTCTAAAATATTGAAAATGGCACCTTCAAGTGTTCCATGGTGATCAATATCAACTTTAGTTAACTCAATTGAACCTGTTGTTAAACTATTTAAAGCTGTAACAGAGGTAATCTGAGATTGTCCTTTCGTAATTGTGAAAGGAATTGGTTTAATGTTTAAATCATAGCCAGTTGGAGCTTTCGTTTCAATGAACTGATAATCTCCTGGACGTAAATCAGAAACAGAAATCTTCCCATCTTTATCAGTAGTTAAATCAGAACGAACATCCTTGCCGTCCATATCTACAATTTTAAAGATTGCTCCTTCAAGAGTAGTACCATCGATGTCATCAACTTTAGTTAATTCAACTGCGCCTTTAGTTAAGCTGTTAGTAGCAGTAACAGAAGCTTTAGCAGTTTGACTCTTTTCAATAGTAAACTTGATAGGATTTTGATTTAAGTCATAATGCTTAGGAGCTTTCGTTTCAATGAACTGATAATCTCCCGGACGTAAATCAGAAACAGAAATCTTCCCATCTTTATCAGTAGTTAAATCAGAACGAACATCCTTGCCGTCCATATCTACAATTTTAAAGATTGCTCCTTCAAGAGTAGTACCATCGATGTCATCAACTTTAGTTAATTCAACTGCGCCTTTAGTTAAGCTATTCGTAGCAGTAACAGAGGCGATTTTTTCTTGGCCTTTTTTAACTGTGAACTTAATAGGTGTTTTGTTTAAGTCATAGTGTTCAGGAGCTTTTGTTTCGATAAACTCATAGTCTCCTGGCGGTAATTCATCCACAACTAAACGGCCGTTTTTATCAGTAGTTAAATCGGTACGAACATCGTGTCCATCCTTATTAACAATTTTAAATACTGCACCTTCAAGTGTTGTGTTTTGCTTGGCATCATCAACTTTAATTAACTCAACACTACCTTTCGTTAAGCTATTAATAGCTGTAACGAAGACATGCTTTGTTTGACTTCTTTCGATTGTGAACTTAATTGGTTCTTCATTTAAGTCGTAATGTTTAGGAGCTTTTGTTTCAATAAATTGATAGTCTCCTGGTTGTAAGTCTTTAGCGATGATTTTTCCATCTTTATTGGTAACTAAATTCGTACGAATGTCGTTACCATTCATATCAGTAATTTTAAATACCGCACCTTCTAGCATTTCTTTCTTATCTATAGAGTCAACTTTCGTTAATTCCACGCCACCTTTTGTTAGGCCATTCTTAGCAGTAACAGAAGCGTGAGTTAGTTGACTTTTTTCGATAGTGAAGCTAATAGGTGTTTTATTTAAATCGTAATGCTTAGGAGCTTTCATTTCAATGAATTGATAGTCTCCTGGGCGTAAGTTCGTAGCAGTAATCTTACCATCTTTATCAGTAGTTAAATCAGTGCGAACAATTTTACCTTTCGCATCGATGATGTTAAACACTGCATCAGAAAGTTTTGTATCTGGATTTATATCATCCACTTTTATTAATTCTACAGCAC
>Ga0268252_1001788_pt1 | contig 11581 bp, 13 predicted proteins | sample AgamicMgSfrz_FD_200244 | JGI IMG/M metagenome (GOLD analysis project Ga0268252, IMG submission 200244) | Agave microbial communities from Guanajuato, Mexico - Mg.Sf.rz (v2) (version 3) | ecosystem: Host-associated > Plants > Phyllosphere > Phylloplane/Leaf | place: Guanajuato, Mexico | collected... | reverse complement strand
TGCAACCCTCAATTGCCCAATTTAGAATGCCAGGCATTTCTAAACTTAATTTTTCAGGAAGTTTCTTATCACGTTTTTCTTTCGGAAGCTGCAGGTTGAATGGAACCAATCGAATACGTCTCCAAATCCCTTCATCTACACCTTTAATTACCGGCTTATGGTTTGTAGTAAAAAACACTTTGAATTCTGGAATAAACTCAAAATATTCTTGTCTAAGGAACCGGGCTAGTACCGGCTCACCACCTGTTATTTGCTTTACAAAAGCTTCTGATAACTGTTCACCATCTTCACTTTCGATTGCAGAAACAAAACGAGATCCTACTAATCTGGCAATATCGTTATTTGCACCGGTTTCTTTTTTCTTGATAAAAGTATCTGATTTCGCTTGCTTACCATACTCACCCATAAGGTCTTTAATCGTATTGATAAAAGTTGATTTACCATTAGATCCTCCACCAATGAGAAACACCATAATTTGCTCTGAAATTTCCCCAGTCAGGGAATAACCGATTAATCGTTGCATGTAATCAATGAGCTCTTTATCCCCTTGAAAAATTTGTTCTAAGAAACTTAACCATTCAGGACATTTTGCCTTTTCATCAAATGCAATATTAGTTATTTTAGTGAGGCCAAGCTCTCGATTATGAGGCTGCAACGTACCTGTTTTTAAATCAACAATTCCATTATCAGCATTGAATAAATATTTGTGCCGATCAAAGTCTTCTCGCTCTCCTGGAACTAATGGCATAAGGTCCTTAATGCTATTCATTCGAATATTTCTGCGTTCACACATACGGGCCCACTTTGCTTCAGATTCATCTTCTGATTTATAAAGACTACGAAGGACTTTTGCTGTAATGCGTTCAATTTCCTTTTTTGTATCTAATTTCCATCGCTTTCCGTCCCAGATTAACCAACCCATATCACTAACATATTTGATAACGTGGCCATATTCATATGCAATTCGTTCAGCATTTCCAAGTTCAGTTAAACGAAACTTCTTTTTAGGCTTCTCTTCAGCAACTTCTGCTGCATCTCCAGTATGAAAGTCAAAAGAAAATTCTTTGAATTGCTCTTTGTTGTCTAAAATAGTTGTGGAAGTAGAAGAAATTGCAGTCGCTATAGTTCTTTCACCATATGTTTCATTCGTTTCTCTGAAATGAATAACATCCCACTTGTCACGCATAAGCCCTGTCTCTCGGAACATTGTGTCCATTCGAGTTGCGGATTTACCTGTCCAAAAAGCAAGATGATTACATAACGCTAAGTCACTTGCTGAATGATCATTATTGATTAAATTACCGTTACACAATGACCGTATTTCATCACCGTTTTTAGACCGGAATATCCTTTCCCATAGAGCTTCATTCGAAATCTTTATTTCATCTTTTTCAAACTCAGCTAGATTTACACGACCTTGGATGTCACTATCATCAAAATATTGCTCAAATACTTCTGAAAGTTCGTCTGTTCGTTCATAAACATCATTTGAGTTTTCTCGATTTCCAGTGAAACTGAAATATCGACCATATGAGTAAATTTCTAAGCCATGCTTAGTATTTTTCCGTCCTGTACCTAAAACAGATTGTGGAAGATTCCCCTTGATAATGATATGTATGCCTTTCCCAGATGGAGAGAATTCTGTATAACTGTCTAAGGTGTCAATTATCTCTGTTGCGAAGGTGTTTGCTTTTCCATCCGCAACGCATTTATCAATATCAATTCCGATGTAATTGTCTTGCCTGCTAAATACAAACCCTATGCCGTCATAATCGCCTTCTAAATAGAATTTGACTGCTGTTGCAAATGTCGACCAGGTACGCCTATTATTCGCCTGTGCCATTTCACCATTCACTTGATAAGGCACCTTTGTTGGCTTGTTGTTACGCTTTTCTGCTCTCCACAAAATCCATTGGGGAAGGGCTTTTAATTCGGCAGGGATCTCGTTAAAATTGTATGGATTTTCTTTCATTTCGCCCTCCGATAAATTTATATTTATCTATAAAAAAGAGAAGCTAGTACAATACCAACTTCTCTATTTAGTTTCTTAGAATGGTAGGTCATCATCACCGATGTTTATTCCTCCGCCTTGGGAAATTGGATTCACATCTGTCACATCATAATATTTCGCTTTTGCAGCAGTACGCTTCTGTTTCTCACCATCAACCACCTTTTCATACTCTTCATGCTTAACCGTGATTTTTAAGTTTTTATTGATTAGCTCTTTCGCTAATTCATCTGGTGAATTGAAAACATGATTGTTAGAGAATCCGCATGCTTTCAACAAAGAGTTAACAATTCTTACTGAAACTTCATGTTCAAATGTAAAAGTGTTATAAAGAACCTTTGCACCTTGATGATTTTGAGGAACATCACTACGAATCTCAAAGTCTACTGATAATTTAGGCTTTCCAGCTTGGGTTTTACCTGCTTCTGCGTTCACAATTACTGCTTCATATTTACCTTCTGCAACTAATTCAAATCCTGTACTTGCGTTTGACTCATCAAATTTAAAGAATGACATTATTTATTTCCTCCTGTGTTTTCGTTTTTGGATGATACTAATAATTCGTCTTGTACGCAGCCACTACGTTTGTCCAAATGATTTTTAGCAAAGATACTTTGATTACCTTCTAGGATGAACCCTCTTGTACCATCTGCTTTTCTAACCAACCGAGCGACAACATGTACAATTCCCATTACATGATTAACAATTTTATCTCGAATATCCGGGATAAATTGATTGTATTGCTGGCCATCATCATGAATGATGCTACGTGTAGTTTCCCAAGCAGTGTATATAACGTTGGCATCTAAGCCATTAAATGTTTCAACAACTTTTAATAAATGGTTATCGAATAAGGCATAGTCTTTTAATTCAGGCATGCCACTTTTCGTTTTTTCACCTCTGTCCATCAACCAAAGTTTTTGGTAATGAGTAAGGTTGTCCACGAAAACATTGTCATAGTTTGCTATATTCGCTTTTGCATGCGCGTAAAAATCTAAAATACTTTGATGGGGATCAGCCACATTGATTTTTGCTACATCAATATTGGAATAACCCTCTAACACTTGGCTTGTCCCATCAATATCAAGCACTAAGGTTTTACCTGGTAGTAATCCAGCAACTGTTGTTTTACCATCTCCCGGTTTTGAATAGATGATAATTTTTGCTTTTTTACTTTTCTTAATTTCAGCACCATTTGTGATTTCCACATTCACACCTCCACTTTAAAACTTAAGCTTGCAGGCTCAATTTCTACGCCTGGAATCATCGTCCCGTTTGAGTCAATTACTACCGGCTGTCCATCTACTTCATGAATGTGGAGGACCTTCTTCAGGTCGCCCCATTTCACTTCTTCTTTGATGAATTCAGTCATGCCCGTTTCTTTCACATGCTGCAAGAGCTTGTCCTTATCAACAGCTTTAGGTTGCTCTTTTGTAGCACGACTCTTTGATTTACCGTAAGGTGTAGAAATGGTTTTAGCTTTCGGATTTTCTTCTAATTGCTTAGCGTGATAAGCTGAGACAAGACTTTCAAAATAATTCTTATCACTGTGGAGAGCAATCAACTCACGATTCTCCCAGTCATTGATTCTTGCACGTTCCACGTCAGCTAATTGCTTAACTTCTTTTTCTTTTGCTGATAAAGCAGCTAATTTACGGAAAACCCAGTTTAAACTTTCTATATCAGTAACCTGAAAAGATTCTTTTTCAGACTGTTCAGTGTTTTCAACCTCTAAAATTTCCATTTGTTGAAGTTGGTTCATGTATAGAACATCCCTTCTATATTGAATTTTCTTCCTAAGTATGGTAAAAATAAGTTGTCATCCATGTAAGTCCACTCTGCCAAGTGGGCTTTTTTATTGTTCACCTGCTATTTTTTTAATTGAATCTCTACGAACGTACTTCGCTATACATCTTGAGTCATCATGAAGATGAACAGATCCCCAGTCAAGCATTCCTTGACCTTCCGCAATATTGTTATTGCAACCATCACATACAGATACAACTTCAGGCTCTTTCTCCTGCGAATCTGCAATACCATATCCATTTTTTAAAACCATCGGATTTTCAACTTCAGTCACTTTACCACCTCCTTTAAGGTAAAGGTTCCAATATCGCTCATGCTGCTTTCTAGCGAATTCAGCGATTTTTGCACGACCACCAAGAACCATATTCATTTCAACTTTTATAAAGAAATTAGAAAGTTCTAATGCACCCATACCATTCATGTCAACTAATCCTCTCCTTTTCACTTTTTACTGTGATTCCACCTATAGTTAACTCAATGAATTTAATTTCTCTTCCGTATTGTCTTGAAAGGATTCTCTCAATAACTGGCTTTAAATTTTTTACTTTTTCCTCAGTCATTTTGAAATTACTTAGATCCATATCAACTCACCTCAATAAAACATATGCAGAAGGAACAACAGGACAAATCATGAAATTTAGATTTCCAACATGTGATTCCACTCAGAAAGTAGAATCACTGTTGTTTAATCTACTTAAAGTAGAGTTATCGTTAAAAAAAATAAAATCATAACTAAACCCAAGGATTTCACTTATTTTCTTCGCTTCTCCTATCGTTACATCATCAGGATGTTTCTCCATCTTACTGTAAGTATGTGTGTGGATTCCGAGTTTTTCAGCGAGTTCTTTTTGTGTGAAACCTTTTAGCAATCTTGCTTGCTTCAAAGTGAATTTCATGTTTATCACCTCACTTTTTTTCTTCCACAACCACATATTAATCTACCTAAAGTAGAATGTCAACTATATAAAATTTATATTAATCTACTTAAAATTACTTATTTTTATCTAAAAGTAGAATTTTTTCTACTTTTGTTTGAAATTGTTCTACTTTTGGTATAATATAATGTATATAAAATAGGTCGGAGGTAATAAAACATGAGTATAGGAAAAAATATTAAAAAGTTAAGGGAAATACATAATTTATCTCAAAAAGAATTAGCTGAAATTGCTGGTGTTTCTGATAAAGCAGTATCTACTTGGGAAAATGGCATAAAAGATCCACGTATGGGAGCTATTCAAAAAATTGCTGATCACTTTGGGATTTTAAAAAGTGACATCATTGAGGAGAAGGATGTAGTTGAGAACCCAAGACCCATCTTACTACGAGCTCAACCTGTAGATGGAAGTTCCGTAAGAATGCCTTTACTAGGATCGATTGCTGCTGGAGTTCCTTTAGATATGGCTCCAATCCAGGAATGGATAAACGTCCCTAGAGAAATAGCTGAAAAATATCCTCATGCTTTTTTAGTAAAAGTTAATGGAGATAGTATGAATAAACTTATTCCTCCTAATGTATTAGCTTTAATTGATCCTACTCAAGAAGTTCGTAATGGTGATGTTGCTGCAGTTGCTGTAAACGGATATGATGCAACATTAAAAAGATTTTTTAAATTTCAGGATGGAATTACTCTTGAACCTGAAAGCTTTAACCCAAAACATAAAACACAATATTATGATGCCAAATCTCAAGAACATAGCCCTATTCATATTAAAGGCAAGTTAGTTTGGTATATGCCACCTATCGATATTAGGTTCTAGGAGGATAATTTATGAAATGCATTGTTTATGTAAGGGTATCAACTGACGAACAAGCAAAACATGGTTATTCTATTGCTGCTCAACTCGAAAAATTGGAAGCGTATTGCATATCTCAAGGTTGGGAGTTAGCAGAAAAGTATATTGATGAAGGATATTCAGCTAAAGATTTGCATCGTCCTTATTTTGAAAAAATGATGAATAAAATTAAACAAGGCAATGTTGATATTTTATTAGTGTATCGATTAGACAGGTTAACCAGATCTGTTATGGACCTATATAAAATATTAAAAGTACTTGATGATAACAATTGCATGTTTAAAAGCGCTACAGAGGTCTATGACACGACAAATGCAATGGGAAGGCTATTTATCACTCTTGTAGCAGCAATCGCTCAGTGGGAACGAGAAAACCTTGGAGAGCGTGTTCGGTTAGGTATGGAAAAGAAAACAAAGTTAGGGAAATGGAAAGGTGGCACTCCTCCTTACGGTTATAAAATTGTAGACAAACACTTAGTAATCAATGAAGAGGAGCAAGACGTTGTAAAAACTGTTTTTGAATTATCTAAAACACTTGGTTTTTATACTGTAGCTAAACAGTTAACTATAAAAGGTTTTTCCACAAGAAAAGGTGGAGAATGGCATGTAGACTCTGTTAGAGATATTGCAAATAATCCTGTGTACGCTGGATATTTAACTTTTAATCAAAACCTTAAGGAATATAAAAAGCCCCCTAGGGAGCAAACCTTATATGAAGGAAATCATGAACCACTTATTTCTAAAGATGAATTTTGGGCATTACAAGACATATTGGATAAACGAAGAACGTTTGGAGGCAAACGTGAAACAAGCAATTATTATTTTTCCTCTATCTTGAAGTGTGGAAGATGTGGTCATTCCATGTCTGGTCATAAATCAGGTAACAAGAAAACATATAGATGTTCGGGGAAAAAAGCAGGAAAGAATTGTTCAAGTCATATTATTCTTGAAGATAATTTAGTTAAAAAAGTATTTCATGTATTTGATCAGATTGTAGGAAGTATAAACGGACCTACTAATGCTACTGAGTATTCATCTGAAAAGATATTGGAATTAGAGAATGAATTGAAATCCATTGAACGAATTTTAAATAAACAAAAGATAATGTATGAAAATGATATTATTGATATCGATGAATTAATTACTAAATCGACTGAACTACGTGAGAGAGAAAAAAAGATCAATAACGAACTAAAAAACATAAAACAAAACACTCCAAAAAATCAAAAAGAAATTGAGTATTTAACTAAGAATATTGAATCATTATGGCAACATGCAAATGATTATGATCGAAAACAAATGATAACTATGATTTTTTCAAGAATTGTAATTGATACAGAGGATGAATATAAAAGAGGCTCTGGTAATTCAAGAGAAATTATCATTGTATCAGCAGAATAATTATATGTCTTCTATTGGTGGTAGTACTCCAGCATAGATAATATACATATAATCTTTCTGCCTAATAAAAACAAAAGAGCACAGCGTGTATAAGTAGTGCGCGAACACACTTATACCGTCGTCCGCCTACTCACGATAGGCAAACACTTGCTGTACCCTTCAAATGTAGTTTAATACATTTTTGGGTTTCTTTGCAATGGTTTGCTGTCATTGGTGAATCGTCGCTTTTTTTGTTTCTAAAAGGAGACAAGATGTAATGAAGAAACGCATTGATGTAATTGCAAGTGAAGAATCATTTAACAACCTTTCCCGATTTAATGAAATTGAAGAAATGAATACTACTGTTAGAGTATATAAAGACACTATTCTTTCTTTTGTGAAACGTGCAGATGTACAATCTAGACTTATTGCCTTATTAGAACTTTTAAAACGTCACAGCTGCAAGCAAATCGGTGTGAGCTATATGTGTAAGAATACAATTGCAGATAAGCTAGAAGTATCTTATAAAACTGTTCAACGTTTAATGAAGAAACTAGAACAGTTAGGCATGATCCGCCAGGTACCAATGAAGCGCAAAACAGATATGCTGCAGACTTCAAATGCTGTGTTAATTATGCCAATTGAAGATATGACCCACAAGACTGCCCCTAAAGAGTCCAAGAAGTGTCCGGCCATTAAAACAACTACTAGTTCTCTAAAACAAAAGATTAATACCAAACGTAATGATGTTCCTGTTTCACAAAATAAAGTTGTTAAATCTTTTTCAAAAGCAAACTTCATTGCTCATTGGGTACCGGAACGATTTGCTGAATTAACAAGCTGTTACTATAACGAATCTCAAACTATTCAAGAATTGTGGAAAGTTGTGAAACAGTGCAACCGAGTAGTAAACTATGCTACTTCTGAAAGAGCATTCACTCCACAACAAGAACTGAATATTGGTATTAGAGCATTTAAAGAGTTTGTGATGAAAGTAAAAGATAATACGAAAATGCAGAACAAGTTTGGCTACTTTAACGGCATTGTGAATAACCTTATGGACAAGCTTTATTTTGACCAAGGCTTTTTAGAGAGCTTTTGATACATTTACAGGCTTTTGAGGCGTAAGATATTTGAATATGCCGTCCACATCTTTTGTTTGAACAGCATAAAGTGGCTTGAAGTCCACATCATAATATTTGTCTGTGATAATCCATATAGCTGGAAATCGTTTGGAATGACGTTTCCATTCATCTGAGTCTTTATAGTCCATATATAGCTTCTTTTTGTTCTCCATTTGTTTTTTAGAGTAAATAGACCTTTGTACTTCCACACAGAATGCAAAGCCCTTCCACTTCATGAAAACATCTGGTTCAATACCTCCTTTTGTTAAAGGCTTGAATTCTACTTCAAACAATGTAGGAGTTTCATAGGCACATAAAGTTATATAAAAGTCTGCTATAGCACGGAAATGAGGTATTTTAGTTGAGTCTTTTTTGATGGAACGAGGACTTGGAAAGTAGTTGTAAGGACGGGTAGTTTTATCAACTTCAATTAGATTATTATCTACTAGGCGCTTTAATACTCTGTTTGCCACTACATGAGGTGTTTTATTTTGAAGAAAATGAAGTTTTATGAGTTGATCTCTGTTTAGGACACGGAACTTCTTTAAGCTTTCTGTAATAGCTTTATCTCGGTTATTCATCATCTTCACTCCCTGGTAAAGTTAAATCTGTCACTTCAACATCAAACTCATTTTCATGTGGATCTTCAATAGGTACATGCTTAATAGGTTCCAGTAATTCCTTTGCATGTTCCAAAGATAGATATGGTGCTTGCAGCTGTTTAATCACTTCATGACGCATGTAGAATTTACCCTTTTCAGCTTTGTTAATTTTAGAAGCATCCACATTATTTCCACTACCTAATGTGATGTTAGAGTTGATTAGATCAGCATGACGGAATGCATAGCGAACAGTTAGATTAGATTTTAATTGCCCATCAAGTATTTTGGCATCTGGACGCTGCATGGATAAAATTAAAAAGATTCCTAGAGCACGACCTTGAGTACTAATATCCTCTATTTTATCCATTGTGACTGTTTCTTTTCGTAATAAAGCTACTTCATCAATGCAAAGTAAGATGTATTTTTTCTTTTCTATACCTTTTAATTTATTGTATTCGTCAATATGTTCTAGTCCATGTTCATCTAATAAATCCCCACGCATTTCTAATTCTTTGTGGATGGCCAATACAGCTTTTTTTAACTTCTTTTTATCTGTAATAACTTGCTGTACCCCTTCACAGTTGCGAAAAAGGTGAAATTCAGTACGTTTCATATCGGCTAGGTAAAAGTCAATCATGTGTCGTTTATGAATTAGCAGTGTGGTTAGAATCACGCGTAACATAACTGATTTACCTGAACCTGTTTCTCCTGCAATGAGTAAATGTGGATCAGTAATCATGTTATAGCTGATTAGTTTATTAAAATGGTCATAACCGGTTATAATAGGTAGCCCACCTTTTAAACAAGCTTCGATTTCTTTATCGTTATAAATCTTGATGGATTCATCCTGCTTAGTGAAAATCTTCAAACTGTACTTTAATCCATCCCCTGTTAAATCGTAAGAGTGGCCAAATGTTTGATTGAAGATGTATTCTTTCTCTAACATGTTCTTCGGATTTAATCCCTGTGGAAGATAAAAAACATACTCCAAATAATCATCCTTTTCATGTGTGGCTGCAATAGCTGGGTAACGTTTAACTGTCGTGTCTCCTTTTTTGAAGGTTAAAACGATGTCAGCTACAACAAAGGCATTTCTTAAACGAGCTTTGTAAATATATTTCTTATATAATTTTGTAATCATCACATCATCCCCCATAGAAACTTTTGTACAAGCTGCCATAGTACCCAAAAGAATGAGCCTACTGTTACTAAGCTAAGAATTAGACGAGTTAGATCATGGACCATTTCCGACTCAATATGCTTCCCTACATTCAATAACTTTTTCTCTGCTACTGTGGCCACAATGATTGTACTTCCAATAACTCCAACAACTAATAAACCACTCATTTAATCACCTCTTTAATAGTCTAAAAAATTTAATTCCGGGTGTGGCAAAGATGGGTTGGAAAGGATGAGAAGAAATCTCTTATTAAGAAAAAGAAAAATCGCTCAACAGATAGGGTTAAATAGACGATTAATATATTAGTCGAAATATATCCATTAATATATTTGCTAATATATCTGTTAACTCTTCGGTGCTTATATCACTAATATATTAGTCGCAGCTTGTACATATTGACTAAAATACAAAAATATTTTGATCTTAATGTGAATTCAATTTGGAAGGTAATCATCATTAATTGTGGAATTGAATATATTGGTGATGTGGATATGATATTGAAACCCAAATTTGATGAACACTTTGAACGAATGGGGTTAATGAAAAAGTTTGTAGCTAAGAAAATAGGTATATCTCAAAATCAAATGTCTAACATTTGTAGTGGTAAATCTTACCCCACAGCTGTAAACTTATTTAAGATTGCTGATATTTTACAGTGCAAAGTCGATGATTTATACGAAAGGGTAGATGAAGAGTGAAGAAGTTTTTAGTAACGCCATTACTGGCAGCTATGTTATTAGCAGCATGTGGAGGGAATGAAAAGGTTTCAACAGATGAACAACAAGAGGCTGAAGATGTTAATGAAGATAATACTGCGTCTGAAGATTTTGAACAACCAACAGAAGAGGATTTAACCTTAACAAAAGTTGGTGAAATGGTTGATGATCCTGCAGTCGGAACACTTGTATTAGAAAACAAGAAGAAAGTAAATCAAGATATCGTGCAAGGTGGTCTTACGATACACGTAGATGAGGTAAAAGTGATTACTATCAATAATATGCTTAATGACTTTAAAGACGAGGTAGAATTAAATACAGGTAAAGCACCTGGTAACGAATTAACCTACATGCAAGTGAGTTATTCTTTTAAAAACACTTCAAATGAATTACTTTCATGGAGTGGATTTGCTACTGCTATTAAAGAAGATGGAGAACAGTTAGATCTTGATAATAATGATATCATTGGAAACCAAAATCCTTCCCAAATTGATATTCAGCCAAAGGCAGCAGTTAAAGAAAATTTAATTGGTATTCCAGTAGATAAAGATATTAAATCCATTCGTTTGGTTACAGATGATGTATTAAAAGATAATAATGATTCAGATGAACCTATCATATACGGAAAAGAAATTACAATTGATTTGAAATAAAAAAAGAGCCCCCACTCAAATGAGCAGGGGTCTTTTTAATCCGTTATCACAAGATACTTAGGGCTATTATTTATTTCTAACTCTAACTTAGAAGTTTGTTTGATATCACCAATTTTTTCACCAAACATAGATAATATGTTTCCACCTTTAAATCCGAAAGGGATAGTAACGTTATGACTCTCTTTAGATGTCCAACAAACTAATATATTTTTATTTTTCTCATTGGTAAACTTTAAAACGTAGTCATTTTGATTGCCTATATCGATTCTTTCTTTTAGTTCGTAACCATTTAAATTGTAAGTTAAGGCGTTAATAGCAAG
>Ga0268252_1001783_pt1 | contig 11600 bp, 8 predicted proteins | sample AgamicMgSfrz_FD_200244 | JGI IMG/M metagenome (GOLD analysis project Ga0268252, IMG submission 200244) | Agave microbial communities from Guanajuato, Mexico - Mg.Sf.rz (v2) (version 3) | ecosystem: Host-associated > Plants > Phyllosphere > Phylloplane/Leaf | place: Guanajuato, Mexico | collected... | reverse complement strand
AAATTATCGTCTCTGAAAAAGGACTGGGTTCAAAAGAGCTTCATGATGAACTTGATTCAATAAGCAAAATTTTAAGAGCGAGAGCTACCGTTTTCTCTGATAAGGGGAAGATTTTATTAGATTCAAATGGAGCAAATCTTCCTGTAACAGATAAAGATTTACAGGACTTTGTGAAAAAACGTATTAACGAGCAAGATGGAGTTGTACGTGAAGGTGGTAACTCTGAAGTTTATTATTACGGTGCACCAATCGTTCAAAATGATCAAAAGGTAGGCAGTGTTGTATTAAGCGCTTCTATAGATTCATTAGACGAAATTAATAAACAAATTTGGGGAGTTTTGATTGGTAGTTTAGGAATGGCCCTCATTGTTATTTTACTTTTAGGGGTCAAAATTATGAATCAATATACAAAGCCAATTGAATCTGCAACAAAAGTTGCGATGGAGCTTGCACGCGGGAACTATAAAGCTCGTACATATGAAGACTATGTTGATGAAACAGGAATGCTAAGTCAAGCGATTAACATTTTAGCACGGAATTTACAGGAGCTTATTGCTTCACAAGAAGTGCAGCAAGACAGATTAAGGACGCTTATTGAAAATATGGATAGTGGTCTTATTTTGATTGATGAAAAAGGCTATATTAATCTTATTAATCGCTCATATAAAGACACATTTAAGATTAATCCAACAGATTATCTTTATCAGCTGTATTACGAAGCTTTTTCACACCGTGAAATTGCAGCGATTGTCGAAGAAATTTTTATGACAGAGCTTCGAGTCCGAAAAAGTATTGTGATTCCGATCAATATTGAACGTCGTCATTTTGAAGTATATGGATCACCTATTATCGGGCTGAATGATGAATGGAAAGGTATCATCCTTGTTTTTCATGATGTTACAGAGTTGAAGAAACTAGAGCAAATGAGGAAAGACTTTGTAGCGAATGTATCGCATGAGCTAAAAACACCAATTACGTCTATTACAGGGTTTAGTGAGACCCTACTCGAAGGTGCAGGGAATGATGAGGAGATTAGAAATCAATTTCTAAAAATCATTCACAAAGAAGGTCAGCGGATGCAAAGCCTTATTCAAGACTTGCTTGATTTATCTAAAATTGAGCAGCAAGGTTATAAACTTACGATTGCAGAAGTTAATTTAGTAGAAGTGATTGAAGAAATTATCATGATTTTAAAAGAAAAAGCAAAATCAAAAGGGATTGAGCTTGCTTTTTATCATGAAAAAGAGGAAATGTTTATTGAAGCAGATAGTGAACGTTTAAAGCAAATCTTTATTAACCTTATTAATAATGCAATTACGTATACGCCAAGTGGGGGAAGAGTCACGTTAAAGATGATGGATGGTCGCCAGGATGTTGAAGTATTAGTGAAAGATACTGGAATTGGCGTATCAGAAGAAGAAATCCCACGTATTTTTGAACGATTTTACCGGGTAGACAGAGCAAGAAGTCGAAATTCAGGCGGAACAGGCCTTGGACTTGCTATTGTAAAACACTTGATTGAAGCACATCATGGACAAATTGATGTGGAAAGTGCTGTTGGAGAAGGCACAACTTTTAAAGTGAACCTTAAAAAGAAACAAGGGAAATAACCGCCTTGTTTGGATATGGGATGAAAGTTTACATCAATTTTACAAACGATTTAACTAGGGTTAACATTCTATTGGTAAAGTAATAAGTGGAAACCCCTTCATCCAAGGAGCCAATGTTGATAGGTGAAAACAGACTAATCTGTTTTCACCTCTTTTTTTTTATGTTTATAAAAAGGACTGAATTTTTCTTTCTATGAGAGATTTTGATACAATACTAATAAGTGAAAGAAAGATGGAGGACGAAAAATGACCAAAAAGCTTGTCTTAGTTGATGGAAATAGCATTGCTTATCGCGCATTTTTTGCATTGCCGCTTTTAAGCAATGATAAAGGTATTCATACAAATGCAATTTACGGCTTTACTACGATATTGACTCGTATTTTAGAAGAAGAAAAACCAACCCATATGCTTGTTGCATTTGATGCTGGAAAAACAACGTTTCGACATAAAACATTTACAGAATATAAAGGTGGACGTCAAAAGACACCGCCAGAGCTCTCTGAACAATTTTCATTTATTAGAGAGCTGCTTGATGTATACGGTATTTCTCGCTATGAATTAACAAATTATGAAGCTGATGATATTATTGGCACGCTTTCTTTAATAGCAGAGAAAGAAGATTTCGAAGTGAAAGTAATTACAGGAGACAAAGATTTACTTCAGCTTGTCTCTCCTAAAACAACAGTAGCAATTACCAAAAAAGGAATTACAGAAGTAGATGCATTTACTCCTGAAAAAATGGATGAAACATACGGTATTTCTTCAAATCAAATTATTGATATGAAGGGATTAATGGGGGATAAATCAGATAACATTCCAGGAGTAGAGGGGATTGGAGAAAAAACGGCCCTCAAACTTCTAAAAGAGTTCGGATCAGTTGAAGAAGTGCTAAACTCCATCGATCAGATTAGCGGAAAGAAAATGAAAGAGCGTCTTGAAGAAAATAAAGAAACAGCTTTAATGAGCAAAGAGCTTGCCACAATTATGCGTGATTCACCAATTGAAATTGCTTTAGCTGAAACAGAATATAAAGGCTATGATAAAGAAAAGCTTGTTGCTCTTTATAAGGAACTAGGATTTAAATCCATGCTCGAGAAGCTTGATGTAGAGGTGACAGAAAGCGCAGAGCTTCAAAAAATTCACCCAACTGTTTTAAAAGAGGTAAAAGAAGAGCATCTTGAAGAAAATGTAGCATTAACAGTTGAGCTTTTTGATGAAAATTATCATCACGGAGATATCCTAGGTTTTGGCCTAGTAGGTGAGAAAGAAAGCTATTATATTGACCGTGATACAGCTCTACAATCAGAAGTTTTTGTGAAATGGTTAGAAGACGAAAGTAAGAAAAAAGCTGTTTTTGATATAAAAAGGGCAGCTGTAGCGCTGAAGTGGAATCATGTAGAGCTTCGTGGAGTAGATTTCGACTTGCTTATTGCTGCTTACTTAATAGATCCTGCACAGTCTCATGAGGATGTAGCGGCAGTTGCCAAACTAAAAGGTTATGGTGGACAAGTTCAAGGAGATGAAGAAGTATACGGGAAAGGTGCCAAGCGAGCAGTTCCAAACGAAGAGTCTCTTGCCGAGCATGCCGTTCGTAAAGCTTTTATGATTAAAACATTAAAGGAACCGTTTTTAAAAGATCTAGAAGAGAATAACCAGCTGTCTCTTTTCAAGGATCTTGAAATGCCCCTTGCCCTTGTATTAGGAGAAATGGAAATACAAGGAGTTCATATGGATATGAACCGTCTTGAAGAAATGGGGAAAGAAATCGGAGAGCGTCTGAGTGAATATGAAAAAAACATTTATGCATTAGCAGGAGAAGAATTTAACATTAATTCACCAAAACAGCTTGGAGTTATCCTTTTTGAAAACTTAGGTCTTCCACCCATTAAAAAAACAAAAACAGGATATTCTACGTCAGCAGACGTGCTAGAAAAGTTGGCAAGTAAGCATGAAATTGTGTCTGAAATTCTTCAATATCGCCAGCTAGGAAAACTTCAGTCCACGTATATTGAAGGATTGAAGAAAGTGGTGTATAAAGAAACCAATAAAGTGCATACACGTTTCAATCAGACGCTAACTCAAACAGGTCGGTTAAGTTCTACAGATCCTAACTTGCAGAATATCCCTATTCGCCTTGAGGAAGGGAAGAAGATTCGCCAAGCTTTCGTACCTTCACATGAAGGGTGGATGATTTTCGCTGCCGACTATTCACAAATTGAACTGCGCGTTCTTGCTCATATTGCACAGGATGAAAAGCTTATTAACGCATTTAAACATGACCTTGATATTCATACCCAAACCGCTATGGATGTTTTCAAAGTTGAGCGTAACGAGGTAACAGACAATATGCGTCGCCAAGCAAAAGCAGTCAATTTCGGTATTGTATATGGAATTAGCGATTACGGCCTGTCACAAAGCTTGAATATCTCAAGAAAAGAAGCCCAGGAATTCATTGACCGTTATCTAGAAAGTTTCCCAGGCGTCCAAGCTTATATGGACAATATTATCCAAGATGCTAAGGAAGCAGGATATGTCACAACACTTCTTCATCGTCGTCGCTACCTTCCAGAGCTGACAAGTCGTAATTTTAACTTGAGAAGCTTTGCAGAACGTACGGCTATGAATACACCAATTCAAGGAAGTGCAGCAGATATTATTAAAAAAGCTATGCTTGAAGTGCAAAAGCGTCTTAAAGAGGAAGAGTTAGAAGCAAAACTTCTTCTTCAAGTCCATGATGAACTAATTTTTGAAGCTCCAACAAGTGAGATTGAGAAACTTCAAAAACTTGTACCAGAAGTGATGGAACATGCTATTGAATTAAGCGTACCGTTGAAAGTTGATCATGCGTACGGAGAAACGTGGTTTGACGCTAAATAGTAAAAATACAATTAGTGAAGGGAAACTTTTCCCTTCACTAATTATGTTTAACAACATATAAGAAAGAAGGGACATCAATGCCAGAACTACCAGAAGTCGAAACCGTTCGTAAGACACTTGTAAATCTTGTGAGTGGAAAAACAATTACAAGAGTGAACGTTCTTTGGCCAAATATTATTAAGCGTCCTGTTGAAGTTGCCCAATTTACAGATGCTTTAATAAAACAAAAGATTCATGACGTTGGACGAAGAGGGAAATTTCTTCTTTTTTATCTCGATGATTATACACTTGTATCTCATTTGAGAATGGAAGGGAAATATCGTCTTGTCGAGCAAGGAGAAGATCTTAACAAACATGATCACGTTATGATGCTTTTCAGTGATGGAACAGAGCTTCGTTATAATGATGTTCGCAAGTTTGGAACACTTCACCTTTTCAAAAAAGGAACAGAGTTTGATTCAGGTCCGCTTGTTGGATTGGGGCCAGAGCCTTTTGCAGAAGAGTTTACAACTGCATCTCTACAAGCAGGATTAGCGAAAACGAATCGGAAGGTAAAAGTAGCCTTACTGGATCAGAAAATCGTTGTAGGGCTTGGGAATATCTATGTAGATGAAGCACTGTTTAGAGCAGGAATTCACCCTGAACGTGTTTCTCACACACTTGGTGAAGACGAGATTGTTCGTCTTCACCAAGAAATTGTCGCAACGCTCGCTGAGGCAGTAGAAAAGGGTGGAAGTACAATTCGTTCTTATGTGAATACACAAGGAGAAATTGGCACATTCCAACATCAACATTTTGTATATGGGAAAAAAGGCGAGCCTTGCCAAAATTGTGGAACAGAAATTGAGAAATTTACTGTAGGCGGACGCGGGACACATATTTGTCCATCATGCCAACCTTTTCCTAGAATATAATAAGTATATAAACTTCAGCAGCTTTTAATAACAATGGATGGGCTTCTTCCATATAGTAATCGTAAAGAACTGGAAGGAGCCTAGTAATGACAGCACAACTTTCTTTATTTTTATTAGCATTTGCTGTAAGTCTTGATAGCTTCAGCGTTGGCGTAACATATGGATTGCGCCGCATGGGGCTGCCTTTTAAATCCATCATTATTATTGCTTGTTTCTCTATGTTTTCTCTTGTTTTTTCAATGTTTGTTGGAAAAGGCCTTTCTACTGTCTTTTCACCAGACGTGATGGAGAAAGTAGGCGGTGGGATTTTAATATTTCTTGGTGGATGGGTATTATTTCAATTTTTTCAGCAGTCAGATGAGCCACACAATAGAGTAGGCCCAAAAGTGCTCCTTGATTGGGAAATTAAATCATTAGGAGTAGTTGTCCACATTTTAAGAAAACCAACTTCAGCGGATTTTGATCGTTCAGGATCTATTACAGGGATAGAGGCTGTTATGCTTGGTTTAGCCCTCTCGCTTGATGCTTTTGGGGCAGGAGTAGGAGCTTCCCTTTTAGGATATTCAACTATCTATCTTGCTATAGTTGTTGGGATTATGAGTGCGCTCCTTTTGTATGCTGGTTTGAAATGTGGAAATGCTTTTTCAAAACTTAGTTGGATGAAATTTTTTTCATTTTTACCAGGTGTGCTACTTATTGTACTTGGAATATGGAAAATGTAAAAAGTGAAAGGAAGAAGAAACATGGCCATTACAGTTGGATTAACAGGAGGAATTGCAAGCGGGAAAAGTACCGTTTCCGCTATATTGAGAGAGCATAATATTCCTGTTATTGATGCAGATATTATTGCACGTGAAGTTGTAGAACCAGGAAAAGAAGCTTATAACCAAATTGTTAAACGTTTTGGTCGTGATATTCTTGAAGAAGACGGGACACTTAATCGTAGTGCTCTCGGAGAGATTGTGTTTAATGATGAGCAAAAAAGACAGCAATTAAACGCTATTGTTCATCCAGCAGTGAGAAAAGAAATGCTTTCTAAAAGAGATTATTATTTGCAGAATGAAAGAAACGTTATATTAGATATACCGCTTTTATTTGAAAGTAATCTAACCCATCTTGTTGATAAAGTACTGCTTGTATATGTTGATGAAGAGGTACAGCTTAAACGTCTAATAGAGAGAAATGGCTTTAGTGAACGGGAAGCACTAGCGCGTATAAAAGCGCAGGATCCTCTTAAGGATAAAGTTGCAAAATCGGATGAAATTATTAATAATAATGGCTCAAAAGAAGAAACAAGGAAGAAAGTTACACATATTATTGACAGTTGGAACTTAAAATAGTTAAAAGAGGTCATCTCTTTTAGCTATTTTTTTTTGAAATGTGTTTTTAACTATAGCGTTTTCTTTTTAATGTGTTATACTTAAGTAACAATAAAAGATAAAAAGTATAACATAATTTGAGAGGGGAATGGCTATGAAGGCAAAAGTAGCGATTAATGGATTCGGAAGAATTGGTAGAATGGTATTCAGAAGCCTGATAAAAGAAAGCAGTGTTGATGTTGTAGCAATTAATGCAAGTTATCCAGCTGAAACACTCGCACATCTTATAAAGTATGACACAATTCATGGTAAATTTGATGGTGAAGTCATTCCTTTAGAGAAAGCGCTTCTTGTAGACGGAAAGAAAGTGCTACTTTTGAACTCAAGAGATCCTCTTTTGCTGCCATGGGGAGATTTAGGAGTAGATATTGTTATTGAAGCAACTGGAAAGTTCAATTCACGAGATAAAGCACAGCTTCATATTGATGCAGGGGCGAAAAAAGTAGTGTTAACAGCTCCAGGAAAACAAGAAGATATAACAGTTGTAATGGGTGTGAACGAGGAAAAATTAGATTTGGAGAAACATCATATTATTTCAAATGCTTCATGTACAACAAACTGTTTGGCACCTGTCGTAAAAGTTCTAGATGAAAATTTTGGAATTGAAAACGGCTTGATGACAACTGTTCATGCTTATACAAATGATCAAAAAAATATTGATAACCCACATAAAGATTTGCGACGTGCGCGTGCATGCGGCCAATCAATAATTCCAACATCAACTGGAGCAGCAAAAGCTCTTTCGCTTGTACTTCCTCATATGAAAGGTAAAATGCATGGAATGGCTCTTCGTGTGCCGACGCCAAATGTTTCACTTGTCGATCTTGTTGTAGATGTGCAAAAGAACGTAACGATTGAAGAAGTTAATAAAGCATTCCAGCAAGCTGCTGCAACAAACTTACGAGGCATATTAGATTTTTCAGAAGAGCCGCTTGTTTCAATTGACTATAATACAAACCCGTTCTCAGCTATTGTTGATGGACTATCAACTCTTGTGATGGCTGATCGGAAAATTAAAGTATTAGCATGGTATGATAACGAGTGGGGATACTCCAAAAGAGTTGTCGACCTTGTTAAATTAGTGGGAACAGAGCTTTTTCAACAAGCTGAACTGGGGATGAGTTAGAAAAAAGCCCACCTTAATGGTGGGCTTTTTTACATAATTTTAATTGGAAATAAAGTTCTATAGAAATATTTCTCATTTTAAAAATGAGATCATAAATAAATATAGCTTCACAAATCCTAACGAAGTGGCACTTCTCTTTTTTATTTAAAAAAGATGTGTTGCAAAATAATTATAAACAAAGTATACTATGTTTTGTGAAATTCTTATAAGCCTTTTGCAGGCTAGCTACTTAAAGGGTTAGGACCTCCTTGGACTAACTTTCCCCCGTGGTAGTTAACGTGCGCTATTGATCAGAGACTTATAAGGAATTTGTATTAAAAATGTTGAAGGGGGAAACATAAGTATGGAAACAATTGGTCGTCACGTAATCTCAGAGCTATGGGGATGCGATTTTAACAAGTTAAATGATATGAATTTTATTGAAAAAACGTTCGTTGATGCAGCACTAAAATCAGGTGCTGAAGTTCGAGAAGTAGCTTTTCATAAATTTGCTCCACAAGGTGTAAGTGGAGTTGTTATTATTTCGGAGTCTCATTTAACAATTCACAGTTTCCCGGAGCACGGCTATGCAAGCATTGATGTTTATACATGTGGAGAGATGGATCCTAACATTGCAGCAGATTACATTGCTGAAGAGCTAGGAGCAACAACTCGTGAAAATATTGAAGTTCCACGTGGAATGGGTCCTGTTCAAATTAAACAAAATCAAGCAAATGCGTTATAATAATAATACAGCTGTAAAAAGAGGTGTCTATGTACACCTCTTTTTTGTTATATCCTTTTATAAGTGGCAAACTAAGTAGTAGAAAGTAGAACTGTTTGTAATAAACCTTGTATTTATAAAAGAAGTTCTATAAGATAAAAATACAAAAGTGAGAAGTTGGAGCTGAGAATATGAAATGTCCTTCTTGCCATTCAAATAGCACAAGAGTCTTAGATTCACGACCAAGTGATGAAGGACGTGCTATTCGTAGGCGTCGTGAATGTGAATACTGTCATTATCGTTTCACAACATTTGAAAAAGTAGAAGAAATTCCGCTTATTATTGTTAAAAAAGATGGCGTGCGTGAAGAGTTTAGTCGAGAAAAAATCTTACGCGGTCTTATTAGGGCTTGTGAAAAAAGAGCAGTACCGTTAAAAAAACTTGAGGAAACAGTACGAGAAATTGAAACAGAGCTTCGCAATCAAGGAGGATCTGAAATTTCATCTGATTTTATTGGTGAAATGGTGATGGAACGTTTAGCAAAGATTGATGAAGTAGCTTATGTTCGTTTTGCTTCTGTTTACCGTCAATTTAAAGATATTAACGTATTTATTGATGAATTAAAAGAATTAATTAAAAAAGAACAGCAGAAATAACCGGAGAAGAAAGGTACGAATAATATGACTTCTCAACATTGGAAAGAATTGATTGCTATTGATCGTTATGTTGTTCATACAAATGATATTCTCCATGACTATGATCGTCAAATTATTACAAAACTTTATCAGCCTCTTATCGGTCCAATCGGCTACAGTTTGTATATGACATTATGGAGTCAGCTGAAAGAAAAAGAGCACTGGGGAAAAGAAGTCACCCATCATTATTTAATGGCTATGATGCAGTGTGGTCTTCCAGAAATCTATAGAGAGCGTCAAAAGTTAGAAGGAATTGGTCTATTAAAAACATTCGTGAAGGAGGAGCAAGAGCATAGGCTTTTTGTTTATGAATTAATACCACCGCTAACTCCTCACGAATTTTTTAATGATGGTGTTCTAAACATTTATTTATACAATCGACTCGGTAAAAATGTTTTTCAAAATGTTAAACAACATTTCTTGTACCCCCCTCTGCCAAAAGATCAGTTCAAGGACGTTACTCGTTCTTTCAATGACACATTCCAAACTCTACATATGAGCGAAATAAGCAGTGTGCAAAAAGAAGTAAAAAGTACACTAACGAATAAAGAAAACTTTAAATATGTAGGAGAAGCAAAAAGTAACGGTATATCACTTGATGATCACACGTTTGATTTTAAGCTTTTTCTAGCAGGTCTTAGTGATACAATGGTGCCTAAAAAAGCGTTAACAAGCGAAGTGAGAGAAGCTATTCAAAAAATCTCCTTCCTTTATGAAATAGATCCGATAGAAATGAAAAACGTTGTTATTGATGCAATTGATGAAAATGATGAAATCAACATTGAGAATCTTCGAAAGTCGGCACAAAACACGTATTTATTTAAATCAGGGGAAAGTTTGCCAACGCTTGTCGAAAAAACACAGCCTGATAAATTAAAAGAGGAAGAGAAAGAGCCAATAGGGCAAAATCCTGAAGATGAGCTCATTCCTCTTTTAAATAATATTTCGCCAAGAGAGCTTCTAGAAGGATGGTCACAAGGTGCTCAGGCTTCAAAAGCAGACCTGCAAATTATTGAAGATGTGATGTTTAAGCAAAAGCTAACACCTGGGGTTGTGAATGTTTTGATTTATTACGTGATGATTAAAACAGATATGAAGTTATCAAAGTCATACGTAGAAAAGATTGCAAGTCATTGGGCACGAAAAGGAATTAAAACAGTAAAAGAAGCAATGGATCTCGCTAAGAACGAACATAAAGAATATCAGCAGTGGGAAGAGACGAAAAAGCAGTCAACAAATAAGAAAACAAGAAAACCTATAAGAAAAGAAATGGTTCCTGATTGGTTGAAAGAAAAAGAAGAAAATTCTGTTGAAAAGCTGGATGATGAAGAGAAAATAAAAGAAGAAGAGCGTAAAATGGAAGAGATATTAAAGCACTATCGCGAGTCAGAAGAGTAGTCTTTTTGTCGAAAAAGCGATACGATAGCTAGTGTCTTGTAACTAGTGAAGGTAGGTGAGGAAAGTGCAGCCAATTGATCGTTCTTTAAAAAAAGTAATGCAAAAGCCAGATTTTAAAACACGGCTTTCCAAAATGCGTATGATGGTGACAAATCAAAAAGAAGTGCAGGAATTTTTGCAAGAACATCGAGCAGAAATTGACGATAAGATGATTGATCGTAGCTTAATGAAGATGTATGAGTATACAACTCAAAGTAAACAGTGCAAAAGCTGTCCATCATTAGATAAATGTATTAATTTAGTGAAAGGATATGAGCCAAAGCTTACTTTGCAAGGTAAAACAATTGATTTACAATATGATCGCTGTCCAAATAAAATTGCCCATGATCAAGAAAAAGAGTACAAAACCCTTATTAAAAGCCTTCATCTTCCTCGTGAAATTTTGGATGCTAAAATGGGTAATATTGACATGGGGCGAGGGCGAGCTAAAGCGTTAACGCTTGTTCATGAGTTTTTACAAAACTACGAAAACGGAAAGCCTGCTAAAGGTTTATATATATATGGGTCGTTTGGTGTTGGAAAAACGTATTTTTTAGGTGCCATCGCAAATGAGTTAGCAAAGCGAAACATTCAGTCTATTCTTGTTTATCTGCCTGAATTTCTACGCGAGCTTAAAAACTCTTTAAAGGATTCAAGCTTAGGAGAAAAAATTGAGCTTGTGAAAACAGCTCCTATACTTATGTTAGATGACATTGGGGCAGAGGCGATGAGTAGCTGGGTACGAGATGATATTATTGGAACAATTCTTCAGTACCGAATGCATCAAAGTTTACCGACATTCTTTACATCAAATTTAGGAATCAAAGAGCTTACGCATCATTTTACGTACTCACAACGT
>Ga0268252_1001776_pt1 | contig 11626 bp, 8 predicted proteins | sample AgamicMgSfrz_FD_200244 | JGI IMG/M metagenome (GOLD analysis project Ga0268252, IMG submission 200244) | Agave microbial communities from Guanajuato, Mexico - Mg.Sf.rz (v2) (version 3) | ecosystem: Host-associated > Plants > Phyllosphere > Phylloplane/Leaf | place: Guanajuato, Mexico | collected... | reverse complement strand
CAAGGATATGTGTTATGACTCATGGAATTGGCAAAAGAATAACCCGAATGGATATATAGAATAAAACTTTTGGCAAATAAAAATATAGTTTAAATAGTTCTCTGACTTCAATTTACAAGTATCTGTATTTTGGAGTCAGTTTTTTTATAAGTACTAAAAAATACTTATTGTTTTTTTAAAAAAACTGATACTTATAACGGAGATTATTTAACTTTTTACCTGATAATTTCTTAAACCTTTTTGCAAGGAAGAATGGTTTCTGTTATCAAAGAACTACTTTACATAACATAAAAATTCTCTATATAAAGAATTTAGACTAAAATATTGTTTATTAATACGTGCAAAATTAAATTTAAGGTTATAAAACTTTTATATACCAATGTATGCTTAATTTAAAATAGAACCTTAAATATACACTAAAAGCTAAAAAGTATCTAAAATGAATTCTGGAAGAACACTCTTTATATATTTATATCCTAGGTTTCTACGCTAATACTCTTACAGTTTTAATTGCTTAATAAACATTCCATTTTAAAAACAAGTATTTAATTTTATCTACATAAATTCACTTATTCAATAAATTTAGGATTCTAAAACTTTGTCAAATCAACGGCTTAGGAATAATAATAAAATAGGTATTCGTATCTTTCAAACAGATATAGTTTTATTCGAAGAATCTATGAGTAAACAGGACTGGGATATATTGATATCAAAAGTGCTATAGAAAAAACTCTAATTAAACAGAGTAATTTTTCTATTTACTTTTAACCACCTTGCTACGTGGGAACATCCCTCTGTCAAGATAACATTAAGCTCTTGCTCTTTTACAGATAGTGGAATAATATTGTCAACTAAAAAGCCTAACATTCTCTCATCATTTGTATCTTTATTTAATTTTGCTGGTACTAGTGGCTTATCTATAACAATTTCTACTTTACAATCTGATTCTTGAGGAGGAAAAGTAATTTCCAAGGTGAATGAATTTTCATTAATACAATACTCTTCTATAAGTTCTCCTTGTAAAAATACATGGGCGTGTTTTATATCGGGTTGAATTCGAACTCCCTTAATTAACAAACAAGATAAAGGCTCGTTGGGCTTTATTTCAACATTGAACTCTAAAGATGGAGGAGACCATGAATCATCATAACAATTTGTTTTCAAAACTCTAGGAGTATCTTCAAAAATTTGAAACTTCTTTAACTCCGTTAGTATCCATTCTCTTCCTTTTTGATAATGAGTTTTTACAAAAGTATATATCATTGTATTTGATATTGTACCATAGTGTTTTAAGCTGGCTTCTAGACACTCTTTTAGTCCAATCTCTTCCCAATAAAGAGCTGTCTTAGATAATTCATGGCATCTCGAATTAGCTAAATAGGTTCCTATATAACCTATATTATATTCCTTTGAAATTCGCATCCATAATTCATAGTCCATACAAAAGAAAAAATCCTCATCTATACCACCGACTTGTTTAATTACACTTTTACGGATAAAGGCTGCCGGTTGACATATAATACAACGTTCGAACAATCTATTTTTATGGAAAGTTTCTACTGGATAAGGATGAAGCACTTTATTTTCCTTATTAGTTGCATAGGCCCTACCGTAAACCATTCCCCACTGACCATTTGTTATTAGAGCTTCAACTGCTCTACTAATTGCTCTAGATAGATAAGTATCATCCGAATTTAACCATCCTATAACCTCACCTTTTGCCATTTGTAAGCCTTTATTAATAGCATGAGCTTGCCCTCGATCCGGTTCAGAAACAAAATTAAAGCGTGAGTCGACTTTTCGATAGCTTCTTAAAATATCTAATGTCCCATCGTCAGAGCCTCCATCTATAACAATATACTCTATATTAGGATAATCCTGAGTTAATACACTTTCAATTGTTTCCTTAATAAATGGGGCTTGGTTATAAGACGGTGTAATTACACTAACCAGGGGCAAATCATTATTATTCATTTTGTTACCTCCTTGTAACGTAGGGAATATGATAACAGTAACGTTTAACATTATTTTTTATACACATCGGGATAGGAAGAAAAACTGACCGATTTTACACGATTTTTTATTAATTATTTATATGTATTTGATATTGAAAAGTGTAAAACCACAAATTTTATAAAAAATGGATATTTTTAATTTTGTGTTTGTAGTAAAGATAGGGAGTGGATTATTGCTGGGGCAATGTATGTTTTATATTTTGCTTTACCTTGCAATTTAGAGTTCTAGATGTAAAGCCTACAAAGAAATTTTTGTAATCAATTAGATGCTGAAAGGAGCAAAATTAATAGTGAAAGGACCTATATTTTTACAACCTATATTCCACGAAAAAATTTGGGGAGGTTCCAGATTAAGAGATATTTATAATTACCCTATTGAATCCTCATTAATAGGAGAATGTTGGGCAATAGCAGCACACCCTAACGGAGAAAGCAATGTACGGTGTGGAAAATATAAAGGTTTGAAACTTAGTGAGCTATGGAGTAAATATCCTGAACTCTTTGGGTATTATGAGAGCGAAAAATTCCCTTTATTAACTAAGATTATAGACGCAAACGAGAATTTATCAGTTCAAGTTCATCCAGACGATTATTATGCACAAAAATACGAAAATGGTGAACATGGAAAGAGCGAATGCTGGTATATTATTGATTGTATAGAAGATGCTGATATCATTATTGGGCACAACGCACAAACAAAACAGGAATTTATTAATAAAGTCAAAAACGGCTCTTGGGATCAATTACTTCAACGTATTAAAATCAAACCTGGTGATTTTTTCTACATTCCCAGTGGTACACTTCATGCAATATGTAAAGGTACAATCTTACTGGAAACTCAACAAAACTCTGATACTACCTATCGCGTCTATGACTATAATCGTCGTGATAAAAATGGAGAGTTACGCGAACTACACCTTCAAAAAGCCATTGACGTTATAACTACTCCTCATAAAGAAATTAAATGTAATTCCCATGTTTTCAAAAAAAATGGAGCTACTATCATTACATTTATGAAGGGAGAATACTTTACAGTAGCTAAATGGACAATTAAAGATCGACTAAGCATGAAACAAAATCAACCTTTTATGCTCTTTAGCGTTATTGAAGGTAAAGGAATCCTTAAAACAAATGAACAACAATATGAACTTTATAAAGGTGATCATTTTATTTTACCTTATAAATTAAACAAGTTTAATATAAAGGGAAACATTCAATTTATTGTTTCTTATCCATCCTCAAATATAGAAAGGAAAGTAGATAAATGACATGGAGAGATAAAGTTGAAAAGTGGCTTTCCTATGAAAAATTGGATCTAGAATTAAAGGAAATGTTAATGAAAAGATTGAATGATAAACAAAATTTAGAAGATAGCTTTTATAAAAATTTAGAATTCGGTACAGGCGGCATGCGCGGTGAAATCGGTCCAGGTACAAACCGAATGAACATTTATACTGTGCGTAAAGCAGCTGAAGGCTTATCATGTTATATTGCTGATCAAGGAGAAACTGTAAAAGAAAGAGGATTAGTTATTGCATACGATTGTCGTCATAGATCCTATGAGTTTGCATTAGAAGTAGCTAAAACAGTTGGTAGGCATGGTATTAAAATATATCTCTTTGATAAATTGTGTCCCACGCCCCAATTATCATTTGCTGTTCGTCACTTAAATGCCTTTGCTGGAGTTGTTATCACAGCAAGCCATAACCCAGCAGAATATAATGGATTTAAAGTTTATGGAGAAGATGGGGGACAAATCCCTCCATCAGCAGCCAACAAAGTCATTCAATATATTCAAACAATCGAAAATGAATTAACGGTTGAAGTCATGAAAGAAAGCGAGCTACTGAGTAAAGGCATACTAACCTATATTGGAGAAGAAATTGATAATGAATATATAGAAAAATTGAAAACGATTCAATTAAACCGGAAGCTAATTAACAAGGTAGGAAAAGACTTGAAAATTGTTTTCACTCCACTTCATGGTACAGGTAATAAACTTATTCGTAGGGGATTACAAACATTTGGTTTTGAAAATATAACAATTGTGAAAGAACAGGAAGCACCAGATCCGAACTTTTCCACTGTAAAATCCCCAAATCCTGAAGAACATGCTGCTTTTAAGATGGCTATTCAATATGGAAAGGAAATTGATGCGGATATTCTTATGGGGACTGATCCGGATGCTGACCGATTAGGCGTTGCCGTGAAAAATAAAAATGGTCAATACGTTATTTTAAGTGGTAATCAATTAGGGGCATTGATGCTTCATTATTTATTAACGCAAAAGGAAGAACAAGGTATTCTTCCTCCTAACGGTGCTGTAATTAAAACAATCGTTACATCAGAAATTGGTCGGGATATTGCTTCAGATTTTGGATTAACGACAATCGATACATTAACAGGTTTTAAATTTATTGGCGAAAAAATTAAAGAATTTGAACAAACAAAAAAATATACATTTCAATTTGGTTATGAAGAAAGTTATGGATATTTAATTGGTGATTTTGTTAGGGATAAAGATGCTGTTCAATCTGCTGTTTTTATCGCTGAAGTTGCTGCTTTTTATAAAGCACAAGGTAAAACATTATATGAGGGTTTAGATGAGATTTTTAAGAAGTACGGTTTCTATAAAGAGTCATTATATTCCTTAACATTAACAGGAAAAGAAGGGATAGAGAAAATTTCTAATATCCTAACTTTATTTAGATCAACCCCGCCAAAGGAAATAGCAGGTGTTAAAATTATTGATATCGAAGACTATGAATCAAGTACATGCACTAGCCTACAAACGGGTAATAAAATAACTATTAACCTTCCCAAATCTAATGTTTTAAAATTCCATTTATCCGACGGTTCCTGGTTTACTATACGCCCATCGGGAACAGAGCCAAAAATTAAATTTTATTTTGCTGTAAAAAGTTCTTCGTTATATGAGAGTGAAAAGTTATTAAAGCGGCTGCAAAACCATGTAATGAAAACAGTTAAAAGGATTGCTTCTCTATAACCCTTATATAAATGACTATAACTACTAGAATAAAAGGGAAGTTGTTATTGGATTTAGATTCTCTTTCCTTAGTTTCTCACAACTACTGCTACTTCGTTATTTCTCTCAGTTAAAATTTTGAGAATCCTTATAAAAAGTTAATCTAACCTATTTAGATAAAATCTTTATCGAAACACCTTATAAAAATAGTCTAGAAAACCCTTATTGAAAGAACAAGAATTAAAAAATATATTGATTATTTTTTAATCATTGAAACATACCCTTAGGTTCACTAAATTTCTCATAGGTATATATAACTAAAAGCGAGATAAATAGTTATTTCACTATACGATATTCTGTTTGAACTCATACTATATAGAGCTAATATAGGGCAGAGCCTATAAATAAGAGTATCGAGGTGTTCAATATTGAAAGTTATAATTATGGCAGGTGGTCAAGGAACCAGATTTTGGCCTTGGAGTGTAGAAGATAGACCAAAGCAGTTTTTGTCTTTAATGTCCGAGAAAACAATGTTGCAACAAACATATAATCGATTTCGCAAGTGGCTTCCTCCTGAAAAGATATTCATTTTAACAACTGAAGAATACGTTCCTTTAGCTAAAGAGCAACTGGGGTTTACAAACAACAATCAGATACTAATAGAGCCTGTCCCAAGAGATACTGGTCCTTGTATTGCCTTAGCAGCCTTTAACTTTTTGAGAAACAACGATGATGAGCCATTTGCGGCCGTTCCTGCAGACCATCATATTCCTAATAATGATTCTCTAGCCGACATATTTACGCTGGGAGAGGAGATAGCTAAGAAAGATTTAGCCATTGTAACTCTTGGAATTAAGCCTACTCGTCCGGAAACAGGATATGGCTATATACAAGTTGAAGCAGACGGGGAACAAATTAATGGAGCCCTGCCAGTAAAGACATTTATAGAAAAACCATGTATAAAAAAAGCGAAAGAATTATTAGAAAACAATAACGTATACTGGAATAGCGGCATATTTATATGGAAACCATCAACTATTTTTTATTATATGAATAAGTTTCAACCAAAGATATGGCAAACTATAGAACATCATTGGGAAGAGTTGAAATCCAAATACTCTGACATACCAAGGATATCCATTGACTATGCTGTACTAGAAAATGCGAACAGTGTTTACACCATTCCTGCAAGCTTTCAGTGGGATGATCTAGGAAACTGGAGTGCATGGGAGCGACTCAATAAAAAAACATATGAAAATAATATTCTTTTTGGAGATGTTCATCTATTATCCACACAAAATTGCATAATTAAATCAGAGGATCGAAAAACAATAGTGATTGGAGTAGAAGATTTAATCATTGCTTCTACTGAAGAAGGATTATTAATTTGTCATAAATCCAAAGAACAGGAAATTAAAGAAGTTCTTAAAAGAATTACAAATAAAAAAGATTAAATAAAAAAGAAATTGAAAAATTAAGTGAAGAAAATTTTCAAAATAACCAAATCCATTATAATGAAGGTGAAATCAGAGTGGGAATTCATACCTTTCTCGGAGAAAATCTATGAAAATAGGCATAAATTTATTTCAAATGTGGTCTGGTAAAATGGGAGGGATGGAACAATTCCTTCGAAATTTAATTGAGTATACATCATGTCTGACTAACGATGAAATTTATCTTTTTTTAAACAAATATAGTTATGACGACTTTCAAATTAATAATCAACAAGTAAAAAAGATTAGTATTAAGCTAGATAAAAACCCCCAAAATGTAGATGCCGAATTTCATAAGTGGATAAATGATTTAAACATCCATTTGTGGTTTTGTCCTTTATTCACATTAGTACCGAAAAATTTAAAAATTCCATCTGTGGTAATGATACCTGATATTCAGCATGAATTCTTCCCTGAATTTTTTCAGAATGAGGATTTACATTGGAGAAAAGATAGTATAAAGTATGCTGCAGCGTCAGCTAATATTATTCTAACTATATCTCACTTTTCAAAAGCTACTATAATTGATAGATACAAAATACCTGAAGATAAAATAATTACAATACACGGTGATGCCCCAACTGAATTTATTTCAGATAATAATGAAAGAACGAAAAACAAAATTAAACAAAAATATCAGTTACCAGATAGATATGGACTATATCCAGCAAATACATGGCCTCATAAAAATCACATAAACTTACTTAAATCACTTGTAATTTTAAGAGATAAATATGATGTAGAAATGCAATTAATTTTTACTGGATATAAACGGGCTCATATAAAGAGTTATAATAGGATTCAACGTTTTATAATGAAAGAAAAATTAAACAGCCAAGTAAAAATTTTAGGATATGTTCCACAAGAAGATATGCCATACCTTTATTTAAATGCAGGATTTCTCGTTTACCCTTCACTTTTCGAAGGATTTGGAATTCCCCTTGTGGAGGCAATGAAAACTAATATTCCAATTATATGTTCAGATGCTGGTAGTATTCCTGAAGTTGTGGGAGATAGTGCATTAATCTTTAATCCACACGACCCTGAAGATATCGCAATTCAAATGCTAGAGGTTTTAAAGCCTGAGATAAGAAAAAGTTTAGTGGAGAAAGGAAAAATCCAATCGGAAAATTTCTCCTGGAAAAAAAGTGCTAAAGAAACTTTAGTACTTTTTCATCGACTAGTGGACAATGGAAAATAAAAAAAGCCATTATTTAATGATTGTCTATAAATATACTGTTCTGTAGTCGTTAAAAACCATAAAAGTTGATGTGTGTTTATAAATTAATCCCATTTAGTAGACTTAACAGCTTGGTATCACACAAGAAGATTATGTATTTTTATAGTTTTCGATATACCAATTTATTGTTTTTTTTAATCCTGTAATGAAGTCTGTTTTTGCTACAAACCCGAATTTTTGCTTCGCAAGTTCAATATCCAGTTTTCTCCGCGGTTGTCCATCTGGCTTACTATCATCCCATATAAATTCCCCTTTATATCCGGTTAATTGTTTAATAGTTTTTGCTAATTCTCTAATTGTTATTTCATAACCAGAACCAATGTTTACAGGATGGGAATTATTGTATTTTTCTGCAGCAAGGATAATGCCCTCAGCGGCATCTTCTACATATATAAATTCTCTTGTTGCATTACCTGTTCCCCATAAAGAGATTGTAGTGACCCCCTTATCATTTGCTTCTACACATTTCCTAATAATGGCAGGAATAACATGTGAGGTTTCTAAGTCGAAATTGTCACCTGGTCCATATAAGTTTACAGGCAACAAACAAATAGAATTAAATCCGTATTGTTGGCGGTAAGCCTCGGATTGAACGAGCATCATTTTTTTGGCCATACCATACGGGGCATTTGTTTCCTCCGGATACCCGTTCCATAAGTCAGTCTCTTTAAATGGAATAGGAGTAAATTTTGGATAGGAACAAATTGTACCAATAGCCACGAATTTCTCAATATCAAATAAACGAGTTTGTTCCATTAATTGCGTTCCCATAATTAAATTATCATAAAAAAATGTACCAGGTTTTTTCTTGTTAGTACCAATCCCTCCAACTACCGCAGCTAAATGTATAACAATATCAGGTTTGTAATAATCCAGCATCTTCATAATGTCAGTCTCATTCCTAAGATCATAATCTTTACTCCTCGGTACAAAAATGTAATGACAGCCACGCTGCTCCAATTTATTTACAACGTACTGTCCCAAGAAACCTGATCCGCCTGTTACAATAATTCTTTTTTCTGGTAGATTCATACCTTTCACCCCTTACTATTATTTCTAATTCGGGAGTTCCTTGATGAATTTTATAGATGTTAAAGGATATAGATTATTGCACTTTTAATAACATATAGAATTACCTAAATTAACCTAAGAAGCACATCTTTAAAGAAAAAAGCATTTATTCCTTTATAAATTTCTCTCTCTTATTGATTAGAAAAATTTACACCGCCAGCGCATTCTTTAAGTGATAAAAAGGGATTATCTGTCTAACCTGATTTGTTGAATTTACAGATGGGTCAATGAGATTCTACAAAGTACGCAATCTTTTAGAATATTAGGTGGGAGGGTAGTATGTAGTGGATTTTAATGATAGAAAAGTTGAAAACTATATGAAAAATTATTTTGAAGAATATATTCCCAATCTAATCGTTAAGAATTGATATCAGTTTTATCCATTCCATATTTATATATAACCATATCGTAGTATATAGAACATTCTAACACTTTTTCTCTCCATACATATATTGTTATGAATGAGTAAAGAATCTAGACGGATGGAGATGATAATATGAAAACCGCATTGATAACGGGCATTACAGGGCAAGATGGAGCATATTTAGCTGAATTACTGCTAAATAAACATTACAAAGTTTATGGCTTGAAAAGAAGAACTGCTACCCCTAATTTCGAAAATATCCAACACATAAAAAATGAAATTGAATTTATATCAGGGGATTTAACAGATCTCCCTTCTCTTATGGAAGCAATTAGCATTTCTAAGCCTGATGAGATTTATAACTTAGCAGCACAATCCTTTGTTGGAGATTCATGGTCACAACCAATTTTAACAGGGCAAGTAACAGCAATTGGAGTCACAAACTTGCTAGAAGCTGTTCGAAGAATAAAACCCGAAGCCCGTTTTTATCAGGCGTCTAGCAGCGAAATGTTCGGGATGGTCACTGAAATCCCACAAAAAGAAACAACTCCATTTTATCCACGTAGTCCCTATGCTGTAGCAAAGGTATATGGTCATTGGATTACCATTAACTATCGTGAGAGCTATGATTTTTATGCTTGTTCTGGTATCTTATTTAACCATGAGTCCCCCCGGAGAGGAATTGAATTCGTTACACGAAAAATTTCAGATGCTGTTGCTCGAATAAAATTAGGGATGGAAAAAGAACTCCGCTTAGGCAATTTAGAAGCTAAGAGAGACTGGGGATACGCTGGAGATTACGTAGAAGCAATGTGGTTAATGCTCCAACAAAATAAACCTGATGATTTTGTTATTGCAACTGGTGAAACACATACTGTAAAGGAATTTGTAGAAGTCGCCTTTCAACATGTGGGATTAAATTGGCAAGATTTCGTTCTTCAAGATCCAAAATTCATGCGTCCCGCTGAGGTCGATTTGTTACTAGGTGAGTCAAGTAAAGCTAAAAACATACTTGGTTGGAAACCAACAGTCTCGTTTGAACAGTTAGTAAAAATGATGGTTGAAAGTGACTTAAAGAAATATTCTAAAAAATAACCATTTAGTGGGGAATTAAATGAAAAAAAAAATGATAGTTGTTGGAGCAAGTGGGCATGCCAAGGTGATTATTGATATCTTAAAGGGTCAAGGAATTTATGAAATTGTTGGTTGCACAAATACTACGGGAAGCGGCGAGGATATTGAAGGAGTCCCAATTGTTGGAAATGATGAAAACTTGCCGAATCTTATCAATAAAGGTATACATCACGCATTTATTGCAATAGGCGATAATCAAGTAAGAAAGAACATATTTTTTAAATTAGAAAAAATGGGATTTCAATTTGTGAATGCAATAAGTTCTTTTTCATATATCGCTCAATCAGCAAAATTAGGTACCGGTGTTGCAATAATGCCTGGGGCAGTAATAAATGCTCAAACTAATATTGCCGATAATGTCATTATTAATACAGGGGCAACTATTGATCATGATAATATTATAAGTGATCACTCACACGTTGCTCCAGGATGTAATCTAGCAGGAAATGTGATAGTAGAAGAAGGGGCATTTCTCGGAACGGGAACAAAAGTAATTCCCAAAATAACAATTGGCAAATGGGCAACTGTAGGTGCTGGCTCTGTTGTAATTAAAGATGTCGACAGTTTCGCTAAAGTCATAGGTGTACCTGCCAAAAATCTAAATTGAGAAACAGAAGGTGAAAATTATGACAAAACTATCAAGAATCTCTCTTGTTAATCCTATATTTAATGGGAATGAAAAAAATTACGTTACTGACTGTATTGATTCATCATGGATTTCGTCTACTGGTAAATATGTCAATAAATTCGAAGAAGAATTCGCAAATTTTTGCGAAACCAGACATGGAGTCACTACTGCTAATGGAACCGTTGCCTTACATCTTGCTTTACTAGCGCTGGGAGTAAGGCAAGATGATGAAGTAATTGTTCCTACTTTGACATATATTGCGACAGCAAATGCCGTAACTTATTGTAGAGCCCGTCCAATTTTTGTAGATAGCGAACAGGAAACATGGAACATAGATCCTAATCGAATTGAAGAGAAAATAACAAATAAAACAAAAGGCATAATTGTTGTACATCTATATGGTCATCCCGTGGATATGGATCCAATCATAGATTTAGCTAAGAAGTATAATCTTTTTATCATTGAAGATGCTGCAGAGGCACATGGAGCAAAATATAAAGATAGAACAGTAGGCTCTATTGGAGACATTGGTTGCTTTAGTTTTTTTGGTAATAAACTAATCACAACCGGGGAAGGAGGTATTATTACTACAGATAGTAGTGAATTAAACCAGAGAATGAGATTATTAAGGGGGCAAGGGATGGATCCCAACAAACGTTATTGGTTTCCTATTGTGGGATACAATTATAGAATGA
>Ga0268252_1001775_pt1 | contig 11627 bp, 2 predicted proteins | sample AgamicMgSfrz_FD_200244 | JGI IMG/M metagenome (GOLD analysis project Ga0268252, IMG submission 200244) | Agave microbial communities from Guanajuato, Mexico - Mg.Sf.rz (v2) (version 3) | ecosystem: Host-associated > Plants > Phyllosphere > Phylloplane/Leaf | place: Guanajuato, Mexico | collected... | reverse complement strand
GGCGATTGCGCGCGCGATTCTCGGCGCTGTCGTTAGGCAGCAGCGGATCGCTGTCGCCACGGCCTTCCGCTTTCACCTGATGACCGGGCTGCAGTTGTTGATTCAGCAGGGCGCTAATCGCCTTCGACCGCGCCAGAGAAAATTCGTAGCTGGACGGGAAATGGTTGTTAAGCGGCACGCGGTTGTCGGTATACGCCGACACCAGCACGGTGCCTTTAATATCCTGAATGGCGGCGGCGACGCGCATTATTAAGGCACGTCCCGGTTCAGTGAGCGCGGTCGCGCCCGGTTCAAACAGCTTATCGGCAGGTAGAATGATTTTACTGCCGAACGCGCCGTCACTGACTTCCAGCTGTCCGGCGGCCAGCACGTCGCTTAAGCGGCGACGCAAATTCAACAGCGACTGCGGCGTGGCAACGCCATGTGACAGCGTCACTTCAGGCAGCGGCGCCTGATAAATAGCGCGCAGCAGCGGCGCTGCCTGCGTGCCCAGCCGCCAGTTAAGGCCGCTGTAAATCAGGCTGGCAAGCAGCGCGGTAATCGCCAGGCAACACCAGAGCGGCACCGGCGGACGCCAGAACTGGCTGCTCAGCGGCTTCACTTCCATGGTGACATCGGCGGGCGTTGCCTGACTCTGACGGGTTTCAGCAATCAGCTGCCCCAGGCGGGTGCGCAGGGTATCACGCTGTTGACGGCCATTTTCCATACCGCGATAGCGGCCCTCATAACCCAGCAGCAGGCAATAGTGGATCACTTCCAGCAGCGCCAGATGCTGAGCGGGCGTTTGCGACAGGCGCGAGAGCAGCTGGAAAAATTTTTCACCGCCCCAGCTTTCGTTATGAAACGTGACCAGCAGCCCATTGCCTGACCAGACGCCGCGAATGCCCCACGGCGTTTGCGCCGCCGCTTCATCCAGCGTGGTACACAGGCAATAGCGGGCGCCGATAATGGTTTCAAACGGCAGGCCCGCCTGCTTGCAGCGGCTTTCAAACAGACGAACTTCCTCTATCAGCTGCAGGCGTAGCCCGGCCGGGTCGTCATGCGTGGCCGCCATCCGTATATGCACAATGGTATTCAGCAGCGGAGAGGCCGCTGCCAGTAATATATTATCCGTACTCGTGTTATGTGCTTCACGAGCAGCATCTACAGGCGTCATTGAATCACATTATTCCAGACTGAAAATATCCCATTTTCAGCAGTAACCGGGATGTCCTGCCGACGGCGTCGGCAGGGGTTGTTTAATCAAGGATCCAGGTGGCGGTATTGGCTTTGCGGCAGGCTTTACTGGCACCGCCGACATCGACGCAAACCTGTTTCGCGCGACGCTGACGCGGCCTGTCGTTACGCAGCGCCTCTTCATAACGATCGGCAGGCACGCCGGCCTTTAAAGGCACATAGCCGATAAGCTGCGTATCATCCGCATCAGCGATGGCCAGCCAGTTATTCTCTACCTTACCCAGCACCTGGAAAGGCTTGCCGTTTTCCAGATGACGAACCACCTTGCCGCCGTAATCGGGCGTGGTCATGACTGAAGCGTCATACAGCGCGCGATAGCTTTCATCCACCGGCGTAAACTCGGCGGGCGCGCTTACCGCATGACGATGCACCAGCGTCACGCCATTAACCGTACTGCTGACCAGCGTATCGTCGGTCACGGGAGGCGCAGGGGGTTTACAGCCAGCGACGGTCATCACAGCGAGCAATGTCAGCGCGAAACGAATTTTCACTTTGATCCTCACGATCTCATCAGGTTATCTGGACAAAAGCCAGACCGGGTAGCGCAGAAACGCGACGGGTAAGTCTGACGCTTACCGTTCTGTGACGCGGCTGGCTGGAAAAAATTGCTCACATTTACAGAAAGATAAAACCTGGCTCAGTCTACCTGAGGCGTTTGAGATTTTAAACCAATTGCGCAACCTCCCGGTATCAGGGGCGGGAAGGGCTGCGCAGATGATAAACAGGGGATGCGAACGTTTCCGTATCGTTTCCTGTGACAGCAAAAACCGCAGGAAAACGCTCTGGTCTCCTGCCGGTCATAAAAGCCCAAGCCGGAGCAAGGATGGCTCCGGCTTAACCATCAGGTTTACAGTTTGTTGTTTAAAAAAGAACGCTCTGGAATGGTTTCTGCGTAAAGCAGCGTGAAGAGCGCTTTTTTGATCGTATCACGCATGACGGGGTTAATTGCAGTGTTATCAGCACTACGTACAGGGCGGGCGGCACCGGTACCTGCTGCACCTGGCTCTCGTGATACGACTCTACCAGCCTGGTTAGTGGTAAATACGCGGTCTATCATTTCAAAAAACTCAACGCCAGTATCGGCATTACCCTTTAGTAAATTTAATGGGAAAGCAGGGCTGTGTACTGCCTGGAAAAGAGTTTGATAATGAGTACGGTCGATTTCTATGCCCTCATGAAGTTGCAACACTCTACGGACTTCTTCTGCCGTAACAACTGAAGCCATATGATCGGTATGCTGAAAACTCCTTAAATACCTGACATATTGACTGACTGGCATTAAGTTGGCTACTACTGCTCCCCTGACGTCGATGCGCGTGTCGGTTTGATAGACGAAGTCTGCTGTTCTGGTAAAATGTGATAATTCATGTAAGAGCGTTCTTCGGACATCCACAGGAGAGCCAGAAGCCGTGGCATCAAGATTAACGAAAACAGTCCGGGAGTAATCTGCCGAGTTGACAAAGGCAATAACATTATCCGTTGGATGTCGGAAGAAATAAAGATTACTGAGTCCGCGGTTTTGCATGTTATCGAATAATCCAGCAAATGTTTCGCTGCGAAAGGCGAATAAATTTAATATTTCACGGGCCTCAACAGTACCCAGTGCATTCAGATTAAGCATATTTCTCGTATGATAAGAAAACGCATGAAATAATTCATCGTTGTCATCTAATGTCGTCAGCCGCCTTAATATATTGTTGACTCTTCGCGCTAAGTTACTCGCCTCATTTAAGCCAGCGTAAACGCTGTCAATAATAGTTTGACTACCAGGCTCATAACGTATCAACACGTTGAGTGCGTGACTATTGGCCTGATAAAGAGTGTATCCGTCTCGTAGAAGTCCAGCTCTCAGTTGTTCAAACGTTTGACTACTATCAACCAGCGCAGCTGCGGATGAACTGCGGAGCGCGTTTCTATAAGCACGGTCTGCATAGGGATTTGATCCTAAATCCAGTAAATTTTCTCCACGATAAATTTCGTCAGGCGCTTCAACCCGAGTAGCTTCAGCCCTGCCAGCGCTTACTTCTGCATATAAAGGATTGTCAGCGGGCATCATTTTGCGGATTTGTAGTTTGATTTCGGATAAGCCAGCTTCATCCAGACTATTTTCCAGGTTTTTGTTAATATATCTATTGTAAATAAATTCTTCAGCACTGTTTTTTGCACCTGCGAAATCGAGCACGGGCGTTAGTACAGGACGGCCTGCCAGAGGCCGATATTTTCCGGGGCCAATGGGAAGAGGAGGTAGTTCTCTCTGGGTCATAAGGCTGCCCTCAGCTTTAAAAAGGTCTATAAGTCTTTTGCCTTTTGTGACGTCTCTCATGGCAGACCTGAAAATATTCTTCATCGTTGCACTGCTAAGCTTTTGACCTGCTTTCAGGGCTGCCATGGCGGCGTTTTTTATCTGACGGGACAGCGTCAGGGAAAGCGTTTTCCCCAAATTTATAGACGGGATAAGAATATCCGGTGCGGAAACAATCATAAGGGAAATGTCTTGATCGGTGAGAGGAGCGCCAGCGTACCATTTACGAGCTGGCTCTATAAAAGGGCTAAGAATAGTATTTATAGCTTCTGATTGAATATTAAAATAAGTACCAATAGGGTCATTTGCATTAACTTGTACTTTTTCTTGTGCATCATCATAAGCGATCCTCAGCATTTCTTTGTAATCAAAGAGATAATTCTCCATCTGGCGCTGTAAGATTTCTTTTATGGTTATGTTTGCGTAGTTATTCGTGATGTCTGAGTTCCCGGATGATGAAGTTGAAGAGTAACTTTTTTTAAATAAAGAAAATGGTCTTAAGCTCCAGCTGTATTGGCTTCTTACATTCTCTGTCAAAAGAGCTTTATCTTCTATTGCCAAAAAGTCGGTAGATAAAGTACCGTTCTGGAAAGCGTAATTAAATTTTCCTTTCTCGATTTCATAATAATCTTCTACCTGGTCGTAAAATAAATTTAACAGAGAGGGGCGTTTTTTTAAAATCTCTTTTTCTTTTTCGACAAACTGGTGGTCGGTTAAATTTGAAATAATGTAAGGAATATCTGCCAGCTGTGGTCCCTGCGCCGGAAAACTCGAAGCGGGAAAATAATGGGTTTTTATATTAAAATCGAATGCAGATGAAATGAGTACGCTGTTATCCTGGTTTACGATAATCAGCAAGTCATTATCTCTGGCAGAAGGGTTGAGCCTGTCACGAACAAACCATGCATTATTTTTAAGCGGCCGGGCTAAATGTTTAAAGGCATAAATGGCTTTAGGATTTTTCTCCAGTTGATGTGGATCAATACCGGTGCTGGCAATATGGCTGCTGATGAGCAATTTTGCGTCTTTAGATATGTCTGCCTGAGTATACTTTTTGAACTGTGCATGAAATTCATTTAAGTTATTACCAGGGAATTCTGAGCGTTTTTTTATTTTTGTAATCGAAAAATAATTTTCATCTGCAAACTCGCCCCGCGCTTTTGCTGTCCATACATCATCCTGATACTGATATATGTCAGCATATTTATTAAATATAATGTCGAACCGGGTAGACGAAGCCAGGCTCAGGAAAGCTTTTAACTTATTAAGCTTATATTTATCGTTAATGATATTGGCCACGTTTTTCGCTTTTGAACCCAGGTAGGGAAAAATATTTGCTGGATCGGATTTAGCTAATGGATGATAAAAAAGAAACCAGTATGAGGAAGCCAGCAGCCGGAGACGGCGAGCGTCTGCTGCGTTACTTCGAACCAGCGCTTCATAAATATTAAGGTGAATGGTTCGCTGATTAACTTCATTGTCGCCCAATACCGGTTTATAAAGATGCCTGACGGCCGCGATTTTAGCGAAATTGATGGCTTCTGCATTGTATGATGGCATCTCTGGGGGCAGATAGCGGGAGGTATAATTGCCTTTACTGCTCTCACACTTATCAACGATGTTGTTAATATAGTTCATTATTTCGTAACGATCTCTTACTTCCTCTTTATTTTTGATATAGCGAAGATTATTTTCCCTCAGGGTCTCCTGAAGTGAAAGTGTTGCCAGAGGAACTCTATAATTTTGAAAAAATTTTTCGTTGCTATCCCTGACGAAGGATTCTACTTCTTTCTGTCGTTCTGTAATGACGCGGTCATTAAATTTCGCAACGGTTTCATTGGCCTTGATATCTTCAGAAAAGTATTTTAAGGCTAATGTTATTTCTTCATCTATTAATGACCACTCTTTAATTTCTTTGTTTTTGTTAAATTGAAGGAATTTTATTTTTAAAAATTCTGGATTATTAATGAAGGTGTCGATATAGGACTCAAAATTGTTGGATAGTTCTTTTTTAATAAGCGTGTTAGTTATTGTTTCCAAAGCGGAAATAACTTCATTTTCATAAATTTTGGAGGCTGCCTGATGCAGGCGGGCATATTCTCCCTGCTCTAACATTGCATTAGCGGATACATTATTCCAGCGCTCGATTGTATATCCCAACGTGTCATCAATTACCGACTCGGAAAAAAATACTCGCGTATTTTTATTGGTAAATGTAGGGTAAATAGCGTATAGCGTTACAGCATTGCAAAAATCATCCTGAAGACCAGATGACAGGCTCAAGAAATCTGCTGGCGTAAGTTTGTTATCAATGAATTTCTGCAGAGTGCCCATAAGCTCTTTGTTATCTTCTTTAATATGATTAAAATTATTCTTTAATAAATTTTGTACGTCAGTAATAAAACCTTTGTTCTTCATATCGCCAAGCGAAGACGAGGAAAGAGGTTTATCTTCATGAGCACTCTCTATAATTTCATAAAATATATGCGCGAAACTATCCCTGCCTTTTCTAAAGGTTTCATTGAAGTTTTTATTGTTTGCCGACACTGCCTGTATTGAAGTCGTATTTATCTCTCCGCTCTCAGGTTGGTGAACGGTAAAATAATTATCCAGCGCCTCTTTATTTGGCGGAGAAATATCGGATAAAGATCCAAGCCTGTTGAGTTTTTCCGCCAGTGCGATAATTCTGTCTTTGAAAATTTTCGCCTCATTTTTCGTGAATTCCTCTTCAGTTTCATAATAATAAAGATTGCCAAAAATATTTATTGATTTTGCCAATGCTAACGATAACTTGTTGAGATTTTTTCCACTTTCAGTACCTGCATCTCCTATTGGCAGAGGGAGTTCCATTATTTGTTCTATTTTTTTTGCTATTCTGTTTATTGTTTCCCCGACTATCTTTTTCGTATCAAATGAATTGAAATATTCCTGAATGGTATTATTTAGATTACGGTAAAGATTATTGTTTTTTTCAATATACGGCTGTGTCATAAAATCCAGCAGCCGTATCCTTCCGCTGCTGGTTTGTTCCGTAGTATGTAAATAACAATCATCATCAGCAATAACCGGTTTTACAAATTTAAAGTTATCCTGAATATGTTTTTTAATCTGTCCTAACTCTGTTTTGAGACGAACGAATTTGATGATCTCTTCTCTGCTGTAATCCCTGTAAAAAGACACTCTGTCAAAATGTCTTATGTGACCAAGCATTGAGTTATATATTAACAGCAAGGCAGCGGGGACTGAAAGATAACTTTTTCCCTGAAAAATGAAGAATATATCTTTATGATTCATAACCAGATTTAGTAAATTTTCCAAATAAGATTGATAATTTGGATTATAACTGTAATCACGCGAGTTTAATGTGAAATTTGAGTTAAAATAATTCCTGAAATCCTTCTCGCTCATCATGTAATTTGGATTGGTCTTGTTATTATTTATTCCTGCTACCTGAGTTTCATTCACTATTTGCTTATAGTTGAATTTTCCTGGAACGGTAAAATTATACTGGAAAAGCCTTTCCTGTAGGGCAGTGTAATTCATAAACTCCTGGATGTTTGCCTTTTCCTGTTTTAAAAAATCCAGTACTATTTCATCTGGTTTAGTTTGCTGTACGTCATTCGTATCGGACTCAGAAAATAACCAGTGTTTCATTCTCTTGTCCCAGCCCAGGTATTTCCCTACTGTGATAAGCCCCCCTCCCACTGTCAGGCTAAGAGCCGCTGCGCGCACAATCGGATTTTTCCACGCTTGATGAGTTCCGGGGCGCCGCTCAGGCTGCGTAAACAGTTCCTGCACTACAGGGGCGGCGGCGGCAAGCGAGAGTAGCGGCAGAGCAACATTACTGTCTTCGCCACGATTTTTGGCCGGTGGAGGCGTTAAAGCGAGCCTTGTTGTTGGCGAACTTATTGATTGACCCGTTTTAACTTTATTATTGAACTGATGCCGTTTGCCAACAGATTTGCTGGGCAGAGAAGAGTTGTTGTGCCGGCCATAAGAATGTGAAGGGGCGAAGGAGAAAGATAAATTATCACTGGCCAATGCGCTGCCGGTGAAGCTGTCTGCCGTTGAAAGGCTGCTAAGCTGGTTGTTAAAGAGCGTGGCGTTAGATGCTGTTTTCAGGCTATTGCCAGCGGATTTGTGGCGTTTTTTGGCTGGAGTTTCCCCCTTTTTCCCCGCTACTCTTACCTTTCCTGGCTGGAATATTGCAGTAGCGTTATTTACCGCAAGCCCATTATTTGAGTTTTTACTGGTAAGAAAAGAAGTTGATTTTGTGGGGAGGGTATTGGCTATCAGAGACGCGGTGTCTGGAATTATTTTTTTTGAGTGAGAAGTGCCACCAGCTCTTAACAGATTTGAAGGCTCAACCCGATCGCAGGTGGTTGTTATTGCAGTTTTTGTCTTCCCGGCGTACTGATTTTCTTTAAGCGTTGTCCGGCAATTTTTTAATTCTTCAATATTATTAACATCTTTCACGTACCTTATCGCTTTATGATGAAACGATGCGTACGGATGAGTTGTGCTGGTTAACGCGGTTGTGTGCAGGTGAGTCGGCGATGAGTCACTATGGGGGGTTGTCGCTAAGGAAGGAGAAGGCATATCATTGGATGATCCGGGCTGCAGGGTGTATTCCATGCTGGTCAATGTCTGCGTTTGACACCTGTCAGCCAGATCGTTAGTGCCGCAGTTTTGTGGTGTTTCTACCGTTGTGGTAAGGGTAAACGGAGCGGTTTCTTGCTGTTTAGCCTCTGAGCCAGGAGTGAGGTTATATATAGTGGATAACGTACTGTAATTATTATAAATCTGCTGACTTTCATACAGGCTCTCTTTATCCATGTATTCTTTATTTGCCTTGCCTATTAACCAGATGATCCCGGTGATTGCCGCGAAGTTTTTCAGGGACAGTTTATGGTTATAACGCTCGTAAGCATGTGGTGCTGTAAAAATCACCTCCAGAGCTTTTTTTATGCGCCAGTCAATATTAATCAACCGGGTAATCCTGGCCACGTCACCTGTAACCGTTGCGGTAAATTGCTTCAGCGCCAGATCGTAGAATTGTGATGAAGTATTCATCGCCATATCCGTAGCGATCTGCTTAAATTTTGATTGTACGCTATCATTATTAGCATAGTTTTTCATTAATGATTCAATAAAACTGTTTCCCATAGCTATGGCAACATAAGGCAAAACCGGGTTTGAAAAATAACTGGTGATGAGTGCCGCTGCGCTATATTTAATAATATCTATATCAAGTCGATAAATAAGATTGATAAGCTGTTGTGGTTTTGTGAGTTTTCCAGGTTGGCTATTAAAATACATCTGAAACTCTTTCACATAGTTCTGCATAATAGCCGACAGTGCAATATTATTATCGCCCTGAATGCTTTGAACTTTATTATCCGGTATCAGTCCCTTAAGGTATTCCGAGCCGCAAAGAGATAAAATTTCCTGCAACAGGCTTTCTGGATCAGGAAATTCTTTTTTTTCATTTGTTTCATTGTCGAGTAAAATATACTTATTTTCTCCGGTAGTTATGGTAATGTTTGTTTTATTATGAGAGGTTGGTTCTGTAGATAAAAGCGGTTTTGCATTAATTTTACTGCCGTTAAATGTAATGTTACCAACCATCGATTTTGTAGACCAGTACGTTGTATTGCACATAAAACCTAAAGTTTCTTTTAGGTTTTTGCTGTTTTTTATTACTATATTAATCTGGTCATCTACCGTGTTTGGCGTTTTATTGTCAATACACGAAAGGATATGGTATTTTATTTTTTTGTTAATAATTATCATAAAACCTAAGTATCGTTTTAACAGCTCGCCATCGGAGACGTTCCCTTCTTTATCCTGGGTGAGGATATCTTTGTTATTTTTGATAAAATCCGGAAAAAAAATATTTTCGGCGATATAATCGAATAGTTTTTTTTCCTGTTTGTTATACTCTAAAGTTAAAAATTCTTTTTTTCGATAATCTGAACTGGAAGGATCTTTAATAAATGTCCTGGTAATTTCGTGATTGTTATGTTTATTTTTTGAAATATTGTTATGTTTATTTTTTAAAATAATGCCAATATTTCCATCCCATTCGGGTAATTTGACGAGAGCTTCAAGCAATAGATAATCTTCTTGTAGAGTAAGAGGATTAGAATAAAATATGTTAATAATTAGTTGGGTGAATTTTTCTTCTCCATAATGACTGTTGATTAAATCCATCTTGTCCAGGATCTTATCACCTTCTCTATAATGACTGTTGATTAAATCCATCTTGTCCAGGATCTTATCACCTTCCGTATTATCTGGTATATAACCTTCAAGTTCAGGTTTTTTCAGAGAAGAAAGCGTATTAGCATGACTTTTGATACTCTCAAATATTTTTGAAAAAATACTGCGATATTGGCTGGTTTCATATTCGCTATTATTCATATTGCCAGACAGGTTCATATCATCAATGTCTGTTATTTCTGGTATTGTATTTATTATTCCGTAAAGCGCTGCGGTAAGGCCAATTTTATTATTAACCTCTTCTCTGTTATGATGTTGCTGAGTCTGATTTCTGAAACATTGTGCCTGAGGTCTGGAGTAAGAACTAATCCTGGGGATATTTCTGACAGATTTCACTGTGCATCTCCTGGTAATTTATGTATGCCAGCGAAAAATATAAAGGAAAACAATCGACGGCAAGTCAGGTTTACAACCTAACCTTAAGTTAAAATAGCTTCCGTTTAACAAAATTTCTTGTATTGAACAGGGCATTATGCGCAGCAAATTGAATATAGATTAATTAAGCTGTTAAAACTCAATATCGGGTTAATGCCTTTGATGCAAAATTAAAGACCTTATTTTGTTAAGGCTTTATTACAACAACCTTGCTGGCCGTAATGATTGAACTATAAAAAACAGGGAATGTGCAAACGGGGCTTACAACAGGACTGTGGGACAAATGTTGCAGGTGTTAATGCTAATAATATTAATACCTGTGCTAAAATGACCTTTCCTGATTTATATCGTCACCGCTGGTGGTAAAACCGTCTTAATCACAATCGCTATTATGGTATCAATGTATCAATTATGTTTTATTATCGCCTCCGCGCTTACTTCAACAGTTTTTCTGTCTGAAGCTCTGGCTTTTCAGAATGTAACAGAGATACCCGCCGCGCCTTTTGAGGATCCGGCGCGTTTCAGCGCAATGGAACAGCAGCTTCCCAGCCTGGGAATAGATGATTCGCAGGAAAACGCTTTTTCCACCCGGCTGGCGCAAATGGCTAAAAGCATTGGGGAGGCGAGCAATAGCGACAGCGACGCTTCTTTTGGTCAGCAGGCGGGCGTTTGGGCCTTTAACCATTTCCGCGATGAGGTCGCCGATCGGCTGATTGATGAAGGGCAGTCGCTGCTTTCGCCCTATGGCACGGCGCAGCTGGCGCTGCAGGTGGATATGGACGGCAATTTTGTCGGCAGCGGCGGCCAGTTATTGACGCCCTGGCAGGATAATTACCAATACCTGACCTTTTCCCAGCTTGGCGTAACGCAAACTGATGACGGGCTGGTGGGCAATGCCGGGCTGGGCCAGCGCTGGGTCGCCGGTAACTGGCTGCTGGGCTATAACGCATTGATTGATCGCCAGTTTGACTCTGGTCTTCAACGCGCGTCGCTCGGCACCGAGGCCTGGAGCGATTTTCTGCGCCTGTCCGCCAACTATTACGCGCCGCTGGGCGGCTGGCGTAACAGCAGCCTCATGCAGCAAAACCGCATGGCGCGCGGCTACGACATCACCACGCAGGGTTATCTGCCGTTTTATCGTCAGCTGGGCGTTTCGGTAACCTGGGAGCAATATCTGGGCAATGAAGTCGATCTGTTTAATAACGGCAGCCTGGAAAAAAATCCGGTGGCGGTAAAAGTTGGCGTTAACTATACGCCGGTGCCGCTGCTGACCTTTACCGCCTCGCACAAAGAGGGCGAAAACGGGCAGTCGCAGGATCAGCTCGGCATGCGAGTTACCTGGCGTCCCGGCGTGGCGCTGAGCAAACAGCTCTCCGCGGATAACGTGGCACAGACGCGCTCGCTGCGCGGCAGCCGTTACGATCTGGTCGAG
>Ga0268252_1001769_pt1 | contig 11655 bp, 15 predicted proteins | sample AgamicMgSfrz_FD_200244 | JGI IMG/M metagenome (GOLD analysis project Ga0268252, IMG submission 200244) | Agave microbial communities from Guanajuato, Mexico - Mg.Sf.rz (v2) (version 3) | ecosystem: Host-associated > Plants > Phyllosphere > Phylloplane/Leaf | place: Guanajuato, Mexico | collected... | reverse complement strand
TTTAGCAGCTCAGATTATTAGCGGTGTGGGATTTTTAGGAGCAGGCGTCATAATGGTTAAGGGTATGACTGTAACAGGCCTTACAACGGCAGCTATAATTTGGGGAGCTTCGGGTATTGGTGTATCGGTAGGCGCAGGCTTTTGGAAAGAAGCAAGCATTGCCCTAATCCTTATCCTTATAAGCGTGGATTGTTTACCTAACTTACTAAAAAGAATAGGACCAGGCCGTTTACGGGAGAAAGAGTTGGAGATGTCAATTATAGTGGCGGCTAAGGTAGATATGGAGCAACTACAAAAAGTAATTAAAAGTAAAAAAATAGCTATTCATAGTGTAAGAGTAAAAGATCTATCTACAGGGGAAAGACGTTTAGATTATTGTATTTCTACATATGAGTCCAGATACACGACCGCTGTTTATCAAGACGTTCGTAGTATAGAGGGAATACTATCCGTTGAAATATCATCTGTGGGTTAATGAACTCATTATATTCTTAAGACTAAAGCGAAAAAAGGAAAGAAGCGCTCATAAAAAACAACGTTAGCTCCATTTGAACTAACGTTGTTTTTTGTTTTTCCCTTTACTAAAAAATTAATAAAAATGAGAAGGAAACGAAATACAAATCATTGATTAATTCAATGAATAATATGAACTTGAGGGAGTGCAGTAGACAATGAATGTAAGTGTTAAAAAAGCGGTTAACGAAGTATCAAATTTTGTTTTCACAGAATTAGAAGGTATGTTTAAGGTGTGGCAAATTGTTTCTTGGATTATGCTATTAATGGGTTATTCACTACTGATCGTAGCATATACATTGTTTGGTGAACCGCCTATGTGGTTAGTTGTTTGTGGTTTAGCCGGTATTGTCGTTACTTTAGTAAACTTCTTCCTTGCTTTATTCGTAGCTCTATTATATGTAGCAAAAGGGCTAAAAGAAAAAGATATGGATTTAGTAAAAAATAAAGTGCTTATTACAATCGGTTATAATGCAGTTGCTGGATTAATGTATTTTGCGATTACACTCTAACACATAACATATTAAAACTTCACTCTACTTCCTAATAGGAAATTACCTTTTTTCACGAAAAAGATAATTGGATTTATTATGGATGGGAGTGATTTTTTTTGGAACGTAGTTTTATTATGATTAAACCGGACGGAGTAGAAAGAGGACTTATTGGAGAGATTGTAACAAGATTTGAACAAAAAGGCTTTAAACTTTGCAATGCTAAACTTACGAACGCTTCAAAGGAGTTAGCGGAGCAGCACTATGCAGAACACGTAGGAAAGTCTTTTTTTGGAGAATTAGTAGAGTTTATTACATCAGGACCGGTTTTTGCTATGATTTGGGAAGGTGACGATATCGTGGAAGTATCACGTATGATGATTGGCGCTAACAAACCAGTAAATGCAATACCAGGAACTATTAGAGGCGATTTCTCTCACTCAACATCTTTCAATGTTATTCACGGATCAGATTCCGTTGAGAGCGCTGAACGTGAGATTAAACTTTGGTTTAAATAAGCACAACTATTTTAAAGAGTCTTTTGAAGAGACTCTTTTATTTTGGCTGTTTTCGCAAAAATAGTTGTTTTTAGATATATTTTCACATTTTTCCCAAAAAACTAATTATAATCAAATAGATAAAAAACTATAATTTAAGGGAGAGGTTTATATGGGTGCCTGGGGAGTAGGAATTTTCGAAAATGATACGGCTTGTGATTTTGAAGTGACTGTAAGAAACGTACTAGAAACAATTAATGCAACTGCTGATGGATTCTTGAAAAGAACGTTTTCTATTTTTGTTTCAACGGAAGATTTAACAAATGGAGAACGGACTAGTGTAGAAAAGAATGTTAACCTTTATCTAAAATCTGTGATTGAAGGAAAAGAAAACAAAGACTTAAAAGATAATGCTATTAATTTTAAACACTTTGAAGGATATAAAAAATTAGTTTTTGAATTATTAGAACTAAGAGACAATCCACCACTGTTAATAGAACGCATACTAAAAGAGTATAACAATAGCAGATGGAGACGTTATGATAGTAACCATTACACTTTTGCAGCGGCTGAATTACAATTAGAAATTGGTACCATTACAGATTATGTGAAGGAAAAAGTATTGTATTGGGTAGAAAATGAAAAAGTAAATTGGTTCGAAAACAGTTCAAGACTTAAAAGAAAAGAGATTCTAAACCAATTAAAAGAAAAAGTGTTAGTTAACTAAAAGTAGAAATAAGAAAAAGTAAATATTTGAGCCAATTATAAATAATTTTTTTGGCTCTTTTTTTCGCAATAATTCCACATAATAGAAACTTTCAAGACACATAAACGTATATAATTAAGAAAACACTGCAGATAATTTAAGTGACCAAAAACTAAATATACAAAAACATAGGAGAACTATATGTTTAGAAACCGAAAAGGGAAAGAAAAACAAAAGAAAAGGAAGGAAAAGAAGGAAGGTTTTTTCCGCCAAGTATGGGATGACGTATTGGATACAGTTATCTTTGAAATTGTTTGGGGCGTCATTTCAGCAATTTTTAGGGGAGCACTCCGGTTTATAAAACACATAAATTAAGAATTACTGAGTACAAAATACAAAAAGAGACCCAACTAGGTCTCTTTTAATTAAAATTTTAAATGTAATAATCAACTTCTCAGAAAAGCATATTCTTTTGTTAGAATTGCTTTTTTATGTTCTTCAAACAGTTCTACTGTTTTCACTTGATAGTCTCTAGGTTCTTCGTGGGCTAAACGAAATAATTCAGCCTCATATTTTTCTCTAAACAAATAGAATTCCTCAATGCTATACCGGTTAATAACCAAGTAGCAATAATGAGGGTAAGTAATAGGGCGCATTTTAATTTCATTCGTTAAATTTGCAGCTAAAATTGTCTTTTCCTCTAATTCGTTGCAGAGTGACACAATAATTTCGTTGGCATATTTTAAATCAATAAATTGGTTGTTTTCCGCTAACATTCTAATCTTTGCACATTGTTTAAGATCCATATTATTCACCTTTTTTCAAAGAAGAGTTTATTTAATTGTATTGCGTAGCTTTAAATAAAAAAATACTCTAAATCTAGAAAGATTTAGAGCGCATCTTTATTGATAGTGCCGCTGAAATTAAACAAGCTATAATAGCAAATATTCCAGCCGCATATAGAATGTAAAACGGATTCTTAACTACAAGCGCCCCCATATACCCTAAGCTAAATGTTGTCCCAATATTTCTTGCAAATGACTGTAAAGAAGACGCAAATCCCTTTTCACATTCATTTGAAAGTTCGTATGAACCAATAGAAGCTGTTGTTTGAATTAATCCATAACAAAAGCCGTGAACCATTAGAATAAGGAAAGTACATAAAAGAGGGGTATGTTCTGTATAAAAGAAGAAAGGGATAGTAGAAAGGGTAATAATTAAATTCCCTAGAAGAATCGGTTTCTTATATTTATACTTAATTACAATTTTCCCAGATAGGTACGAGGATAACATCCAACCTAAACTGATTCCTGCTAAGATCAATCCACTCATTAATACGCTACTTCCCTGAACTTTTTGAAGGAAATATGGAATAAATGATTCTAATCCAAATAACGCAAAGAAGAACAAGAAAGTATTAAAGTTAAAGAATAATAGCGGGTAGTTCTTTAAGATACCAATCGGAAGAAAAGGTGTATTTGTATTACGCTCTGTTCGGTAGAACATCACTGCCATAAGAATAGCTACAGGTAATAAGAAAACTGCCCATTCCCAATTCATCGTTAGAATTAATACCGTAAACGCAGCAATTGCAAAATAAAATGCTGATGCCCAGTTAATAGGCGATTGAACGCGTTTTGCTTCATCTTTATAAGGAATCATTAATAAAAGTGTAATAACCCCTAATGGAATATTAATAAAGAAGATCCATCTCCAGTTTAATAACTCTACAATCATTGCTCCTACAAGAGGTCCTAGTAAAGCGCTAATACCCCAAATTAAAGAGAAATGACCTTGAAATTTTCCACGTTGCTTAACAGTTAATAAATCACCTAAAAGAATTCCCGTAGCAGGCAAGACACCGCCAGCTGCTAACCCTTTTAATGCACGATATACAATTAACTCAGGTATTGAGTGAGCGATACCGCATAAAAATGAGAACATAGTGAAAAATGCTGTACACCATAGAAAAACAACTTTTCTACCAAATCTATCCGTTAATTTTCCGAATATCGGTATCGTGATCGTTGATAATAGCGTGTAAATTGAGAAGATCCACGCATAATATCTATCTCCACCAATATCTTTTGTAACAACTGGACCTGTTGTATTTAAAATCGTCGTGTCCATAGCAACCATTAAATTTGTAATTAATAGTCCCCAAAGAACATATTTTGTTGAGCTTTTCATTCTGCCACTCCCAGTCTATTTTTGTTTGTGTTTTCTATCGATTTAATAAAAGAAAAGTCTGTTGTTCCCTTTATTTAATTAAATTCAAAAGGAAAATAACTGGGTATATTATATAGCGAAAAAAATAAATGGTGAGAAATTCATATAATTGTCCTTAATGCCTTTTGCATCAAGGGTTTTAGAGGTTTTTTAGCAGAAGAAATGTTTTAATTTCTGGTATTTCGTAGACTCTTCCTTATAATGATCGGAAGAAGGGAGAGGTTTTATGAACAGAAAACTGACAAGCAGCGCCAAGCGCAAACTTCGCCAAGAATTCTTTTTAAGCTCATTCATCTTTTTAGCGGTAGTCGTTATAGTATCAGTTAAGTTTCTTGGGTTTAGCGCATTACTAATTCTTATTCCGTTATTTATCATAAGAATGACATTAGTAAAAAACTACAAAAGAGATTGTTATATACTTGAAAACGGCATAACAAAGGAAGCCTATTTAGTTAAATACGAAAAAACAGGTGTAATAATTAACAGCAAGGTTCAATATGCGGCATATTTCGAAATAACACACGACGCTACTAAAATAAGAGTAGTAGATAAGACTTTTTATGAAGAGAAACTACAAGATGACTTTAAATACACACTATATTACAGCCCCAAATACCCCAATAAATGCATTATATTAGAATTCCGTAATTACACGCCAAATGAAACTTTTAAATCAGAACAACGCTCTGTACAACGATCTTCACAAGCGGAGAGTAATCATAACCTTTCCTCTAATTCTTTTAGCAACAAAGGATCAGATAGCGGAAGCCCATTCCTTTAAAGGTTTAAACATTTACTTGCTTCTTACAAAAAAAAACTAAAAAGCACTCAATCCTTAAAATGAATTGAGTGCTTTTCTATATAAGTCTCTTAAAAGAGATTATTATTTTAAGTTGATTAATTCTGTTTCAGTTCCAAACGCTCCAGTTTGAACTTGTAATTGTAAGTCAGTAGCAGCTGCTACTTCTGGCGCTACATCAAATACTACTTTACCGCTCATTTCTGAATCAGGGTTTAACTGTTGAAGGAAGAAACTATTTGTAATGTTTCCACTTTCATCTTGGTTAGCAGACATACTAGCTGTTGCATTAGCTTCATAAGTTTTGCTACCACGTTTTAATTTAAAGAAGTTTGAATCAACTGTTACGGCTTTATCTCCACCGTTCTTAACAGTTACTTCAACAACAAGGAATTTTTGGCTAGCCTTTTCCGGTAATGCTGAAGGTCCCACTTGATCAGCAGGTGTTTTGCTTGTAACTTTATATGTCATTTTACCAACATTAACTTCTTCATTCATACCAAAAGTTTTCTCTTCTTTAGCAGAATCAGTATCCGTTATTTTTGTTTCTTTAGAAGCGGTTGCACTTTCAGCTTTAGTGCTTTCTCCTTTGTCAGTAGATTGAGTAGTATCATCACTCTCTCCACCACCTGCAATTGCAATAATTACGATGATAGCTAATACCCAAAACCACCAGCGCTTAAAGATAGATTTTTTCTTTTTGTCTTTCGCCACGATGTTTTTCCTCCTTGAAAATCTCTATACATTATGTATGACAACATCACAAATAAGTAAGTGCCAACTCCAAAAAGTATTATAATATTATAATTTTGGTAAATCTAGAGGTTATTTTTTACAAATACCACTTTACCATTTATTTTTTTAAGTGATTTTCAAAAAACACAAGAAAAGAACAGCGTTATATTAAGGTTTCTCTAACTTTTTACTAAAGAGTAAAAAAAGGAGGTTTTTTTTTGAGAACATTTAAAATGTACGCAACAATTGGAATTAACCTTATTAAATGGAATAAAAAACTAACAAAAAACGCCCTAAAATTTCACAATCGAGGGAATCCACTTAGAGCTTTTCAATCGATAGACGATACTGTTATTTTCTTTATGGAAAAGATCATTAAAATCTCTGGAGCAAGAGTTAAAGCAACAGGATTTGAAGTCTTGGATAAAAACGAAACATATCTTTTTGTTAGCAATCATCAGAGCAACTTTGATATTCCGCTCCTCTATACATATTCTCCTATCAAAATGGCATTTGTAGCTAAGCAAGAAATGCGAAAGATTCCTATTATGGGAAAGCTAATGGAATTAAGAGGTCACATCTTTATGAATCGTGACAACCCTAAAGATGCTGTTAAATCCATTCAAAAAGGAATAGAAGTAATTAAAAGTGGTGCAAGTCTTGCTGTATTTCCAGAAGGAAGTAGAAGTAAGGGGGAAGCAATGAGTTCTTTTAAACCTGGGGCATTGAGACTTGCTATAAAATCTGGTGTAAAAGTTGTTCCCGTAGTTATTAATGGATCTTACAATCTAATGGAAGCGAACAGCGGCAGAGTAAAGCCAGCAGATGTAGAAATTAAATGTTTAAATCCTTTAGATCCCAAAAACTACAAAGATGCTGTTAAACTAACAGAAGAACTAGAAATAATTATTAAAAATGAACTTCAACAGAGCCAAAGCATAAAAGAATAGAAGGTGTCTATTTTGGAACATATTCAACAGTTAACGCAGCTTATAAGAGAAGCAAAAAAAATCACATTTTTTACTGGCGCAGGTATAAGTACTGAATCAGGTATTCCTGATTGGCGTAGTAGTAACGGGCTTTACACTCAGAACGAAAAACATCAAGATTTAGTCTCTGTATCATATTTCCAATCAAACCCTAAAGGTTTTTGGAAGGCATATAAAGAAATTTATAACATAAAACTACTTAATAGTTATGAGCCAAACAGCGGTCATCGTTTTATCACCAAGTTACAAGAACAGGGGAAAGACGTGACAGTTATTACTCAGAATAATGATGGTCTACATACAGCTGCTGGAACTAAAAGAGTGTATGAAGTTCACGGAACATTGACAGATGCTAGTTGTCCAAAATGTAAAACCGTTTACGATTTAGATCACATAAACAATAATGACATTCCACGATGCATTAGAATTAACTCTAAAGACGAGGCTTGTAATTTCATTTTGCGCCCTGATATTGTACTTTTCGGTGACCAAATTAAACATTATAACGAATCTCTAGATAATGCATATGCATCTGATTTATTCATTGTTATGGGAACTTCTCTTGAAGTGGGACCAATTAATTCAATACCACAGTACATCGGTAGAACAGATATACCAATGGTTTTAATTAATAAAGATAAAACCAACTTTGATGATTTGTTTGATTTTTGTATTTACAGCGGTATAGGGGAAACGCTTAAGGAAGTTGAAAAAGGACTACGCGGTTAAGCGAAGTCCTTTTTTGTTATTCCAAAGCTATAAACATAAGGATCTTTAAAGAAAGAAAACAATCCTTACCACCTAATGTATAAGCAGGGGAGGTGGAAGTAATGGTTGCTACCTATGCTTATCCTGCATCTGAATTCATTCTTTTTTATCTACACAGACAGAACCCTTGGTTTATCGTATTTACTGTAATAATATTGATAATTGCAATTGCTAATTGCCTTTTTACTTTCAAAAGAGAAAAGAAAAGTAGTGACATAAAAGACTGATACCAGTCTTTTTTTTATTTTTTATTAGTTGTGCAAGAACGTGTATTCCGAACGACTTTCCCAAAGAAATGAAATCTAAAAAGGGAAGGTTTCAACACCAATTAATGTTTTAAGTAGCTATTAAATTTTAGTTAAGAGGTGTTGAAATGAAAAAATTAATTACTAGCCTTGGAGTCACAGCTATTGCTGTTGGTATGATAAATGTTGTAAATTCACCAGTTGTTTTAGCAGATGCACAACCTGGAGACGTAATTGTTACTTTAGGAGAAGATTTGAGCGTAGGTCAAAAAAATACGGTTTTAAAAGATATGAATGTTAATGAAAATGACGCACAAATTGTTTATGTTAACAACGGGGAAGAACATAAGTATTTAGGTAACTATGTTCCTGAATCTCAAATTGGTAGCAAATCTATTTCTTCAGCAAAAATCACTTTAGGAGATAAAGACACAGGATTAGTAGTTGAATCTCACAATGTAAATTACATTACTGATGAGATGTATTTGAATTCGTTATCTACTGCAGGAGTTAAAGATGCTAAGGTTTATGTAACAGCTCCTTTTGCAGTATCAGGAACAGGTGCTTTAACAGGTATTATTAAAGCTTACGAAGTTTCAAGTGGCAAAAAGATTGATGAGTCACAAAAGCAAGTTGCCAATCAAGAAATGGTAACTACAGCTCAATTAGCATCTAATGACGACATTGGACAAGAAAAAGCGGTTGAATTTATGAGTAAAGTGAAAGAAGAAATCTCTAAAGAAAACCCTAAAACAGAAGAAGATATTAAATCAATTATTCAAAGAATAGCTGTAGATATGAACATTAACCTTACTACAGATCAGCAATCGCAGCTAGTAGATTTATTTGGGAAAATAAAAGACCTTCACATTGACTGGGAGAAAGTAAATAAAACATTTGATGCGGCAAAAGAGAAGTGGAACAAATTCGCTCAATCCGAAGAAGGTAAAAACATTATTGACTCATTTATTGCGTTTATGAAATCAATATGGCACGGTATCACTGCTTTGTTTGGGAGTAAATAAATACCAAAAAATAGGCGTCTTCAAAACAGAGATGCTTATTTTTTTTACACTTTATAACCGTTATCACGTAAACTCGTTTTAGTTCATATAATACACATAAAGGAGTGTTGGAAATCCAAAACTTATTGTTTCTTTTGAACATTATCACTAATTATGGGCATTACTTTATTGGTGTTGGAACGATCTATTTCTTAATTTCTTACTTATTTAATCAAATTGATGAATATAAAACTACGGGAAATACGTTGGAGCCTACAAGAGAGCATAAAACTAAAAATTATTTCCACTAACAATTCGAGAAAATACTAAATGAATAGCTGATTTAAATTAAAAAAGTAGGACAACCTTATGTCTTACTTTTTTTGTTGAACTTAAACTACAACTACGCTTTCATTTCCACCTCATTTCACCTTCTGATTTTTTACCAAAATCATTTAATTATAAATAAAAAAATGTAAAATAAATTAAATTGATTCATTAACAGAAAGAGGGGTTTTAATGAAAAAAAGCACAATAACTGCACTAGTGTCTAGTTTTATTCTGATCACAACTCTATTAGCCTATCCTGCAAGCACAAAGGCTGCCGGACCTTTTATCGAAACTCAAAAACAAAGGACTCCTGTATATGAAAACAGAACAGGGAGTTTGGAGTTAGTAGGTTATCTAAATCAATTTCAACAATTTCCACTTGTTAAAGAAATTAATCCAAATTGGTATCAAGTCAAATACGGCAACTCTAATGGTTATATATTAAAAAGCGCCGCTAATTCTGTGTTGTATCCAAATTATAAAAATGTAAATGTGAAATATAAATCCCATAAGGAAACTATTGTTACACTAAGAGATACGCCTGTGTTTGATAACACTTCAGGGAAGTTAGTTCAATTCGCAACAATTAAGGAGAATAGAAGATACCCAATTCTATATCCTGCAGGAAATTGGTACGCAATTGACGTGTCAGGAAGAATTGGCTTTATATATAAAGGAAATATTAAATTGGACAAGGGTATTCCAGTATTAATGTATCACCATTTACTAAAAAGCTCTGAAAACATCAATTTTAGGAATAGCTCTACAATTACGCCAGAGCAATTCAAACAACAAATGGAGTATCTACACCAAAAAGGCTATGAAACAATTACCACAATCCAATTAGAACAGTATATAAGGGGGAATTTAAACCTTCCTGGTAAAACTGTACTTATAACATTTGACGATGGCTTAAAAACAGTCTTTCTCTATGCCTATCCAATTCTTAAACAATACAATATGAAGGCAGCTGCTTTTCTAATCACATCAAGAATTACAAATACCCCATCTAACTTCAACCCTAAAAATCTTCAAACATTATCTAAAACAGAACTTGAGCAAATGAAAGATGTATTTGAGTTCCAAGGCCATACTCACCAGCTCCATTCAATAAATTCAAAAAACAAGTCTGCCGTTGTTACACAACCGCTTTCGGTAGTTCGAAACGATTTAATGACTAACAAAGCACAGGTCAATGCTAAATCATTGGCATACCCTTTTGGACAATATAATACCTCCACTATTAATATATTAAAGCAAACAGGCTTTACAAGTGCTTATACCACACATAACGCCTATGTACATATCGGAGATGATCCATACCAAATTAGTCGTTTTGGCATTGAACCACAAATGACTTTTGAAAAGTTCCGTTCAATATTCGAGTGAAAAAATGACCTTTAAAGGTCATTTTTTTTATGATATTAAATCAATAACTAATAAAAGCATAACGGTATACAGCGTATATTGTAGGCGATAAAATAACATATATTATGATTATATTTCCTACAGTAGCAAATTCCCGCTTCCTAAATACAAACAGTGTATATGTAATCTCCCACAAAACCCAAAGTACAAAAAACAGCTTCCAAAAATCCTGACTAAGGAACCTATATTCCAAAACGTAGAAAATCAAGCCAAGCAAACTTATTAAAGAAAAAAGCAAATCTAATTTAGATAATCTGGTATTGTAACCACCACTTAAAATTGATATAACAGTATTGGTTCCGACAATTCCAATATAGATAATCCACAAGATAATCACTAAAGTAAATCGCACCTCTCCATTTTTCTGTCTCTTTCTTTCATTCTTCCCGCTTAAAGCCATTATAAAAGCTTGTTTAAAATTAAATTAGAGAAAAACAACAATTTACCATATCTCAGCTGCTAAATTCTTCATTTTTGTAGCTTGCAATTCTTATATACATATATAAGGGAGAGCGCTAACGTATAATATCGTTCCACCTTAAAACACATTGATAAATATGTTCTAAAATATCAGAGCTAAATATATCTAGGTTATCATTAGGAGAAAGAGAAGCATCTGACCACAAATATTCCACCAAAAAGATTTCCACAGTAGAAGTAATATGTCTCTTCCACTCCTTCTCAGAAAGGGGAGAGATTAGCCCTTCCTTACTTCTAACTGTCGCACCCATTTCGCTAACTGTAACCAATATTGGCTTACCGCTTTTGCTCTGAAACTCCTTCCAAGCGATTCCTTCATCCAAAAGAAATGACCATTCGGAAAAATCTTCATTCAAAACTTTTTCTATTTCAAACAAACTGCATTTCAACTAAATACATCTCCATTTCAGCAATATCTGCTTTCATTATAACCAGATACTA
>Ga0268252_1001768_pt1 | contig 11660 bp, 7 predicted proteins | sample AgamicMgSfrz_FD_200244 | JGI IMG/M metagenome (GOLD analysis project Ga0268252, IMG submission 200244) | Agave microbial communities from Guanajuato, Mexico - Mg.Sf.rz (v2) (version 3) | ecosystem: Host-associated > Plants > Phyllosphere > Phylloplane/Leaf | place: Guanajuato, Mexico | collected... | reverse complement strand
TATCAGAAATAGAAAACATTGTTGCTATTAAAGATGCCGGCGGCGATGTGTTAACAATGACAGAAATCATTGAAAAAACAGCGGACGACTTTGCGGTATACAGCGGTGATGACGGTTTAACGTTACCGGCTATGGCAGTTGGAGCGAAAGGTATCGTTTCGGTAGCATCTCATGTTATCGGAAACGAAATGCAAGAAATGATTACAGCATTTCTTGCAGGAGAGTTTAAGAAGGCACAAAAATTACATCAATTACTTGTAAGAGTAACTGATTCATTATTTATGGCGCCAAGTCCAACTCCAGTAAAAACAGCGTTACAAATGGTTGGATTAGATGTAGGTTCTGTACGTTTACCACTTCTTCCATTAACAGAAGAAGAAAGAGTAACGTTACAATCTGTAATGCAATCTATTCCTCGTTAATAAAAATGACCTAGTTTCACACTAGGTCATTTTTTTATTGATATGAAAATGTTTGAATCTGTTTTAAAGTAAATCTTTTATAAAATGATTTTAAGCTTGCCTTTCTCATCTGTATATGAACCTATAATATTGAAAACGAGTACATTACGCTACGCGTGCTCTACTTGATAAAGTATGATATTGTTCTTTTATTAATTTGGTTCCAACCTCTTGTCCTCGATAGTGACTGTCAAATCCCCCTAAAAATTTAATCTTATTAAATTTCTATTAGATTTTGTAATTCATAGCTTTTTGTCATGTAATACAATGTTTATAAGAAAAGGATCTTACACTTTTAATTTTGTTGAAAAGTAGTTGCTAGTACAGGAAATACTTTCGGTTATGTTTTTAGAGGAATTGCCTCAAATATGACGTAATCTATAAAAAAGTTTCATTTTATAAGTGTTTTTTTGCAATTCAAGAAAAAAATCTAGGAAATCCATCAAATGAAAGTAATTTAAAGTGTTTAGGGTTTTTTTTCAAATAACATGGAGTATAAAAGCAGCGGAAATAAGCCATATACTTTTAGTACTGTTCCTTTCTTTTACTTTTTCTTTCGCACGATTTAACTTGTGTTCTATTTCTTCTATCAGGTATAATATGGCTAAGTAGCTTAGTACGGGTATGCTTAGCAAAATTGGGAAAAATTATAATTTAATTAAATTTTCATATCATATCGAATAAGATATTTGATTTATATAATGAAAGAGAGGTGAAACCTGGTTTAAAAAATAAACAAGGACATGATATCGCATAACGGTAAGGACATTCGTCTTGGACGGTGAATATATGGTGGTTGTAGAGTTTCCCCTGGTGTCTCTGCAATTTTAGTGAAATCAGTGTTTGCAAGATTTTTAAACCAGGCAACAACATGAAGAGAAAAGAGAATGAGTCTGTTAAAGTATTTGCTCTTGGTGGAGTAGGTGAAATCGGGAAAAACATGTACTGTGTTGAAATTGATTCTGAAATCTTTATTGTGGATGCAGGGTTAATGTTCCCGGGAGATGAAATGTTTGGAATTGATATCGTTATTCCTGATATTACATATTTAGTGGAAAACCAAGAGCGAGTAAAGGGTTTATTTATTACTCACGGTCATGAAGATCATATTGGTGGTATTGTTTACGTACTTCGTAAATTATCTATTCCAGTGTATGCAACGAAATTAACAGTAGGACTTATACAAGAAAAACTTGGCGAAGCGGGTATGTTAGGTCGTGTAGACTTAAAAACAATCGATTCAAATTCAACAGTAGAGTTTAATACTACAACGGTGTCATTCTTTGGAACGACACATAGTATTCCAGATTCTGTTGGTGTTTGTTTCCATACATCAAAAGGTGCAATTGTATATACAGGAGACTTTAAATTCGATCAAACTCCAATTGGAAATAGTGGAGCAGACCTTGGGAAAATGGCTCAAATCGGAAATGAAGGCGTACTTTGCTTATTATCTGATAGTACAAACGCAGAGCGCCCAGGTTATACAGGTTCTGAAAAAGAAGTTGGTGTAGAAATTTCTAAAGTGTTCTACGGCGCAGAAGGTCGTATTATCGTTGCTTCATTTGCATCGAATGTACATCGTATTCAACAAGTATTTGATGCAGCTGCCGAAACAGGGCGAAAAGTAGCGGTAGTAGGACGTAGTATGGTGAAAGTAGTAGACATTGCAAGACGTCTTGGTTATTTAGATGTTCCAGAAGGTATGGTTATTTCATTACAAGAAGTAGACAACTTCCCAGAGAAAAAGGTAGCTATTTTAACGACAGGTAGTCAAGGTGAACCGATGGCTGCTCTATCAAGAATGGCAAAACAAGCACATAAACAAATTTCAATTCGTAAAGGTGATACTGTTATCATTGCTGCTTCGCCAATTCCGGGTAATGAAATATCTGTATCAAAAATTATTGATTTGTTATTTAGAGCTGGAGCTGAAGTTGTTTATTACGGCGAAAGAAAAGTTCACGTTTCAGGTCACGGTAGCCAAGAAGAATTAAAATTAATGTTAAATTTAATGAAACCAAAGTACTTTGTACCCGTACATGGTGAGTTCCGTATGCAAAAAGCACATGCATATTTAGCTGAAGATGTAGGTATTACAAGAGAAAATATCTTTATCGTAGAAAAAGGCGATGTAATTGCTTTTGGTGACGATGAAGCGAACTTAGTCGGTAAAGTACAAGCTGGTAATGTTTTAATTGATGGATTAGGTGTAGGTGACGTTGGTAATATCGTTCTTCGAGATAGAAAGATGTTATCTCAAGATGGAATACTAGTAGTTGTTGTAACGCTTGGTAAAGATGAAAAGAAAATTATCTCTGGTCCAGAAATCATTTCACGTGGTTTCGTATATGTTCGTGAATCAGAAGCGTTAATTGAACGTTCTACAGAGATTGTACGTATGATTGTTGAGCAGTCAATTAAAGAATATTCAATTGAATGGTCAATGTTAAAACAAAATATTCGTGAATTATTAGGACAGTTCTTGTACGAAGAGACAAAGAGAAAACCTATGATTTTACCGATTATTATGGAAGTATAAAAAAGATCACCCTTATGGGTGATCTTTTTTTTCTTTTTAACCCTATCGAATGAAATTTATAACTTAAGAAATAATAGTTATATACGAGTGAAAGGGGATGCGAAATGACAGAACGTGATCGATATACAAATGAAGAAAAAGAAACTGAGCCAAAAGAAGCTGGAAAAGAGGCTTCAATAGTAGAAAAAATTCAACAGCTTGGACAGACAAATGTACCACAGATGAATGAATCACGTATTCATTGTTTAACGATTATCGGACAAGTGGAAGGTCATGTTCAATTACCGCCGCAAAATAAAACAACAAAATACGAGCATATCATTCCGCAAATTGTTGCGATTGAACAAAATCCGAAAATTGAAGGTTTGCTTTTAATATTAAATACGGTTGGAGGTGACGTTGAAGCTGGACTAGCAATTTCAGAAATGGTAGCTTCACTTTCAAAACCAACAGTATCTCTAGTTTTAGGTGGGGGACATTCCATCGGTGTACCGATTGCTGTTTCTACTGACTATTCGTTTATTGCGGAAACTGCGACGATGACAATTCATCCAATTCGTTTAACAGGTCTTGTCATAGGTGTGCCGCAAACATTTGAGTATTTGGATAAGATGCAAGAAAGAGTTATTCGTTTTGTGACGAAGCACTCGAAAGTAACAGAGGATCGTTTTAAAGAGCTTATGTTTGCGAAAGGAAATTTAACGCGAGATATTGGGACGAATGTAATTGGTGGAGATGCAGTAAAGTACGGTCTTATAGATGATGTTGGTGGTATTGGAAATGCGATTCGAAAATTAAACGAATTAATAGATGTTCGCGCGGAAGGTAGTGCAGAAGGGACAATGTTACAATGATTTTATATACAATTATGCCAGAGCAACTTGTGTATCCGGCCGATTATTCACAATGTGAAAGTCAAAAAGTTGTAAATATAAATGGTGTGGAATTAATGGTTTCTGAAGAGGAACATGGGTGTTATTCTATTGTACGTGTGCTAAGTACGGACCCACTTCACTATTTAGAGTTTGAGCCCGGTCAGAAAATAACCTTTTAGCAAAAAGAAGGATTTTGTTTAGAAGCTATGGTATAATATAAAAAACAAGACGGTTGAGCAGCCATGAGTAGGCTGCTTTCTTCTGTTTATTTAGCATTTTACAAGAAGTGTAAAAATAGAAGATATAAAGACCTGAAAAATAGAGAAAACAGACATATAAATAGAGCATTTTGAGGGGAGCTTTACTTATATGTAGAACACGAGGTGAAGAAATGGCAAAACAAAAGCAAAGAGGGACGAAGGCAAAGGCAAGACGTACGATAAAGCCAACTTTGTATTATGAAATCGTCGGTTTAACTCTTTTTGCACTTTCAATCATTACGATTTTACAGCTAGGCGTTGTAGGGAAATCGTTTGTGTTATTTTTTCGCTTCTTCTTTGGTGAGTGGTACATAATTGGTGTGTTAGGTGTAATAGCTTTATCGGTTTCCTTTGTTATAAAACGCGGATGGCCGAACCTTTTAAATAAACGGTTAATTGGATTTTATTTAATTGTATTGGCAATATTAATGTTTAGTCATATTACATTATTTAACCTTCTTACAAAAGATGGAGCAGTGCAAAATACTTCTGTTATTGTGAGTACGAAAGATAACTTCTTTCTTGAAATGAAAAAAGGGCCAGATAGCGTTCATTTAGGCGGTGGTATGTTTGGTGCGCTTATGTTCGCGACATGTTACTTCCTATTCGACGAAGTAGGAGCCTATATCATTGGGATTATTTTAGTTATTCTCGGGGTACTCTGTATAACAAATAAACATATTGGAGAAGTGTTAGCTCCAGTTGGTAGAATTCTTAGAAGTCAATTTCAAGTGATGCAAGGGGATTATAAAGATTGGAGATCCAAAAGAACGGCTGAACAAACAGAAAAGAAAAAAACAACAAGAAGTACAAGAAGCAAACGTGCTGCAGAACAAGAAGAAGTGATTGAGCCGATGGAAGAAATCCAAATTGATCCGCCAATTATTTCAAATTTCACTGAGAATTATCCTGCAAATGAAGAAGAGGATAAACGAATCGAAGTAGAGCAAGAAGATTTGATCACTTCACCGTTTATTGAAGAGACTCCACCAATTGAAGAATCAAAGAAAAAGCGTGGAGAAAAAATCGTTGAATCGTTAGAGAGTGAAGCGCAAGCACCTCCTATGCAATTTTCAAATGTAGAAAATAAAGATTACAAGCTTCCTTCACTTGATATATTAAAATTTCCAAAGAATAAGCAAGTTACAAATGAAAATGCGGAAATTTATGAGAATGCTCGTAAATTAGAACGTACATTCCAAAGTTTCGGAGTGAAAGCGAAAGTAACAAAAGTACATAGAGGTCCTGCAGTTACAAAATATGAAGTGTATCCTGATATGGGGGTAAAGGTAAGCAAAATTGTCAGTTTAAGTGATGATTTAGCCCTTGCTTTAGCTGCAAAGGACATTCGTATTGAAGCGCCAATTCCCGGGAAATCAGCTGTAGGGATCGAAGTTCCGAACTCAGAAGTTTCGATGGTAACACTGAGGGAAGTTCTTGATTCTAAGGCTAATAACCATCCGGAAGAGAAGTTGTTAATTGGTCTTGGCCGAGATATTACAGGTGAAGCTGTATTAGCCCGTCTAAATAAAATGCCCCATTTACTCGTAGCTGGTGCGACAGGTAGCGGGAAAAGTGTATGTATTAACGGTATTATTGTTAGTATTTTAATGCGTGCAAAACCACATGAAGTAAAATTAATGATGATTGACCCGAAAATGGTAGAGTTAAATGTATATAACGGTGTGCCTCATTTGTTAACGCCAGTTGTAACTGATCCGAAAAAAGCATCGCAAGCATTGAAAAAAGTTGTGAGTGAAATGGAACGTCGTTATGAATTGTTTGCTCATAGTGGTACACGTAACATTGAAGGATACAACGATTATATAAAAGAGCATAATAGTCAATCAGAAGCGAAACAACCCGAATTACCTTATATTGTAGTAATTGTGGACGAGTTAGCAGATTTAATGATGGTTGCTTCGTCTGATGTAGAGGATGCGATTATGCGTCTAGCGCAAATGGCTCGTGCTGCTGGTATTCATTTAATTATTGCAACGCAACGTCCGTCAGTTGACGTTATTACGGGTGTTATTAAAGCAAATATTCCATCACGTATTGCATTCGCTGTATCTTCTCAAACAGATTCTCGTACAATTCTTGACGGTGGTGGTGCAGAGAAGCTACTAGGTCGTGGAGACATGCTGTTTATACCAATTGGTGCATCGAAACCTGTACGTGTACAAGGCGCATTTTTATCAGATGATGAAGTTGAGAGAGTTGTAGAATATGTTATTGGACAGCAAAAAGCACAATATCAAGAAGATATGATTCCGCAAGATGTTCCTGATACGAAGCAGGAAGTAGAAGATGAATTATATGATGAAGCGGTTCAACTTGTAGTGGAAATGCAAACAGCATCTGTTTCTATGTTACAACGTAGGTTTAGAGTAGGTTATACGCGAGCTGCTCGCCTAATTGATGCAATGGAAATGAATGGTGTAGTAGGTCCGTATGAAGGTAGTAAACCGAGAGAAGTGCTCATTAATGATGTACAAGAAAAAAGTTCTTAAAAAAAGCCTAATTGTTTTTACAATTAGGCTTTTTTATATAGTGTTTTTGTTATATACTATACTCAGTAATAAAGAAAGGGCTTACATTTAGGGTCGCTCTTTAGAATACGAATACTTTGAGTATGTTTTATGTAAATGTTCGATATTTAATGCAGAAAAATGTTAGATTTTGTTGACACGTATGAGAGCAAGTGGTAAGATTACTTCGAAAAGAATCACTGCCTCATATAATCTTGGAGATAAGGTCCATAAGTTTCTACCTGGCAACCATGAATTGCTAGACTATGAGGGGAAAAGTGTGTAACAAAGGATGTAAAGGATCTTTGTGCCGAACTTTTTCTCGAAATGAGGAATGTTTATGGTGCAAAGTTTTTTTTATACAGTAAAGAGTGAAAATTTCATTTTAAAAAATTATTATTATTTATTCGACAATTGCGCTTATTTTTAGTGGTTAGTCATTTGTACTATGTTGTAAGTTGAAAAAAGAGAAAAGAAGTCTTACATCAGAGGTCGAATAATTGAAATGCGGGGGAGTCTTATGTCAGTAAAATCCGATAGTCGTCACCTATATTTACGGGTGATTGATCACATCAAAGAAAAAATTAAAGATGGGGCTTATAAAGAACGACAAAAGTTACCATCAGAGTTTGATTTAGCGAAAGAACTTGGCGTAAGTAGAGCGACTTTAAGGGAAGCGTTACGTATTTTAGAAGAAGAAAATGTTGTCATTCGTAGACATGGTGTAGGGACATTTGTAAATGCAAAGCCATTATTTTCTTCTGGAATAGAACAACTTTCTAGTATTACAGATATGATTTCTAGTGTGGGGAAAACACCAGGAACAATCTTTTTATCATCATCTACTACAACTTTAACAGAAGAGGAAAAAGAGAAGTTTAATAGTGAAGATGGTTTTAATGCAGTGATGATTGAACGCGTGCGTACAGCAGATGGGGAACCTGTTGTGTATTGTATCGATAAACTTGCAAAAGAAATATTGCCAGATTTATCGGGTTACAATGAGGAATCATTATTAACGGTGATACATAATAACACACATAAGCGCATAACATATGCGGTTGCTCACATTGAGCCAATTGGCTATCACCCTAAAATCTCACCGATTTTAGAATGTGAGCCTGAAACAGCACTGCTTGTATTAAAACAAATGCACTATGATCAAAATGATGAGCCAATCTTATATTCTATCAATTACTTTAGAGCTGATAAGTTTAGCTTCCACGTATTAAGAAAGCGTATGTAGGTAAGTTCCTTTTTAGGGAGGTGACAGCAAGAAGTAAGGAACAGCAGCGAAAGAATAAAAAAATATATATCATTTTTGGAGGGGTTTCTAGTATGAAGAAAAAAGCAGGTCTTTTATTATCATTAACATTAGCAGCAAGTACAGTTTTAGGTGCATGTGGTAACTCGGATAAGGCAAGCAGTGACAAGAAAGACACGAAAGACTTCAAGGTCGGTATGGTAACGGATGTTGGGGGCGTTGATGACAAATCGTTCAACCAATCGTCTTGGGAAGGACTAAAAAAGTTTGGTAAAGATAACGGATTAAAGGAAAAGACAAATTATCGTTACCTACAGTCTGAAAAAGAAGCGGATTATATTCCAAACTTAAAGAAATTTTCAAAAGATAAGTATGATTTATCTTTCGGAATTGGTTATAAATTAGAAGGTGCAATTAAAGAAGTAGCAAAAGAATCTCCAAAACAACAATTTGCAATCGTTGATACTGTAGTAGATGCACCAAACGTAACGAGCATTACATTTAAAGATCATGAAGGATCATTCCTTGTAGGTGCGGTAGCAGCTATGTCAACAAAATCGAATAAAGTAGGATTTGTTGGTGGGATGAAGAGTGATTTAATTAGTAAATTCGAAAATGGATTTAAAGCGGGTGCAAAAGCAGTAAATCCAAACATTGAAATCGTATCTGAATATGCAGAAGCATTCGATAAACCTGAAAAAGGTACAGTTCTTGCATCAGCAATGTATGGTCAAGGCGTAGACGTAATTTATCATGCTGCTGGTGGTACAGGTAACGGTGTATTCACTGAAGCGAAAAACCGTAAGAAAAAAGGTGAAAATGTTTGGGTAATCGGTGTTGACCGTGATCAAAACCAAGAAGGTATGCCTGAAAACGTAACATTAACTTCAATGGTAAAACGTGTAGATATCGCTGTTGAAAAAGTAGCGCAAGAAGCGAAAGACGGTAAGTTAAAAGGCGGTAAAGTAGAAGCGTTTGGTTTAAAAGATGACGGTATTGGTATTTCAAAAACAACTGATAACGTGAAAAAAGTTAACCCTGAAATTTTAACAAAAGTAGAAGAATTTGAAAAGAAAATTACAGACGGTGAAATTAAAGTACCGGCTACAGATAAAGAGTATAAAGAATATGAAGCTTCTCTAAAAAAATAAATAGAGAAATAGCAAAGGTTAGTTCATAGAACTAACCTTTGTATGTATAAAACTTCCGAATTGCTTAATAAGTTAATAGTGTAATAGGGAATGTTCCCTGTTAAAAGGAGGAACACAATGGAATACGTAATTGAGATGAATAACATTACGAAAGTATTCCCAGGCATTGTAGCGAATGATGATATTACGCTGCAAGTAAAGCAGGGTGAGATACATGCTTTACTTGGAGAAAATGGTGCAGGGAAATCCACATTGATGAATGTACTATTTGGTTTGTACCAACCAGAGCAGGGTGAAATTAAAATTAAAGGTAAACCTGTAAAAATCACAAATCCGAATATAGCAAATGACCTTGGTATTGGAATGGTCCATCAACACTTTATGCTTGTTCATAATTTTACAGTTACAGAGAATATTATTCTCGGAAATGAACCGAAGAAAAAAGGGAAAATTGCTGTTGAGGATGCTGCTAAAGAAATTCAAAAACTGTCTGAACAATATGGTTTGGCTGTAGATCCATATGCGAAAATACAGGATATTTCAGTTGGTATGCAACAGCGTGTTGAGATTTTGAAAACTCTTTACCGCGGTGCAGAAATTTTAATATTTGATGAACCGACAGCTGTGTTAACACCACAAGAAATTCATGAGCTAATTCAAATTATGAAAAAGCTTGTGCAAGAAGGAAAATCTATTGTTCTTATTACACATAAGTTGAAAGAAATTATGGAAGTTTGCGATCGTTGTACGATTATTCGTAAAGGAAAAGGAATTGGAACGGTTGACGTTGCAAATACGGATGAAAATAAACTTGCAGAATTAATGGTCGGACGTCAAGTGAATTTTAAAACAGAAAAAATAGACGCGAAACCAAAAGAAGAGGTACTTTCAATTGCAAATCTTGTTGTTCACGATGCACGTCAACTACCTGCTGTAAAAGGCCTTGACTTAACTGTTCGTGCGGGGGAAATTGTTGGGATTGCAGGGATTGATGGAAATGGACAAAGTGAATTAATAGAAGCAATTACTGGTTTACGAAAAGTTGAGTCAGGTTCTATTGCAATTAAAGGGAAAGAAATAACAAATTGGCCTGTTAGAAGAATAACAGAAGAAGGAATTGGTCATATTCCAGAAGATCGTCATAAACACGGACTCGTCCTTGATTTTTCTGTTAGAGATAATATAGTTCTGCAAACGTACTATAAGAATCCGTTTTCAAAGAAAGGGATTTTAAATTTCAGCAAAATTACAGAAAAAGCAAAGGCTCTTATTGAACAGTTTGATGTACGTACACCTAGTGAGCAAACTTTAGCACGCGCTCTATCTGGGGGAAATCAACAAAAAGCAATTATTGCACGTGAAGTAGACCGTGATCCAGATTTATTAATCGCAGCACAGCCAACACGTGGTTTAGATGTAGGAGCAATTGAATTTATTCATAAGAGATTAATAGAGCAAAGGGATAAAGGGAAAGGTGTATTACTTTTATCACTAGAGTTAGATGAAATCTTAAATGTTAGCGATCGAATTGCTGTTATTTATGAAGGGAAAATTGTAGCAATAGTTGATGCGAAAGAAACGAATGAACAACAGCTTGGATTGTTAATGGCTGGAGGAACAAAGAAGGAGCAGGTGGGTACAAATGGCTAAAAAACTTTTAACAGAACGAACGATAAATATTTTAGTCCCAGTACTATCCGTTATTTTTGGCTTACTTGTCGGAGCGATTGTAATGTTAGTTAGTGGTTATGATCCAATTGTAGGTTATAGTGCACTTTGGACAGGGATGTTCGGTAGCGCAAGTGCGATTGGTGAAACGCTTCGTACAATGATACCGCTTATTCTTGCTGGTTTATCAGTGGCGTTTGCATTTCGTACAGGTTTATTTAATATCGGGGTAGAGGGTCAATTGCTAGTTGGTTGGCTTGCAGCGGTTTGGTTCGGTTATGCAGTTTCACTACCAGCTTTCCTTCATATTCCATTATCTATTTTATTCGCAGCATTGGTAGGAGGAATTTGGGGCTTCATTCCTGGATATTTAAAAGGAAAGTTTCAAGTTAATGAGGTTATTGTAACAATTATGATGAACTATATCGCATTATATGTAACATATGACATCATTAAGCGCTTTTTACATGAAGGTAATGATAAAACGTATGACATTAAAGAGAGTGCATCACTATCTTCAGACTGGCTTGCTAGCATTACTGATGGTTCGCGTCTTCACTGGGGAATTATTGTAGCAATATTAATCGCTATTTTAATGTGGTTCTTATTAGATCGAACAACTTTAGGCTACGAATTAAAGTCGGTAGGATTTAATCAGCATGCTTCTCAATATGCAGGTATGAAAGTTTCTCGTAATGTAGTATTCTCCATGACAATTGCTGGTGCATTTGCGGGGATTGGTGGAGCGATGGAAGGATTAGGAACATTCCAGAGTATGACCGCGATGTCTTCGTTTACAGGAGTAGGATTTGATGGGATTGCCGTAGCATTACTTGGAGGGAATAATCCGTTTGGTATAATCCTTTCAGCTTTATTATTTGGTGGTTTGAAAAGTGCTTCCCCTCAAA
>Ga0268252_1001765_pt1 | contig 11675 bp, 12 predicted proteins | sample AgamicMgSfrz_FD_200244 | JGI IMG/M metagenome (GOLD analysis project Ga0268252, IMG submission 200244) | Agave microbial communities from Guanajuato, Mexico - Mg.Sf.rz (v2) (version 3) | ecosystem: Host-associated > Plants > Phyllosphere > Phylloplane/Leaf | place: Guanajuato, Mexico | collected... | reverse complement strand
AATATCTTGCCAACCAAGCTCTTAAAATAAGTGAAAAAAGGTGAAATCGCCACTGGCGATTTCACCTTTTTTCTACTAAAGAGACTTTTTGTCCCAGCCTCTTTTCCTGAAGGGAAATTAATAGTTAGACTTATAATTTCTAAACGTCTTCCCTCTCCATAAAATGGAAAGAGCAATAATTAATCCAACAATTGAAAAGGACAAAATGACTAATTGAATATCAAATCCTCTAGAAACGAGTAAAGTTACACTTGCATAGGCAAGCGGATCAAACCCGTTCATTGCTAAGAAGACAATACTCATGACCCTACCCATAATGCGGGGATCAGTATCTTCTTGTGCTGAAGCGAAAAATGGGATTGAAACAAATGTCATGGTAAATCCAATTAAGAACGCTAACGCTGTTAAAATATACAAATTAGGAATTTGGCTAAATGCTATAGCTACGATTAATGTTGCAATTAATCCAGCAATCGATGTTAATCCTCTACGACGTATGTTGATCATTCCGATTATGGCTGTACTTACTAGCATCCCCACCCCTAAAGCAGCATCAATGTAACTAAGATTAATGGGTGTCCCTCCATACGTTTCTACTAAAATTGGGATTGCGATCGATATCGCTCCGAAGGCAAAGAAGTTTAACGTAATTAAAATAAGGATACCTGTAATTAAAAATTTACTTGCTTTTACATAAGAAAACCCTTCTATGAAATCTTTAAGCGGCGTTTGTTGAATGGTATTGTCTACGGGACCTTCTTTCAAAAAAGGTGGAAACATAAAAAAGGCAGACAAAAGAACAATAATAGCCGAAACTAAATACCCAGTTGTGACGCCAGCGAATTCCATGACACTCCCAGATATAATAGGTCCAATAACAAAACCAATCTGACCCAACCCCTGAATAACGGCATTTGCTTGTTTTATTTGGTTTTTCTGTACTATTTTCGGGATTAATGATGTCCCAGCTGGTCCAGAAAAAGCATCTAATGTTCCAAAAAAGAATCCCAAAATGATTAGGTATACAAATGTTAATTGATTTGCATTGTTCATTAAAAATAGGATAACTAGTAGAACGCCTTGGATTGAACTCGTACTGAACATAATTGTCGTCTTCTTGAATTTATCAGCAAGAACCCCGCCAAATGCCATCATAAGAATACGTGGCACAGTAATGGCAATAAGTATAATGCCTAATAAACTAGCAGAACCTAAATCAGAAATAACAAACCAAGTTGTTGTCATGAAAAACATGCTATAACCAATAATCGCTAAAAAACTACCAATAAACAGAAATATAAAAGGGGGATTTCGAAATAATGATTGTTGTTCCATACATAACCTTCCTCTCAAACTTAATATAGAACCAATCATAGATGGTGACGTAATGTCGTAAGCAACCTTTTTCTAAAAAAAATATCCTGTTTTCATTTTGTTCATTTATATTAGTAAAACTATTAACAAGTATATTGATTGTGACTTTACGTAACAGTATATAATTCAGTAAGGTGGTGTTAACATGGAAGTAACAATTGGTCAGTTTGCAAAATTAGTAGGTTCAACGGTGAGAACACTACGGTACTACGATAAAATAGAATTACTTACCCCGAAAAAATATAATAAAAATGGTCGAAAAGTATATACAAGATTAGACTGGGAACTTTTTCAACAAATAATGATTTTAAAACATTTTGGTCTGTCTTTAAATGAAATAAAAGAACAAATGACTAATCAAAAGTTAAAAAATCGAGAGTTATTGCTTGTGCAGAAGCAGTTAATTGAAAAAAAACAAGCGGAATTAAATGATAAGTTAGAAGTAATTACGAGAATGGAACGGCTGTACAATATTGAAGGTATTTCTGAGGAAGAATTAAATGAATTTGCCTTTATTATGCTTGATTTATTTAGGCGGGAAAAATCACAAATCCAAGCATGGGAAGAACATTTTATAGCTGACAAGGAGCTTCTGAAAGAAATAAAGTTGCTTTATAATCCAGAATATAAGGAAAAAATGGATAGAGAAACATGGAATTTAATCCAAGCGATTAGAAATGCTATTCAGTACAATGATTCTACAAACAGAAAAAAAGTACGAGAAATTCTAAACGAAATGGATAATATATTTCCAGCGAGTAGAAACTTTTTAAACCTTATTGACAATGATGACTTTTTTGCCAAGTATAATGATGAGTTTAATAATTATTTTCCAGAAAACATAGCTAGATATATTTATAAAGAATTGAAAACGTACTATGATGATAAAGAAAATAGTAAGGGTAAAGATGATAATAAGTAAGATAAATGGGTAATTGTTAACGCTATTATTTATAGGAGAGGAGAGCAGCATTTTTGAAGACGAGAATTTGTGAAGAGTTAAGAACGACAGATGCTCATCATTTTTAATCTTTAGTGGATAGAACAAAAGGTAGAAAAGATGATTATATTTCTCTGGTAGACCTCATTGGAGCTTAACACTTCTTTCTCAATTTGAAGAAGGTCGTATGGGCTTGATTGAAAGTAAGAACCTGGTTTGGATTAGATATTTAAATAGCAAAGAGCTTTGAATGTCTCTCATATATCCCTTTTAGGTTTTGGAAATAAATTATTAACAACAATCATTCCTATACTACAATTTTAGTATATAAAGGGGAAATTTATAAAGTTCTCAAAAGTATTTGTAGGATATTTGGTTATTAAACAGGAAATCAGGATTGATTCTAGAATGTAATAATCCTGACAATAATGGAAACAAGTATGTAATTAGAATATAGGAGAGTGCGCATATATGTATGAACCGAAGATGAAAGAAACGGACAATAGTGTAATTGAATTTATTGAAAGAGTGGAAAGTGAGAAGAAGAAGGCAGATGCCTATCAGTTATTAGAAATTTTTGAAGAGGTAACTGGTTATGATGCAAAAATGTGGGGTCCAAGTATTATAGGCTTTGGTAGCTATCACTATAAGTATGCATCAGGACATGAAGGGGATGCACCTTTAGTAGGTTTTTCACCAAGAAAGGCGAAGATTAGTCTTTATTTGGCCTATGAAAGTGAGGAAAGAGAAAAATTATTAGAGAACTTTGGTAAGCACACGAAGAGCAAGGCTTGTATTTATGTAAATAAATTAGCTGATATTGATATCAATGTTTTAAAGGATTTAATTATACATACGGTAGAAACATATCAGAATCTCTATCCTAGTGAATAAGGTTATTGGCATGGTTCTATGTTCAATTTATGGCAGTAATTGCTAAAGGCGTCAGGCATCACCAAAAGACAAATGCTAGTGATATAACAGATGTTGAAGAGAATGATCAAGCTGGAATTTATCTAATAGAGAATAATTCCAAAAATGAAAGTTTAATATCGTATAAATTGTTGGTACCCTCATCTAACTTCGAGATGGGGGTATTTGCATGATTGATTCCATCTTTAAAAATCTGAAAATAAAAAATATTGTCATATTTTCTGACAATATAATAGATTTCCAAAAAACTTAGTAGTATCATACGTTTATGCTACTTAATTCTGAAACGTCGTTCCGTTCAGTGAAACATTTGACGGTAGAAAGACATGATAGATTGTATTTTAGGAGAGGAGATAGGGATTATTTATTACTTCTGCTAGAAAGATGGGAGTCTTTTTTTAGAAGGATAGAATGAAATTTTGTTAAGGGGAGGATTTATCCAGTGAATATGAAAGCATATGAAACAACAGAGGTACCAGAAAAGAAAATAACGGGTTATCAGTGGAAAACATTATGGTCTTCAACGGTTGGCTATGCCATGGATGGGTTGGATATGATGATCTTGGCTTATACGCTGCCACTTATTATTGCTTTTTTTGGCATTAATCAAGCTCAGGCGGGAAGTCTTTCTACGATTACTTTGCTAGGTGCTGTAATTGGTGGGATTGTGTTTGGGGTAATGGCTGATAAATATGGGCGAGTACGAGTGTTTACTTGGACTATTTTAATTTTTTCTGTTTTTACAGGTTTGTGTGCTTTTGCGCCTAATTTAGAAACATTTGCCGTCTTTCGCTTTTTAGCTGGTTTAGGGCTTGGGGGAGAATTTGGAATTGGGATGACACTCGTAAGTGAGACTTGGCCGAAGAAGTATCGATCTCGTGCTACTTCTGTTGTAGCGGTTGGATTTCAATTAGGGATTGTTCTTGCTACTTTAACGGTATTGTTTGTTGCCCCAAAATTCGGATGGCATGGTGTCTTTCTTGCAGGGGTTTTACCAGCAATTTTTGCTTTTTGGTCTCGTAGAAATTTAAAGGAACCAGAGATTTGGACAAAACTGAAGGAAGAAAATAAAAATAAGATAGCGATTGGACAGTTATTTGCTTCAAAGGAAACAACGAAGATAACGATTGGCTTAATTATCGCTACAAGCGTTCAAAATTTTGGTTTTTATGGCATTATGACTTGGATGCCAACCATGCTTGCATCAGAACTAGGCTATGATTTTAATAAAACAACGTTGTGGACTGTAACGACGATTATCGGCATGATTATTGGTATCTTAATCTTTGGTTATTTGGCAGATAAAATTGGCCGCAGACCATCTTATATAACTTTCTTGATTGCAGCAGCAATTATTGTTTGGATCTATTTCCAAGTTACTTCAATGGCAGCCCTATTGCTTCTTGGTGGAGTATTAGGATTCTTTGTAAATGGAATGATGGGTGGATATGGTGCACTTCTAGCGGAGCATTATAATACAGAAGTTCGCTCGACTGCGGAAAATATTATTTTTAATGTCGGAAGAGCCATTGCGGGATTTGCGCCATTTATTATTGGTTATATTTCGCTCAATCATTCTTTAAGCTATGCACTTAGCTTATTATCTGGTGTCTATATTTTATCTGCATTAGCCTTTATCTTTTTAATTCCTGAATCGAAGGATAAAGAGATTGTATAACAGGCAGAGGGGTGGTTCCATTTACGCTTTATCTATATTTTTTGTGAGGGAGAAGGGTGTATTTATGGCACCTTCTCTTATTCTAAAAAAATGGAACAGTGTTCCGCCAAGAGAAACTTATTTTTAAAGGAGAGAAAAGGCATGGAATGGTTAAATCGCTTTACAGATGTAATGGACTGCCTTTCTTCTAATCCGAAAATGGGGATGGGAGTTAGTGAACTTGCGAGAGAGACCAATTTAAGTAAGGGGACCATTCATCGAATGCTTACAAATATGTGTGAACAACAGCTTGTTATCCAGGATAAAGCCACTAAACAATATTATCTTGGACCGAAAACGATGCTGTGGGGTAGTCAATTTTTAAGATTGCAGGATCCTATTAAACTATTAGGCAGGTATGGAGAAAAATTATCAAATCAAACCAATCTTTATACCTTCATTTGTAGATATCATGGGGGAGATGTGTACTGTGTTTATACCCATCAGCCATCAGATTTACGCAATAAGTATTTTGTGCATGTGGGACAACGGATGCCGATTCATTGTGCAGCTGCAGCAAAAGTAATTGTAGCCTATCAAGAGGAAGCGACGATAGAGAAAATCGTGCAAGAAACACCCTTTGAAGCTGCCACTCCATACACCAAAACCAACCCTCACGACATAAAAAAGGAATTAAACGAAATCTATCATTCCCAACTTGCTTTTTGCGTAGAAGAATTGGAAATAGGTGTATCTGCCATTTCTGCGCCGATATTTTACGATGAGAAAAAAACGAATGTCAGTATCAGTATCGTTGGAGAAAGTGAATATATCGAGATATATCAAGAAAAATTAGTGAAACAAATAAATGAAGTGGCGAAAGAGGCAAGCGAGCATATGAAATCTATGCATCTATTAAGTTCTATTCGTTTATAAAGAGAGGGTGGAGTAAACGGCTATTTTTTTCTCCAAAGCCCATAATCAAGGAGATAGAAAGATGGATCGAAAAAGAAGATATGAAGAGCTTTTGAATAATATGAATCAATATAATTCGGGAAGTAAAGGGATTACGAGAGTTGCTTTTACGAATGAGGAACAGGCATGCAGTCATGCATTTATGCGATTGTGCAAAAATGAGGGCCTAGAAATTAGGATGGATTATGCCGGAAATATTATTGCCAAAAGAGAAGGGAAGCATAAAAAACTTCCGCCAGTAGTAATAGGTTCCCATCTCGATACGGTTTACCAAGGCGGAAAATACGATGGGGTAGTTGGAGTTACTGCGGGATTAGAAGTAATAAAACGACTAAACGAACAAAAGATTGAAACCGATCATCCGATTGAAATTATTTCATTTGCTTGTGAAGAATCCTCGAGATTCGGTGTGTCTACGGTGGGAAGTAAGGCAATGGCAGGAACATTGCAAAAGGAAAAGTACCAGCAGCTAAAGGATAAGGATGGAATCGCTTTTGAAAAAGCTCTTTCGCTTTGTGCGTTACGATTTGATCAATTGGATTTAGCGAGTCGGTCGCAGGAACGCTTTAAGGCTTTCTTTGAACTACATATTGAACAAGGTCCCATTCTTATAAACAACAATAAGAAAATTGGGATTGTAACAGGGATTGCCGCACCCGTTCGACTAATTATTGAAGTAAAGGGAGCAGCTTCTCATTCTGGGACAACACCAATGAATATGCGGAAGGATGCCTTGCTTGGGGCAAGTGAAATAGCACTCGCTTTAGAAGCAGCAGCTAAACAAGAACAGCATCATGGAACAGTCGCAACAATTGGGGTTCTTTCCATTCCGATGGGAGCGATGAATGTTGTCCCAGGAATAGTGGAAATGAAAGTAGACATTCGCTCCACTTCCATCGTCTCAAGAAATAAGGTACTCGATGCTCTGTCTAAAAAATTGGACGACGTAAAGGAAAGAAGAGGATTAGAGATTATATCGCAGGAGATTAGTAAGGAAGATCCTGTTCATTTATCAGAGGAACTTTCCCTGCAAGTAGAAAAAATTTGTCAGGACAAAAGTCTTCCTTATCAATGGATGCAAAGTGGGGCAGGGCATGACGCCATGAATATGACTTCATTAGGACCAGTAAGCTTAATCTTTATTCCGTCTTTAAATGGAATTAGTCATCATCCAGATGAGCATACCGATTTAGACGATATATTGACCGGAATCGATGTGTTAGAGGCAGTTGTTTTACAGCAGGCAGTAGATCTGTCTTCATAGAGAACAAGCAAACGTGGTCTACACGGATACACACTTTTTGCTAGATCAGTACAGCAAGAGAAAGGGGAGATAAGGATGGCAGTGAAGGCGGAAATTTTATCAAACCAGCAAGTAAGCAAGCGGTATTTTCATCTGAAAGTAAAGGTCCCAAATAAACAGCTATTCCCTGTTCAGGCAGGGCAATTTTTTCATATAAAATGTAGCGATGATGCTAAGCCTTTGCTTCGCAGACCGCTCAGTATTTTTCGCATAAATGAAGAAGAATGTACATTGGAATTTCTTTATCTAGTGAAAGGCGTGGGAACGAAGGCTTTAGCGCAGCGAAAACCGCCAGAAATGCTTGATATATTGGGACCATTAGGCAAGGGGTTTAGCTTGAAAGAAGAAAGTGAAAATATCCTTGTCGTTGCCAGAGGCGTAGGGATTGCCACTCTTTCTGCACTAGCATTTAAAGCGAAAAGTAAGAATATTTCGTGTTTTGCTATTATAAGTGCCAGAGCAAAAGAGGATTATTTAGTGGAAGCGGAATTAAAGGAAGCGGGGGTTGAGGCGATCTTTGTAAATGATGAGGATGGAACGAGTGATCCTCAGCGAGTAAAACTTTTAGCAGAAGCTCTTATAAAAGAAAAAAGGATAGATGGAATCTATACATGTGGTTCCCGAAGATTATCAGTATTAATGAAGCAAGTGGCTTGTGAACATCAACTATTTGCTGAAATTGCCTTGGAAGAAAATATGGGATGTGGGATTGGTTCTTGCTATGGATGTGTTTGTCAAATAGAAGAAGAGGAACGGATTCGTCCTGTGCGCATTTGTTTGGAAGGGCCAGTCTTTCCTTTAGAGAAGGTGGTTTTTGCATGAGTGGCTTGGAAGTAACGTTAGGCAATCTTCATTTGAAAAATCCGTTAATGCCTGCATCGGGAACATTTGCGGAACAGATGACTAACTATATTGATGTTAATCAAATTGGTGCGATTATCCCCAAAAGTATTACGAAGCATCGGCGAACAGGGAACCCGACTCCGCGTATTTGTGAAACGAAGGCTGGTGGCATGATTAATTCGATTGGGATTCAAAGTGAGGGGTTAACGTATTTTAAGGAAAAGACGGTCCCTTTTTATGCTTCTTTTTCCACACCATTTATTGCGAGTGTTTCAGCAGAAAGTATGGAGGAATTTGCTGAGGTTTGCGAAGAACTTGGTGAAATGGCAGATGTTGATGCTATCGAATTAAATATTTCCTGTCCGAATTTGAAAAATAACGGTTTAGCCTTTGGAATGGATCCATCTGTCACATATGAATTAGTAACGCGTGTGCGTAACGTGACAAATAAGCCGCTTATTCCGAAGTTATCGCCCAATGTAACTAGTATTACGGAAATTGCTCGAGCGTGTGAAGCTGCCGGTGCCGATATTTTAACGGTTTCTAATACTTTTTTGGCTATGTCTATCGATGTTCATTCACGAAAACCGAAAATCAGCAATATTATGGGCGGATATTCTGGTCCTGCCATTTTGCCACTTGTTGTGCGAATGGTTTATCAAGTATATCAGGCTACCTCCCTCCCAATTATCGGGTGCGGTGGTGTCATGACGGGTGAGGATGCAATCGAGTTAATGCTAGCGGGTGCCTCTGCTGTTCAAATTGGCACGGCTTCATTTGTTGATCCAGAAGCGATGATAACGATACGGGAAGAGATGGAAGCGTATATGAAGTTGCATGGAATAAAAGAGATAGAAGAGATAATCGGTGGAGTGCTGGTTCATCAAGCGTAGGGAAAGGTGGTTTGGCTGATATCCATGAAGAATTGGCTGATAAATTGTGGGTTTGGCTGATATTCCTGTAGAGTTGGCTGAAAAAGTGGTGGTTTGGCTGATATTTATGAAGAGTTGGCTGATAAATCGGGAGTTTGGCTGATATCCATGAAGAGTTGGCTGATAAATCAGAAGTTTGGCTGATATCCATGAAGAGTTGGCTGATAAATTGTGGGTTTGGCTGATATTTATGAAGAATTGGCTGATAAATCAGAAGTTTGGCTGATATCCATGAAGAGTTGGCTGATAAATTGTGGGTTTGGCTGATATCCATGCAGAATTGACTGATAAATTGGAAGTTTGGCTGATATCCATGAAGAGTTGGCTGATAAATCGGGAGTTTGACTGATATCCCTACAGAATTGGCTGAAAAAGTGGAAGTTTAGCTGAGATCCTCGCAAAATTAGCTGATAAATCGACTTTTAAAACATGAAAAAAGGAGTGGAGAAAATGTTGTGGGATCATGTCATAAAAAATGGCTATTTATATACTGGAAGTGGATTTGATAAAGGGTATCTTTACATAAAAGATGGAAAAATTGCTGCCATCTCAAAGGAAGAGTTAACGGGAGAAGCTTTGGAAGTAACGGATGGAGAAGGATTGTATGTCTGCCCTGGCTTTATCGATACACATGTTCATTCAAGAGATCCAGGACCCACTTATAAAGAGGATTTTTACTATAGTACCAAGGCAGCAGCTGCTGGGGGGATAACAACTGTTTTTGAAATGCCCAACACCAATCCGCCTATTAATAATGTGGACAATTTTGAGAAGCAAAAGGAAAATCTTACATCGAAGGCACATGTGGACTTCGGAATATGGGGCATTTGCTTAGGGGATGCCAATAAAGAGGATATCCTTCCCCTTCATCATGCTGGTGTTGTCGGCTTTAAGTTTTTCTGGGGCTATGCGATTAATAAAGAGACTTATCAGTTAATGTATAACTATAAGGATGGGGACGAAGGCGTAATTCCGCCACTTTCAGATGGAGAGGTATATAGTATTTTCCGAGAGGTGCAAAAAACAGGACAAATTCTTGCCATTCATGCGGAAAATAATCAAATTATTCAAAGGCTGACAGAGGAAGTAGAGGCTTCGGGGAAAAGAGATTATGAAGCACTTCTTCAAGGACGTCCCAACCTAGCGGAGGAAATGACGATTCAATCTGGCATTGCCCTGGCGAAAAATCTTGGAACGAGACTGCATATCCTCCATGTAAGTACAGGCGAAGGAGTAAAGTTAGTAAGACAAGCACAAACAGATGGCTATGCGAATATTACATCAGAAACTTGTCCTCATTATCTCTTTTTATCCAATGCGGATTATGAAAGAGTAGGCCCACAAATGAAAGTATATCCACCTGTTAAATATAAAAAGGACCAAGATGAGCTGTGGAGAGGGATTCAGGACGGAACAGTATCGATTGTTTGCTCTGATCATGCTCCGCATACAGAAGAAGAAAAGGACGGAAGTTTATGGGATATCCCTGCTGGAATGTGTGGCGTAGAAACCCTTGCACCATTATTATTAAACGCAGTTAGCGAAGGAAAAATCTCATTGGACGATGCATGTAAGCTACTCTCCGAAAATCCAGCAAAACAATATGGAATCTATCCACAAAAGGGATCATTACTGGTAGGAACAGATGCGGATATTACCATAGTAGATATAAATAAAAAACACACTATTAAAAGAGAGCAGCTCCATAGCAAAAGTAAAGTAACAGCATATGACCAAACCCCCATTACCGGAATGCCAGTAGCCACATTTGTCCGAGGAATAAAAATGATGGACAACGGGGAAATCATAAGCCAACCAATTGGAAGGATTGTGGTGCCGGGGAGATAAACCAAGCTTTCGGTTTAGTAGATAAAAAGACTGTATCAAAAACAGGAGGAGAGAGGATAAATGAATAAAAAAGAAAAGCTAGATTCCTTTGTAAAACTATACCATTTAATTAACTTTTATTACGAAAACCGCGACCGCCCAGTAGATAGGGAGTTTGATTTCTTTGAAGAAGTGAAGAGTAATTGTGATACATTAGAGATTGATTATGATTCATTTATTCAGGAACTTCGACTGCAGCGGTTGTGAGGGGGAAGCAGGGGGGACAGTTCTACTGATTCCTTTAACTATTTGAAGGAGTAGAAGGGGGAGAGCTGAATAATTCGATTCCTTAAAATGAAAAATCTTCCGTCTTATTGGGAGATTTTTTATTTTAAATTCGATATTCTTGGCTGCTACCATACCTTAAGCATTGAGGGAACAGCTGTGTCGGGGGCATTTGTGAAAAAGCAATAACTTAAAAGTAAGTCGAAATCTATTTTGAAGTAATATACACTCTTTAAAAGTAAAATATGCGTTGTTTAATTGGACGCACTCCTGTCTTCCTCATATGGACAAATTTCACTATCTGTCTTTTTATGGTGCCTGACACCAAAACTTAAAACTTGACACCAAAACTTAGCCAAACTCTGAAAACTTTATTTATAAAGTTTCACTGTATCCTCCAAAAAATTCAAATATTTAGCAATAAAAGCTTTGGGTTTTATCATTTTCACTTTATTACCGAATCCAGCTAAAAACTGGTAGGCGAATTGATTCATAGGCAATTCAATAGTGGCAAGATAACTTCTTGAAGTCACTTTGGTAACAGCATTATTACCGTATCGCTCGATAAATTGATCTCTTACTGCAACATCTATCAATAGCTCTACA
>Ga0268252_1001763_pt1 | contig 11681 bp, 10 predicted proteins | sample AgamicMgSfrz_FD_200244 | JGI IMG/M metagenome (GOLD analysis project Ga0268252, IMG submission 200244) | Agave microbial communities from Guanajuato, Mexico - Mg.Sf.rz (v2) (version 3) | ecosystem: Host-associated > Plants > Phyllosphere > Phylloplane/Leaf | place: Guanajuato, Mexico | collected... | reverse complement strand
GTCCAAAAAAATCTTTAACCATCTCCTGCATCGCCACCCTCCCTTTCTGCCAAATTTCTTTCTTTTCATTCTATTATAATATATTTTCGAACTGCGATGTTTTTGCTCAAGTGAATAAAGTGAAACTTTAAATAATTAGAGGGGATCCACTCCCCCTGGTTAACGAGGTTTACTTACAAATACAAAGATAAAAAAACCTTGAAACATAAAAGTTTCAAGGTTTTCTGCTGATTAACTTAATCTAATAATAGTTAGAGTAGCCCCTGGCGTTGCCGTAGATAATGTAGCCAACGCAACTACTCCAAATAATTGTAAGCTAACTGCAGCTCCAGCAGGCAGATTAGCAATTATTGTGGCACTAAATGAGCCAGTAGCCACTGCGGGGGAGTTTATCGTTCCCGCAAGCGGACTGCCATTTACAGTTATACGAGAACTTACAAGTAATCCTGCCGTTAAATTAATTGTATAAGCTATATAATAGTTTCCTGCATTCGCAACTGTAAATACAGTATTTCCACCACTAACGGTTATTCCTGGACCAATATTTTGATTGTTTGGTAACGGAATATTCGTGCCACCTAACAAAACAGAAATAACACTTCCTGATGTATTATTCGCAAACGCATACGTTGCAGTTGTACTAACTCCGGTCGCCCCGGTCGCTCCAGTGGCTCCAGCTCCGGTTGGACCTGTATCTCCAGTTGGGCCTTGTGAACCGGTTGCTCCTGTAGCCCCCGTTGGACCTTGGATTCCTTGCGGGCCTTGAATTCCTTGGAGACCTGTCGCTCCGGTTGCTCCTGTAGCTCCCGTTGGACCTTGAATTCCTTGTGGGCCTTGAATTCCTTGGGGACCTGTCGCTCCGGTTGCTCCTTTAGCTCCCGTTGGACCTTGAATTCCTTGCGGGCCTTGAATTCCTTGTGGGCCTTGAATTCCTTGCGGGCCTTGTGGGCCGGTCGGACCTATGTCACCTTGTGGACCTTGGATTCCTTGTGGGCCTTGTGCTCCGGTTGCCCCTGTCGCTCCTTGGATTCCTTGAGGACCTTGTGGACCTTGAATTCCTTGCGGGCCGGTTGGACCTATGTCGCCTTGTGGGCCTTGAATTCCTTGGGGACCTTGTGCTCCGGTTGCCCCCGTTACTCCTTGGATTCCTTGTGGACCTTGAATACCCTGTGGACCGGTTGGACCTATCTCTCCTTGAACACCTTGGATTCCTTGCGGGCCCTGTAAACCCGTCACTCCGGTTGCTCCCGTTGCTCCTGTCGCTCCTGTCACTCCAGTTGAGCCTGTCGCCCCGGTATCTCCTGTTACTCCTGTCGCACCTGTTGCTCCTGTCGGACCAGGTGGTCCACCTGATGGACCTGTCACTCCTGCCGGACCTGATGGCCCCGTTGGGCCGGTCGGTCCTGCTGGTCCTCCTGACGGGCCAGTCACCCCTGTTGGACCGGTTACTCCTGTTGGACCGGTAGTTCCTTCTCCCGTCGCTCCGGTTGCCCCCGTATCTCCTGTTGCTCCCGTCGGACCTTGTATCCCTTGAATCCCTTGTGGGCCTTGCACTCCTTGTGCACCTGTTGCTCCTTGAATCCCTTGTATTCCTTGCACTCCTTGTGCGCCCATCGGACCGGTTGGACCAATCGCCCCTTGTATACCTTGCACTCCTTGGGGGCCCTCTGGACCCGTTGCTCCTATTTCCCCTTGTATCCCTTGAATTCCAGTTGCTCCTTGTGCTCCAGTTGCTCCCGTTATCCCTTGCACACCTTGTATTCCCTGTATTCCTTGTGGACCTTGTGGGCCTGTTGCTCCTACCGGTCCTTGAATGCCTTGTATCCCCTGAGGACCCTCTGGACCCGTTGCTCCAACTGGCCCTTGAACACCTTGTATTCCTTGCGGGCCCTGAAGTCCCTCTGGGCCTTCTGGACCTGTTGGACCTATCTCTCCTTGTATCCCTTGGATTCCAGTTGGACCTTGTGGCCCAGTCGGACCTATGTCACCTTGCGGACCTTGGATTCCCTGTGGACCTTGTGCTCCTGTTCCCCCTGTCGCTCCTTGGATTCCTTGAGAACCTTGTGGGCCTTGAATTCCTTGTGGGCCGGTTGGACCTATGTCGCCTTGTGGGCCTTGAATCCCTTGCGGACCTTGATCTCCAGTGGGCCCCGTTACTCCTTGAATTCCTTGGGGACCTTGAACACCTTGGGGACCCGTCGGACCTATCTCTCCCTGCACACCTTGGATTCCTTGCGGACCTTGCAAACCCGTCACTCCGGTTGCTCCCGTTTCTCCTGTCGCTCCTGTCACTCCAGTTGAGCCTGTCGCCCCAGTATCTCCTGTTACTCCTGTCGCACCTGTTGCTCCTGTCGGGCCAGGTGGTCCACCAGATGGACCAGTTACTCCCGCCGGACCTGATGGCCCCGTTGGGCCGGTCGGTCCTGCTGGTCCTCCAGATGGGCCTGTTACCCCTGTTGGACCGGTTACTCCTGTTGGGCCTGTAGTGCCTTCCCCTGTCGCACCTGTTGCTCCCGTATCTCCTGTTGCCCCCGTCGGACCTTGGATTCCTTGAATTCCCTGTGGACCTTGCACTCCTTGTGCGCCCGTCGCTCCTTGAATTCCTTGTACTCCTTGCACACCTTGGGGACCCATCGGACCTGTTGGACCAATCCCCCCTTGAGCACCTTGCACTCCTTGGGGACCCTCTGGACCCGTTGCTCCTATTTCCCCTTGTATCCCTTGAATTCCAGTTGCTCCTTGTACTCCAGTTGCTCCCGTTATCCCTTGCACACCTTGTATTCCCTGAATTCCTTGTGGACCTTGTGGGCCTGTTGTTCCTACCGGTCCTTGAATACCTTGTATCCCCTGGGAACCCTCTGGACCCGTTGCTCCAACTGGCCCTGGCACACCTTGTATTCCTTGCGGGCCCTGAAGTCCCTCTGGGCCTTCTGGACCTGTTGGTCCTATATCCCCCATCGGACCTTGTATCCCTTGAACTCCCTGTGGGCCTGTTGCTCCTGATGGCCCTGGTACTCCTTGTATTCCTTGTGGACCTTGATCTCCTGTTGCTCCTGTGGCCCCTTGAGGCCCTATAGCCCCCTGTATCCCTTGTGGACCTTGATCCCCTGTTGCTCCCTTTGCCCCTTGAATACCTTGAACTCCTTGTATTCCTTGTTCACCAGTTACTCCCGTCGGACCAGGAATACCTTGAATACCCTGTGGACCTTCTGGACCTGTTGGCCCAATTGGCCCTTGAATCCCTTGGATTCCTTGCAAGCCCTGTGCTCCCGTGCTTCCAGTCGGACCTGTACTTCCCGTTGCTCCTGTTACCCCTGTACTTCCTGTAGCTCCAGTATTCCCAGTTGCTCCAGTCGCACCTGTACTTCCACTCGGTCCACCGCCCGGACCTGTCGCACCAGTCGGCCCCGTCGGACCAGGAGGTCCTCCAGATGGTCCAGTTATCCCAGTTGGACCTGTTATTCCAGTCGGGCCTGTTATCCCCTGACCAGTTGCTCCGGTTGCACCTGTATTTCCACTCGGTCCTTGTGTTCCTTGTATCCCTTGTGCTCCTTGTATTCCTTGTGGACCAGTTGCACCCGGCAACCCTTGGACACCTTGAATTCCTTGAGGTCCCTCAGGTCCCGTCGCTCCAATTGGCCCCTGTAATCCCTGTATCCCTTGTATACCTTGTGCCCCAGTCGCTCCCGTTGGACCAATCGGACCTTGTAACCCTTGCACCCCTTGAGGTCCTGTCGCTCCAGTTTCTCCTTGTGGTCCTCTCAATCCTTGTGGGCCCTGCTGTCCTTCTGGTCCAGTTGCACCTATTGGCCCAACTGATCCTTGTATCCCTTGCACACCTTGAGGTCCTGTCGGGCCCATCTCCCCCATCGGACCTTGTAATCCTCTTGGTCCTTGAGGTCCTGTTGGGCCTTGTGGACCGGTTGGACCAGTAATCCCTATACCTGTAAATCCAGTTGGAACAGGGGGGAAAGTAGGCCCAATAAGTTCGGGTGGAATTCTAAAATTAGAGCTTAACGAATTTTGCTTCCGATTATTATCACGATTCTTCACACTTTCACCGCCTACAAACCGTCTTTTTCATAATAAATAAGCCTCTTCTTAATCTATTTACAAAAATAATTTCCAAGACTATTTTTATTTTGAATAATAAAAACTCCCTTAATTTCTTAAGGGAGTCCTGCAATTGAATCCATATTATCTGTATTAGGGACAGCTTGCGCTATACTCGATGTATTTACATTTTGCCCCATATTTGCTCCTGTTACAGTACCAGCAGGAGTGCCCCTTGTATACGTCGTCGTCACCGAATCTCCCGGCTGTAAACAAAGCTTCGTCTCCGTCCCTATTACTGTAACAACATCAATCCAAGTACACCCCATTGAACCACTATATGATTTCGAAGCAGTAAATGAAGTGTCGCTCAAATTATCACCGGTAAATATATTTCCAGTGTTATTCACAATAACAAACTCTTTTATATGAGCAGGCATAATTACACTCTACCTTTCCTCTATGAACCTAACGTACGTGTACTCGTTGCCAAAGGCGGAAGAAATACTGATGTTCTAATGACCGCTTCTGGCTGCCTTTTTCCATTTAAAAAAATAGCCGCACTCGATCCTCCAGCACCTGCATATACTTTTGCTACAGCTAAAGGTGAGAGATCATAACAGTCACCGACATTAACAGCTCCTGTATTATTAATAATTTTTACTTTACGCAAATTAATCCCCATTTACCCCTCCTCCTTTTTTATACTGTATGCAAAAGAAAAAAACTTGAAACAGACTCGTTTCAAGTTTTTTACAATTAACTATTTCGTTTCACCTTCATATTGAAGCATACCGCCAACCATGTTCACTGTTTTAAACCCTTGTTCATTTAAATAATGACATACATTTTCACTGCGCATTCCTGAACGACAAATAAAGATATATTCATTCTCTTTATTAAAGAAATCTACTTTATGTGGGATATCGCCCATTTTAATATGTACAGCTTCTGGAATCTTTCCTGCCGCTACTTCTTCATCTTCTCTTACATCTACTAAAAATAACGTTTCTCCATTTTCTAAACGCTCTTGCACCTCTTCTGTAGTAATTGTTTTAACTTCTGTCATATGTAGTTCCTCCTTATATACAATAAAACCTTTAGTTTCTTTTTCACAAACATTCTCTACCAATTTTAGCATGCAAAAGAAAGAACGCAAAGAATCGAAAAGCTATTTCTCAATTTTCTCGTAAAACTTATTCTTTACAAACATAACTAGCACATTGTATCCTCAATATACTTGTTTTATGAAAGGAGTCGATTAAAATGACGCTTTTTCTTTTCATTATAGGCATTGTGTTCTTACTCGCTGCAATTATTGTACTTAGTATGAAAAATAATAAAAAGATAAAATCGCCACAAGAAATGTCATTCTTATTTCTATTGCTTAGCATAGCGTTTTTCGGTATAGCAATTGCTACATATATTTTCCGTCTACAAATCATGTAAAAAAAGGTGCCTACTTCAAACACTGCACCTTTTCCCCATCATTTTCCTTCTACACAAAACTAGATACTTTCCGATTCAAAAATTCATAAACTTTCTTTTCGAATAAATGAATATCCAATGCTCCTGCCATATGCCCATTTATACTTTCTATCTCATATACTTCCGCATATTTTCCTTGTTTTTGCAAAATATCTACCATTTTATAATTATAACGAGACGGCTGAAGCAAATCTTGTTTACACGGAATCATAAGTACATTCGCTTCTATGTTAGAAAGAGATTCTTCTAGTGAAGAAAACCCATGTGCAATATCATGCAATAAAACTGCCTTCGCAGTATACATCCATGAATTTGCATCTACTAGCTCTATACTTGTATATGTCGCTTTATTTATTTCTTTTTCAAATGATGTTAGTGTAGCAAACTTTTCATAAGGTTCTATCTCTATACTATTACGAGGAAATGCCATTTCATAAAAATGCTCATCAAACGCGTTCATAAACATCATTCTATTTGCTAAATGAAGCCCCTTTATCGGCTGCTGTTCTCCATATTTCCCCTCTTTCCAACTTGGATCGAGTTGAATTGCTTCAATCGCATTTTGCGCTACGTTTACTGACGTAATAATTGGATTTTGTGGGTTCGTAATAACGCCAATCATCCGCTCTACCATATGTGGATAGTGAACCGCCCATTGTTGTGCAATCATTCCCCCCGCCGACGGTCCGATTACAGCGTGTAACCTTGAAATTCCCATACCTTTTATTAACTCATATTGCATACGAGCTACATCAAGAAATGTAAAAACCGGAAACTCCATAGCATATTCTTCTCCAGTTTCTGGATTAATTGATTTCGGTCCTGTTGTAATTACATATGGATTCCTCACCTGCACATTACAAAGATTATCCGTACATATAACAAAATACTTATTTGTGTCAATTGCTTTTCCAGGTCCAATTAGCCCATCCCACCAACCAGACTCCTCATCATGCACTGTATATTTTCCTGCCGCATGACTTGTTGCACTAAAATAATGACAAACCAAAATCACATTTGACCTTTCTCTATTTAAAGTACCATATGTCTCATATCCCATTTGAACAGGAATTTCTCTGCCATTTTCAAACGTAAACTCTTTTAAAACAAATTTCTCCTTTTTTACAATTTGCACAGACTCTCCCTCTCCCCGTTATAGTATGAACTGCTTACTAAAGTTTTTTTTCTATGCAAACTAATCTCCTTCTTCTTTTCATAAATAAATGAATAATATACAAAATTAGCCACAAAATAGCACTATATTACAAGATTAAAGAGGGCGTACATATGATTTGGAATTGGTTACGTAAGAAAAAAAAATCAAATACATCAAAATTAAACGAAACAGATAACCAGGAGCAGCATTCTAACAATCAAGAGGATGATAACAAAGAACAGACTAGAAGTATGAAACATAATAAAGGTAAAAATAACGAGCAAAAAGATTCCTCTCAGGATAAGCAACAAAGCGCTAAACAAGGTGATTCGTCTCAGGATAAGCAACAAAACCCTAAACAAGAGGATTCCTCTCAGGATAAGCAACAAAACCCTAAACAAGGTGATTCGTCTCAGGATAAGCAGCAAAGTGCTAAACAAGAGGACCCTTCTCAGGATAAGCAACAAAACCCTAAACAAGAGGATTCGTCTCAAGATAAACAACAAAGTGCTAAACAAGGTGATTCGTCTCAAGATAAACAACAAAGTGCTAAACAAGGTGATTCGTCTCAAGATAAACAACAAAACGCTAAGCAAGGTGATTCGTCTCAAGATAAACAACAAAACGCTAAGCAAGATGAACCTTCTCAAAGTAAGCAACAAAGCTCTGGAGGTAATAGTATTTATGACTTTACAAAACCAGAAAAAGATCGTATTCATTCTTTACAAAATTTAATAGAGAAGCTGAAAAAGTCTAGTGATTTTGTAAATTATCATACATCCGACGATGAAACGATGCCTTATTGGATTTCTTACTATCGCCCTTCACTTGATGGAGAAAAATTACAAAAGTATTTAATGCCCACTCTTTTAGAACGACCTAACGCATCACTAGAAGAGCTGAAGGAACATATCCCGATGAGCGGCATTACAATTACGAACGACTTACAAAAAATTGAGGATATGGTTTTAAAGGGGCATGCGATTATTCAATTGAATCAGCAAGATCAAAAATGTATGCTTGCAAACATTGCAATTGATAATTATCGTGCACCAACCCCTCCTTTAAACGAATCAACTGTTATTGGTCCGCAAGAAGGTTTCGTAGAGGATATTGATACAAACATTAATTTAGTTCGAAAACGTCTTCCTGTTTTAGATTTACAAACAAAAGAAATGATTATCGGCGAGTTTTCCAAAACAAAAGTTGTCATGATGTATTTAGACAACCTTGCTGAAAAAGATAATGTAGATTTTCTAGAAGAGTCATTACGCGCTCTTGAATATGATCAAATTAATGATAGTGCTTATTTACAAGAATTAATGGGTGAAAAATCGATTTTCCCTCTCTATATCAATACAGAACGTACTGATAGAGTTACAAAAGCACTAATTGATGGAAAAATCGCTATTTTTGTTGATGGTTCTCCAAGTGTTTTACTAACACCCGTATCCTATTTTGATTTTTTCATTTCACCAGAAGACTATAACGTCTCCTGGATGTACGCTACATTTTCAAGGATTTTAAGATTAATTGCCGTTCTATTTTCAATTTGCGCTACACCGTTATACGTTGCAGTTTTAAATTATCATTATGAACTTATTCCAAGTGATTTACTTGAAACTTTGATTTTATCAAGGGCACAAGTACCATTCCCACCTTTAATTGAAGCGCTCTTTCTAGAACTCGCAATCGATTTATTAAGAGAAGCCGGGGCGAGGTTACCGATGAAAGTTGGGCAAACACTCGGTATTGTAGGCGGTATCGTAATCGGACAAGCATCTGTACAAGCTGGGTTAACGAGTAATATTTTATTAATTATCGTTGCACTATCAGCACTCGCTTCCTTTATTACACCTATTTATAAAATGGGTAATGCTGTTCGATTACTACGTTTCCCGTTTCTAGCATTCGCGGAAATAGGGGGGCTTTTCGGTATCTCTCTTGGGTTTATCTTTTTATTTACCCATCTATTTAGACTTACTTCCTTACGTAAACCGTACGCTTTGTTTTATCCGACAAGACAACAATCTGTTAAAGACTCTTGGATTCGTTTCCCGTTAACAATGATCGATACAAGAGATGTACAAGCAAGACCACAACATGTAAAAAAAGCTGCTAAAGGAATTTCAACAAAACATAGATCAGACTTTGATGATTAAGAGATGAGGTGCATTGATGAGTAAAGTTCAAGAAAAATATCAAATATCTCCTATCTTTGTTTTCTTCTTAATTCACGGTGCACAGTTTGGAGCTGGCGTTCTCGGATTTGCTCGAATCACCGCAAAGGCCGCTGGATACGACGGCTGGATAGGCGTTGTAATCACAGGCATCGTTATCCATGTTCTTATGTGGATGATGTATTTTTTATTAAGGGAAACAAACGGGAATTTAATTGATTTACAACGACAAACCTTTGGAAAGTGGATAGGGAACGTCTTTAATATCATCTTTGCAACTTATTTTTTAATCGTCAGTATTTCGGTTATTCGAACATACGTTGAAATTATTCAAGTATGGATGTTCCCAACTGCCTCCACCTTTATGTTAACACTCTTTTTGTGCCTAGTTAGCTATTACATCATTTCTTCTGGATTTCGTGTCATTACAGGCATTTGCGTCATCTCTGTTGGTGGTACACTAGGGTATTTATTTCTAAGCTTATTCGTTTTGAAATACTCACATTGGGAAAATTTATTACCCATTTTCACACATTCTTTTTCAGATATTTTAAAATCCGCTCAACTGTCAATCTACAGTATGACTGGTTTTGAGATTTACCTCATGGTTTATCCATTTGTGAAAAACCCTAAACAATCTCATAAATTTGCTCAATATGGGGCACTATTTTCAAACCTTCTATATTTATTTAGCACTCTTTTAGCCTTTTCGTTTTTTAGTGAAAAACAATTGTTAAAAACGATATGGGCCCAACTTTCTATGACCCAAGTTGTTCAATTACCATTCATAGAAAGGCTAGAATATATCGCAATTTCAGCTTATGCCCTCGTTATCATTACAAGTTTTATTCTACCTTTGTGGGCGGCAACGAGAGCAACGCACGAAATATTCCGTGTAAAACAAAGAGGTGTTTTAATCGCTTTTATGTTTATCACCCTCATTGTTTCACAACTTCTAACAAACAGACACGATATTAATAATTTTATTAGTAATGCATCAAAAGGAAGCTTTTGGCTCATTTATGTATACATCCCAATTCTATTTATTATTGTGTGGGTGAAAAGAAAATGGAAAAAATCAAAAGAAAATTAATACTTATCTCTTGTATAGCACTCTTTAGTCTAACTGGATGTTTACAAAAAAATATTATCGATGACGTACACCTTATCCAAGGAACTGTCTTCGATGTAGCAAAAGATAATAAAATAAAGGTAACATTTGTTTGTCCTATTCAGCAAAAAGGAAACAAAGTTCAAGTTTTTGAAGGAACAGCAAATGCGGTAAAACAAGTAAAAGCTGACACATCTTTAGAGTCTTCTCAACCATTTGCTAGCGGGCAAATGCGGGTTGCTCTATTTACCACCCGAATTGCTAAGAAAGGAATGGTTGCTTCCTTCGATACATTAATTCGTGATGTAAACATCGGGAATGCCTTATATGTTGCTTTACTTGAAGGTAATGGTACTGAACTTTTAAAAGGAAAGTACACGACTTCATCCAACGTTGCAATTTATATAAAAAAAATGCTAGAACATAATATGGAGACCGGTCCTTTACCAACAGATAATCTGCATATAGGAGCATTCCGTTATTATCAAGAAGGGCAAGACTACTATATTCCAATTTTAAAGAAACATGGTGATAAAATAAAAATAACGGGAATTGGTCTTTTTAAAAAGGATAAATATGTTGGTAAAATTGCAGAAAAAGATATGTTTATATTCAAAGGACTTTTAGAAAAACATAAGTTAGATTCACATGAATTTAAAGCAGATCCTGGGTACGTAATGATTAATAATATTCGTTCTATTCCAACATACGATATAAAAATAAAAAATGGTAAGCCTTCCTTTTCCATTCATGTTAAACTTGAGGCTCGTATTCAAGAAGTATCGAAACAGATTAACTTAGAGAATGCTAAGAATACAAAAAAGATTGAGAAGGTCGTTCAAAAACAATTGGAGACACAAGGTAAGAAATTAATTAAGCATTTTAAATCTCTAGATGTCGACCCTCTTGGGCTAGGAGCTAAATATAAGCAACATTATCGCCCATTCAAATTAGAAGAGTGGAAACAAATGTACAAAGATGTTCCCGTTACTATAAAATATACCGTAGACATTACAAATTCTGGTGTAATTGAATGAGAAATGATTGAACTCCTCTCTCCAGCATGATACAACGGAGAGAGGAGTTTTTATTTTAGATAGAGAGAGAAGATATTTATGGGGGAGCTTATGTCTAAAAAATTAGTAAAGCCTATTTTAAATGGTATTTTATTTCTCGCCGTCTTTTTATTTGCTCATACATACTTAAAAAATGTTTCCTTCACACGTTATTTACTTGTCGTTATACCAATGTTACTCGTTGGTATATTCGGTATTGATCTTATTTTATCTATTTTAATTAAGAAAGAAGAATAACGAGCGAACATCTTATTTCTATAAGATGTTCTTTTCATTTCATAATCACCTTATGTTACAATAAACTTCGGCATAACGTAAGAAAGGATGAAACAACATGACAAACGAAAAAGGTTTAGATAAAGGATATGAACTTGTTGCAAAAATGCATGAAGTATTCGGACATCCTGTAACAAATACTCCAACAAAATTAACAGAAGAGCGTGCAAAAATCCGTGCAAGTTTTATGCAGGAAGAACTAGAAGAATTTCTTGAGGCAACGACTGTTGAAGATCAATACGATGCACTGATTGACCTTATTTACTTTGCATTCGGAACGTTTGCAGAAATGGGCGTACGTCCAGATAAAGGATTCGAAATTGTAAACAACGCCAACATGG
>Ga0268252_1001760_pt1 | contig 11699 bp, 13 predicted proteins | sample AgamicMgSfrz_FD_200244 | JGI IMG/M metagenome (GOLD analysis project Ga0268252, IMG submission 200244) | Agave microbial communities from Guanajuato, Mexico - Mg.Sf.rz (v2) (version 3) | ecosystem: Host-associated > Plants > Phyllosphere > Phylloplane/Leaf | place: Guanajuato, Mexico | collected... | reverse complement strand
TTTCCCTTCTGCTTAAAATCGTTCTTACTTAAAAATATCTTAAATTTCCTTTTTCTACAACAGACCCTGTAACTTTTTTGTAAAGATAGCATCCCTCTATACTTCATTACGTTGAAAGGAAATAAGCCTACTTTGTCGATTAATAGACAAACAGAATGGGTACGTTAATAAATATTAAATAAGAAAGGAGATGCCCACTTTGTTTACCCTTATTCTAAAGTTAACCATTTCCTTTTTTGCCGTTATGAATCCATTAGGAAACATGCCTATCTTTATCTCACTTACAAACGGCTATTCTCTTGAAGAAAAGCATCGTAATGCACGAAAAGCTGCTATTATTTCTTTCATCATTCTCACTGTATTTTTACTTCTTGGAAACTTCATTTTTTCAATGTTCGGTATCACAATCCATGCATTCCGTATTGCTGGAGGCATTTTGATTTTTGGAATTGCTTACAACCTTCTTCATGCTAAAACTTCTAATGCTCAAAGCCCTCACCAAACAGAGCAAAGGGAAGCTGAAGCTAAAAATGATATCTCAGTGACCCCTCTCGCGCTGCCAATTATGGCTGGTCCAGGGACAATTGCAACTGTGATGTCACAAAATTCACATTCACTCAAACAAATAGTGAGCGTCTTTATTAGCTACACATTAATTCTAGCTGTTACATTTTTCTTATTTTATTATTCTTCATCCATCATCAAGAAACTTGGACAAAATGGCGTCAATGTGATTTCAAGACTTATGGGGCTTATTTTAGCTGTAATGGCTATTCAAATGATTGCAGAAGGAATCAAAGGACTTTTTCCTTCTCTTTAAAAATATAAAATTTATGATCTACTTCTTGAAATTCACTTAAATTTCAAGTAAGATAAAATAAAGTTTTCCTTAGGGAAACTTTTTAAAATGAAGCAAACATACTTTCCGTTGTCAAAGTAATATATAGGATCTATTCCCCCATAGCAATAAAAAAGGAGAAGCAGCCGGGAACTGCTTCTCCTTCTTTTTTATTTTACTTGAAGCTCAGCTATCATATCTTCCAACCGTTCTTTCTGAGCCTGAAGCTCTTCTACTGATGGTTGATAAGAGAGCTGTTGACTGCCGCCAAATGAATTCTTTGGCTGAACAAGGCGCTGCAATTGCCCGCCATTTTGCTCATAAAGACGATATCCTACAGCTCCCACAACAGTTCCTGATACAAAGCCCATTAGAAAATCACGGTTAATCATATGTTTATTCCCCCATTAATTTTATATATATGAATTCATACAAAGAGTATGAATAAATATCTAACTTACGGCATACAACGGTCTTGTTTGCTTTTTCTGTTTTTCATGAAGAAGTTCAAGAACATTTACAATCCACGTAATCATGGCAACATAAAGCATGTTAGACGGACCTAGTGATAGCAGAGTGATGATTCCTGTTAAAATATCAGGGTGTCTAATCTTATTGCTTGTGCCATGTGATAAAACGGTATACCCTGTTGCTGCAACTGCCCCATATACAAGAGCATCAGGCTTATAAAAAGAAGATTTACGAATCCCTGCAAGCAGGAGCAATCCTCCTGAGAAAAGAGTGCGAAGCCAGTCATTTCGCATAGCAGGATCCATTTGAATCATAATATCGTCAAGTGGATCTAATCTTGTTTGTTGAAAGAAAACAGAGATATAGCGTAATAAGGTACTGCGAGATAGATAAGCAACTTCATAATGAATAAGCATTGTTTGAATAGAAGGCTCAATCCTAACTGACGACACCCCTTTTAAGGAACAAAACATATGCTCAATTTCCTTGTAGTTTGTTTTATCTCGCAACGAGGGAATTTGCAGTCTCATTCTTCCTGGAATATCATGCAGCACATAAAACTTTGCATTCATTCCACTCTCCTCCAATCCATAGAATGCGCGCACTGTTCATCACTACGCCAATTGTAGCTGCATTATGAATAGCTGCCCCTATAATTGGCGAAAAGATGCCACAGGCACCAAGCACAATAGCAAGCCCATTGATAAGGAACGTTGCTGCGAAGTTTTGTTTAATAATCCTCATTGTTCTTTTGGAAAGTCCAATGAGCTCTGATAACATTTCAGGATTATCTGAAGTAATGACAATATCACTTGCTTCTGAAGCAATATCCGTTCGTTTTGCTCCCATTGTTACTCCTACATTCGCATAGGCAAGAGCAGGCGCATCATTGATTCCATCTCCGACCATCATGACAGCTCCCCGCTTGCCATACCGCTCTACATAGCTTGCTTTCTCTTCTGGTAAGGCTTCTGCATGATACCAATTTAGCCTTAGTCTTTTAGCCATTTCTTTTGCTACATGACGTTTATCTCCTGTAAGCATAATAATGTCATCAATACCATGCTCTCGAATGCTGTGAATGGCTCTATGCATACCTGAGCGAATCTTATCAAAGATGCTTACTACTCCAATAAGTGCTTGGTCATAGGCAACGTAAATCACGTTTTCGTCACTTTCTATATTCTTCAAGAATCCTTCTCCTTTTATCTTTAGTTCATTCATAAAGCGTAGACTTCCAACAACAACGCGTTTACCGTTCAAAACAGTGCTAATGCCCTTCCCTACCACTGTCTGTACTTCAGCTCCTTCATCACGTGAAGGAATTCTAATATTCCAGCTTTTTGCTTGATTCATAATGGCATCTGCAATTGGGTGTGAAGAACTTTTTTCTACAGCTGCAGCAAAGGTAATTACGTCTTCCTTGCTATAGCCATCACACGGTAAAACATGCTGAACAAGTGGTGCACCTTCTGTAATTGTGCCTGTTTTATCAAGAATCAACGTACTGATGTTTGCCATCTCTTCAATATGATGACTTCCTTTTACAATAGCTCCCTCTCTTGCTGCTCTGCCAATTGCCGCATACAAAGCAGTAGCAGTAGAAAGCTTAATGCCACATATAAAATCAATAACAAGCATGTTCATTGCCCTATTCATACTTTTTGTAAGGAGAAAGGTTATAAAGGAGAGCGCAAATGACAGAGGTACCATTTTCTCAGCTAGCGCATCTGCCATATTTTGAATAGGAGCCTTCGTTTCTTGTGCCTTTTCAAGTAATTTCACAATTTTTGAGAGGGCTGTTTCACTCCCAACTTTGTCAACTTTCATAGCAAGATGGCCATTTTGCAGGATACTCCCAGCATAAACGATCTCTTTTTTACTTTTTTCTTTTGGCATATATTCTCCTGTAATAGAAGACTCATCAACAGTTCCATATCCTCTCATAACTGTTCCATCTACCGGAATTTTCTCTCCCGTAAAAACAAGTACCGTATCTCCTTTTTTAATTTCTTCTAAGGGTACTTTTACTTCTTCTCCCTTTTCGTTTACTCTCCATGCATAAGAAGTATCTAGCTCTAAAAGAGAATGAATATATTCTTTTGTTTGCTCTGACGTATGGTCAGTTAACATCTCACTTATCGTAGACATCATTGTAATAACAAGAGCTGAGCCTGGATTTCTGATATATAGGGAAGCTAAGATAGAAGCAGCTGTTAATGTATTTGCGTTTCCTTTTCGTTTCCGTACAATGTGTGAGATTCCATCTTTTATCACATCGAAAGATGTCGCAACAGCTGTTACCACTGCACCAAAGTGAAAGAGTTTCTTCCACAGTAAAGTAAAAGGAGACCTTTGCACATAAAAATTGGCTGTAAACATTGCAAGGCAGCCTGCAACAGGGACAAGCTCTTTCCATAATGTTTTTTTCTCTTGTTCTTCCTTCTTTAAGAAAGAAACAATAAAATGTTTTAATTGTGGAGCCGAAATCTTTTGTTGATGATATACTAGCAAACTCCCTGTTGTTGATGTATAAAAAGCTGAAATCACACCTGGCAATGTTCGCACAAAAGTCTCGATTTTACAGGCATTCACTTTAGTTAATAGATATAAACGAGTGCGCTCAGGTAACTCATGTGCAACATGAACGATGTTCATCCATTTTATTCCCCCTTCCGTTTAATAATGCTGTATGACCAATAAAGTAAACTAGCTGAAAAAGCAGGTGCACTACTAAATGAATGCACGCCTTTCCCAAGCAAAAATAGGACAAATAAACTATCAAAATCAGCAAGACCATTTGTTTGTTTCTTAATACCTCTATCAACAAACCCAAGCGTATTTTTCATTCCATTCATTAATTGTGATTCCTTCTGTAGAATGGCCTCTGAAGTAATATTAACAATTGTAGTTATAATCTCATCAAGCTCTTCTTGACTAATATGGGATACAACAAATTGAAGGAGAAGACTTCCTGTAATTTCAGAAGCTTTTGCGGTCAAAATAAGAGGATGCTGTTTAACTTGAGCATTTAACATATCTGCTACAACTTTATGTTTCCAACTGTTGCATTGCAGGCGCAAGCGTCCAGGCAATGCATGAACAACTTTTACTTTTTGATCTCGAAACTGTCCCATTATTTTAGGTGCCAGGAACGAAGCTCCAAGCCCAACGAGAGTAGGTATCACTATTCATCGCTCCTTAGATGTAGAATCTCTGTTTATATAAAGCGTCCATTATATCAAACCATGACTGAAGTTCCTTCATATCCCCAACATGTGAAGCATCGTATGTAATAAGCAAACTGCCGGTTCCTTTTGTAAATTGAGCATCATAAACTAACACTTGCTCTTTTAATTCACAAACTAGTATATGAATTAGATCATCATCTTCCTTCCATAGAGAAGATTTAAGTCGGAGTCGTCCTGGAACAAAGTGCACAAGCTGAATGTTATACTTTCTAAGCCTCTTTTCAACATGACTTAGCATCACTTTTTCTGTTATCTTTCCAATCATAAAGCTCCCTCCTTTTTAAAAGCCAATATGTTACAGGCTTGTAAATAGCACACCTTGATTATTTACAGACCTATCATTTTCTTCACATGTACTTAATAATTCTCCTAATATATGCAAATACCTTCCAAACTAGAAGGTAATTTTTCTCAATTAAACAAGTATCTTTTTTCTTTCTCAGTTCATGAAAAAATGCTCATAACAAAATGTTTATGAGCACCTTTTATACCTAAAGACTATCACATGGTAAAGAAAAATGTACAAAAAAGACATCCAACTTATACCTTATATTGTCTATTTTTTCTTTTAATATTTTCTCATGTTTTACATTACTTCCAGCATACTATGAATAAGGAATTTTTTTACGCGACTAACTGAGAATACATTGAGAAAGTGGACAAATTAGCACAATTTTATGGAAAGCGTTTTTATAAGCTATATAAGCGCTTTTTTCGCCCTTTTTTCCAACTCCTTTTCTTGACAATACTTGAATATAACATTAATATACCCGAGTAGTCTATAAAATTTTTTCAGCAAAAAACAGGGCTGTTTTTTTAGCTATTAGAACAATACAAGCACTATTTTTAGGTTACTTACTATTATAAAAAGGAGCGAGGAAATATGATAGCAAGGGAAGAAAATCTCGTTACAACAGAACAACGAACTTCTTGGACGATCCTAAAGCAGACAGTGAAAACTGGAATTATTAAATCAAATTTAATTACAATGCTTGCTGGACTTACATTAGCTCTCTCTACGTACAATCTCACGATAATTGATAAGTTACCAGAGCTTTTGTTTGCTTTGATAGGATCCATCTTTGTTATGGGTGCTGCGGGGGCTTTAAACAACCTCTATGACCGCGATATTGACTCTTTAATGAAACGTACTCAAGATAGACCAACTGTAACAGGTGAAATTAAGACAGGCACAGTATTATGGCTCGGTATTTCTTTAGCTGTACTTGGATTAATAGCTTTAGCGTTAGCAACACCAATGGCTGCTCTTTTCGGCTTTCTTGGACTGTTTTTCTATCTTGTACCTTATACAATGTGGAGCAAGCGCAGAACAATTTACAACACAGAGATCGGTAGTATTTCAGGTGCAACTCCTCCATTAATTGGTTGGGCTGCAATTAGTCAGGACGTAACAAATCCAGCCATTATTGGACTTTTTGTGATTACACTTATTTGGCAAATGCCTCACTTCTATGCGATTGCGATACGTAAGCATGATGATTATAAAGCAGCAAATGTTCCAATGCTTCCAGTTGTAAAAGGATTCAAAAGAACATATGTGCAAACAAACGTATATCTTGTTGTCCTTATAGCAACAAGCTTTCTCTTTCTGCCATTAAGCTTAGGGCTTACAATTGTCTCTCTCATTTTAGGACTTTTATGGCTAGGACTAAGCTTGTTTGGTTATAAGAAAATGAACGGAGAAAAATGGGCAACATCAATGTTTATTTTCTCTCTTGTTCACATGACATTGTTATTCTCAACAGTTATTGTTTACTCATTAATTGGAATGTTTGTCTAATACATCTTCCTACCTTTAGATATGTTTTCTAACAAGTAAGCTCCTCCTTATCTTCCTAGGAAGATAAGGAGGAGCTTACTTGTTTTTTCATACATAGGAACTTCCATATCGTGTAAAAACAGAGCGCCCAGACCCATTTTTTGTGAAACAGCTTCAAGAAGTTTTAGGGAGATTCCATTGCCCTTCAGTATTTGTTTCAAGGTTGGAGTATACGAGGAAATGGAAAATATAAAGATTTACGACCAAATACTGTGTAAATAAAAAAGCGTGGAAAACATTGTTGTTTTCCACGCCTTTTTACTTTCCTATTATGTCTAGTGCAACTTCTTCCCCAACATTAATGACCGAGTAATCGGTTTGAAACTTGTTTATTGTTATTGAGTATGATGAATTTCCTTTTTGAACAAGAAGTGCTTCGCCTTTGACAATAGAATAGCCATGCTCTTCTAAGAGAGTAAAGAAAGGAGTAAGATTATCTCCTTCTACAAGAAATTCTGTATCGTTATTAATATTTTTCATAGCACTAATTTCCTTTCCCTTTAACTCTAGTTCATACAGGGAATAAAGAGCTTCAAGCGGCCTTTTATTGTCAAAAATCTCATTCCAGTTGAACCAAACTAGAAGAGTAAACACAGGGATAAGGATGATAAGTAATGTTGTTGCTAAAATGCTTAGCTTAGCTATTCTTTTCACTTATATTCTCCTTTAACATTTCTTTGAATTCTATAATATTGTCTACTTTAATAGCTACTCTTTTATAGTTTTTTTTCATTCCTAAAAATAATGTTGCTTGAACTGGCACAGCCAACTCTAACACAAGGTTTGGATAAACTTTTTCAAAATCATTCGCAATAAATTCAATGGTGTCTTTGGTCACTTTCTTCTCTAACTGTTCTCTTTCTTCTATTACACGAACAATAGTGTGAAGAGGAACCTTCATTCTTCTCATAAGACCAAGTGAAAGGTAGATGTTATCTTTTCCAATGTGTACAGGGTTAAATCTTACAGCTTGCAAATCACCTATAAAAAAGAAGAGGGAGTAAACATTTAAAAGCAGAAGAATAACAGAGAGTATAACGGACTTTTCATGAAGCCACCAATGAATACCAAGGGTCTCAATTACAATTGCGTGAATCATCATAATTCGAAAAGGAATCAAACTGGACTTTCTATAGATCGTAAATTGATTTTCTGTATATGTGGGTGTTTTTCTCCAAAAGAAGAAGGCATAATAAAACATAAGCAATTCAGAGAAAAGGATGTGAACAATTGGGTTCCTTCCTCCACTTCTCTTGATTTCATAATCAAAGGAAGCAAGAAATGGAAGTACATGTTTAGACGCTGATGAGAAAATTCTAGGGGTGTTTTTTAAAAGTTTGGCAATCAAAAAGAATTCAAAGAGAATCAAAAGAATTTCTATTCCTAAACCTATTTCAGTTACTCGCCCGAAGGAACCTAAGTACTGAACTGGAATCAGGAGACGGGCTACAATTAATCCTAGTGGAATAACAATTAAAAGATGTTTAATATGTCTTTTCTTGATTAAGAAGAAAACTAACAATGGAGCGATAATGGTGAGATCAATTAGAGAGCCAAGAACTGCTCCATTAATATTATGCTGTAACACAGACAAACCGAATTGTGACTGATATAACAAAAGATTTGATGTGATAACAAGCAGTAATAAGCTAAGTAAAGCTTTACGCCTCAATGGCGATTGAATAACCATAAAGCATGCCTCTTTTCTACATGTAAAGTTAGGGGATTAACGGTTTCTTACTACTATGCCATACGTCATTTGAACAGCAATAAGGATAATGGTCATTAAGACGATAGAAAAAATTTGTGAGTGCCCTGAGACAGCGGTATAAAACACAGAAGCCATAATGCACATATACAAAAAAGGAATAAGTAGTTGATATGCCTTATGCAACCCTTCCAATACAACAAATTTCTCTCCATCATCTAACACATCCAACATGTCTTCAGAAGTACTTGGGGACTCACGATCAGGATATACTTTTCTTCCGCTCGAAAAAGCTAAGTTAGCTACAACAAAACTTCCAATAAGTAAGAAAAATGCGTTTAAAGCTAACCACGGACCTGAATCTCTAAACCATATAAATCCTAATCCAAAAGCAAGAACAGATAAAGATATGGAAACATTAGAGCACACTATCATATCAGAGAAAACACGATATTTCTTCACTTCTATTTCATCCTCTTGCTCTTCATTTAGTGAAACTACAGATAAGTTCTTCATTTTTATAAACTGAAAAATAACCACACCAATAAGAACTAGATTTAGTGCTAGAAGGGTATACATTACATTTTCTTCAGAGCTCCATAGCCTTTCTACAATATGTTCATTATCCGTAAAGTATAGAACAAAAAAAGCAACAAGCCCAATAGGAAAAATGCTAGATGCAATCATACTGATTCCTTTCACAACTCCTCCTCCTCAAATATAAAAATATTTTCAATTGGCTCTCTAAAAAGACGAGATAATCGAACGGCAATAAGCAAAGACGGCATATATTCTTCACGTTCAATAAGACTTACAGTTTGGCGTGAAATTTTAGCTCTCTTTGCAAGCTCCGTTTGATTCCACCCTTCTCGTGCCCGAAGTTCCTTTAAACGACTTTTCAATTGTATCTTCCTCCTCAAACCCAATATATAACATATTTTTCCTTTTGACAACTATAATAGTCAAAATTATAAATATAATAGTCAAATAAATTAAAAAAGACAGTAGGACAAAGCCTTCTGCCTTCTATTCTTATATTTCTCATCTATCTAAAAAAGTTTTTTATTTAGCATATGAATAAATTGCTAAACAGGGAATTGTAATGATATATTTTTATTGATTAGTTTTATATGAGGGATGTGTAATGAAGATTTCACGGCCAATGAAGATGTTCATTCACATCTCTCTTTTTGTATCTTTTTCATCTTTTATGCTTAAAGGTAGCTCTTCTTCAAGATCTATTTCGATTCTCCGAATGTTTCCAACGATAAAGATGTAAGATAAGGCACCAATCAAAACAATGATACAGATAAAAATGAGCGCTCCGTTAAACGATTGAGTCTTTTGGAGAATGTACCCTATCACAATAGGAGTGATAATTCCTGCCATATTTCCAATACAATTAAAGATTCCTCCGCTTAAACCAAGCATCTGTTTTGGTGCAATCTCTCCTACAAGTGACCATGTCAATCCTGCCATTCCTTTTGCAAAGAAAGAAATAGACATAATCCCAATGATTAGAGTAATTGAATCTGTATAGTTCGCTAATACAATACTGCTTGCAAGAATAAAACCAATAATAATAGGAGTTTTTCTTGCAACAGATAATGATTTACCTTTACGTAATAGAAAATCTGATAAGTATCCTCCAACTAATCCACCAATGAATGCTGACAAATACGGAATTGAGGCAAAGAACCCTGCTTTAATAATTGACAAACCTTTTGCTTCAACAAGGTAAGTTGGAAACCACGTTAGAAAGAACCAAACAATTGTGTTTAGCGCAAACTGTCCAATATATATTCCAATAAGCTGTCTGTTTGTTAGCAAAATCCGTACATGTGCCCACTTTATCTTTTGTTTATCTTCTATATCAGCTAATCCACCACCGTCTTGGATATATTCTAACTCTGCTTTGTTCACACGGGGATGGTCTTTCGGATTACGTACAAATCCAAACCAAAATACTGAAAGAATTACTCCAGCTAATCCAGCCCATATAAAAACGTGATGCCAACCAAATGAATGTAAAATCCATGTAAGCAATGGAGTAAATAAAGCTAAACCAAAATATTGAGCAGAATTATAAATAGCTGTTGCGGACCCGCGCTCTTTTTGTGGGAACCACATAGTTGCCATTCGACTATTAGCAGGAAATGCCGGTGACTCAGTAAATCCCACAGCAAGACGTAACAAAAACAGCAGAATAAAACTTCCAACGAAACCATGCAAAACAGTAAACACTGACCATAATAGGATGCCAATTCCGTAAACTTTGCGAGCTCCAAACCGATCGAGTAACCACCCACCAGGGATTTGCATAAAAGTGTAAGCCCAGCTAAATGCGGATAAGACAAGACCTAGTGACACAGCATCTAAATAAAGATCATCCTTCATAATTGGTGCTGCGACTCCAAGCGCTGCACGATCAATATAGTTAATAGCCGTTGCTGCAAATAACATAGATAAAATCATATATCTTACATTCGTCTTACGGGAGTATGAATTATTCATTGTTAAAAGCCCCCACTTTTATTTATTTTATCCTTCAAACTCAACAAGGGCTGCAAGCAATGCTTTAATGTAGCCAACTGAATAAACATATCCAAGATTAGAATAGTTCCATTCAATACAAGTATTTGGCCAGTGTCCATCAATATCTGGTTCTACTCCCTCTAAAATTGGAACATGATCTGGATTTAGACAACCATTAAATCCTACCTTGCGTAACTCTAGTAGAATTTTGAACATATTTAAATCTCCATCATCTAGTAATGCTTCTTCAAAGGCTCCAGCAGTAGGAAGACTTCCTCTTACATTTCTGAAATGAACTAAAAATATTTTCCCCTTTCGTCCATAATGATTGATTTCATCTAGAACGAGCGAACTTCCTCCTTCCTCAGCTCGTGTTCCAACACAATAGACGTACCCTACATTCTTGCTTGGAAAGGCATCTATAACGCGATGGTAACCAAGGCCACCAAAGGGAGTATCAGGGTGCGGAGAATCTGAAGGGTGCATTCCCAAAAGAACGTTTGACTCCTCTGCAACAGGAACTAATTCCCCATATGCAGCGCAGAACTGACTCCACCATTTTTCGTGTTCTTCTAGTGTAGGCGTAGGATGTTCCTCTTTTGTAAAACCAAGGCTCTCCCCTCTAGCAGTAGCACCTCCTCTATGAACCGCTGTATATGGCGTTGTTAAATACGGAAAAGTATCGCCTTCTAACCTTTGTCTAGCAATAGAAATCCCTGCTTCCCCAAATACCTTTAACGCAGTACATACATTTTCTAACTCCCGTTCACTTCCAGGGCGATTATTCATAAATTTTTCTGTTAGATTTGGTAAAGTGACACGATTAATTTCAAGCCCGAAGGAACGTACTCTTTTTTTTAACTTTAATAACTCATCTAAATCCGGATAACCTTGTTCACTAACACCAACAAAAGAAGATCCTTTTCCAAAATCAAGGCAATCTACGCCGATTTGACTGAGTTGCTTCAAATCCCTATCTGATAAATCCGTACGGTTTGTTGTAATAGAAACTTTCATCAACTTAAATCCCTCCCTAATAATGCACATTTATGTTAA
>Ga0268252_1001759_pt1 | contig 11699 bp, 9 predicted proteins | sample AgamicMgSfrz_FD_200244 | JGI IMG/M metagenome (GOLD analysis project Ga0268252, IMG submission 200244) | Agave microbial communities from Guanajuato, Mexico - Mg.Sf.rz (v2) (version 3) | ecosystem: Host-associated > Plants > Phyllosphere > Phylloplane/Leaf | place: Guanajuato, Mexico | collected... | reverse complement strand
CTCCAAGAAGTGAATTTCGCTCATAAGGCTCAATATATAAACTATCAACTCCTCCTAATAGAGCTGAAAGAGATTCTGTTGTTGTACGAAGTAAGTTTGTATAAGTCATGTAGGCTGTTTTATTACGAGAAGATGTTTTAGCATGAATATGTGGAAGGATAGAAGTTGGATTAGGAATGTGAAAACATTCTAGAAGATGAATCCAAAGCGCTCGAAACGCCCTGATTTTTGCTATTTCTTGAAAAAATTCGTTACTTATAGAAAAAGTGAACGCTATTTTTTTCGCGGTTTGTTCAGGCGATATTCCGCGTTTTGCAAAAGCATCTATATAATCACATGCAACAGCAATAGCACTTGCAAGCTGCTGAGTAGCGGTTGCTCCATCATTTTCGTATGTAGAAGCGTCTACAATAAGCAGTTTCCTACTTTCTTCTTTATCAATATAAAAAAGAGGCAATAGCTCGTCATAAGCTTTCTCTAATGAAAAAGAAGCTGAAGCATAATATTCACCAAGCGGGTCGCTTCCAATGATGCCTTTCATTTGTAAGGAAGCGTATTTTTGAAGAAAAGAAGCTAAATTTAAAGAAGATTGCTTAATAAAAAAATAGGAATCTTTTTTTATTATATTTTCTAGATATGGTGATGCTTTAATGTTTTCATGTAAGTAAAGAAAACGAGCTTCCTCTCCGTCACGTTGATAAGATGAAAAGTCTTCTGGTATGAGTGCAATCCTCCATGGCTGTTCACTATACGGACTAGAACGATGCGTTCTTGTAAAAAGGGATGGATCCACTCCCTTCCAGTAAAGAGGTTCAATTTTGATTGAATCAAGGGTCTGTGAACAAATGGACTCCCATTCCCTATCTTTCAATGTTTTTTTAGCTAGTGAAAGCCAAGCATTCTCTAAAACGCTTTCATTTTGCTTCATCACATTTTCCTCCTTCTTTATTCTCTATGATAAAGAAAGATAGCTTATATAAGCTATCTTTCTTGTCTTGAGAACTTTTAGTAAAGAGCTGTCTCGGATGAAATGTTTTCAATAATTTCTTTAACTCGCGCTAGAAATCTTCCGCAAACAAGACCGTCTAAGACGCGATGATCTAACGATAAGCAAATATTTACCATATCACGAATTGCAATCATATTATCGATTACAACAGGACGTTTAACAATTGTTTCAACTTGCAAAATAGCTGCTTGCGGGTAATTAATAATTCCCATAGACTGAACAGAACCAAATGAACCTGTATTGTTCACTGTAAATGTCCCACCTGTCATATCATCTGAAGTGAGCTTTCCGTTACGCGTCTTAGCTGCTAGCTCACTAATTTCCCGTGCAATGCCTTTAATTGTTTTTTCATCAGCATGTTTAATGACTGGAACATATAAGGCATCATCTGTTGCTACAGCAATCGAAATGTTAACATCTCTTTTTTGGACAATCTTATCTCCTGCCCACATTGAATTCACTTCTGGGAATTCTTTAAGAGCTTGCGCAACAGCTTTTACGAAGAAAGCAAAGAACGTTAAGTTGATGCCTTCTTTTTCACGGAAGGAAGCTTTTACGCTCTCACGATAATTGACAAGGTTTGTTGCATCAACTTCAACCATTGTCCAAGCATGAGGTGCTTCATGTTTGCTGCGAACCATATTAGAAGCAATAGCTTTACGAACAGGAGTAAGCGGAATTTCCTTGTCTCCATTGCTAACAGAAACAGGTGTGCTTTCTGTCATTTTAGGTGGTTCAGGTGGTTTCTCGACTTTTGATTCTTGTTTTGGCTTTGTATCAAGTGCGGAAGTCTCAGCTTTGATACCGCCGCTATTAATGATTTTTGTTATATCTTTACGTGTAATACGACCACCAGCACCTGTCCCTACAACCTTTGTTAAATCAATATTATGTTCTTGTGAAAGGCGCAGAACTGCTGGTGAGTAACGCGTTTTCGCACTCTCGTCTTTTGGTTTTTCGCTTTCTTTTTTGCTTGGTTTCTCAGCTGTCTCTTCTTTATTCTCAGCTGAAGATCCTTCTACTTCGATATAACAAATAGTTTCGCCAACAGGAATTGTTTCCCCTTCTTTTGCAACAATTTCTGTAATTTTCCCTTCAAAACTTGAGGGAACTTCTGCTGTTACTTTATCTGTTGTTACTTCTGCAATAGGATCGTATTTTTGAACTGTGTCACCGGCAGAAATAAGCCACGATGAAATGGTTCCTTCTGTGACGCTTTCACCGAGCTGTGGCATCGTCATTTTTTCGATTGCCATTCTTTTCCCTCCTTTTAAAACTCTGCAAGCTCACGCATTGCTTTTTCAATTTTATCTGGATTCATCATAAAGAATTTTTCCATTGGTGGAGCATACGGCATTGCGGGAACGTCTGGTCCTGCTAAACGTTTAATTGGTGCATCAAGATCAAACAAACAATTTTCTGCAATGATAGCCGATACTTCTCCAATAATGCTTCCTTCTAGATTATCCTCTGTTACAAGCAGCACTTTCCCTGTTTTAGAAGCTGCTTCAATAATTGCTTCTTTATCTAATGGATAAACTGTTCTTAAATCCAAAACATGAACAGAAATACCGTCTGCTGCAAGCTTTTCTGCTGCTTGAAGTGCAAAATGAACGCAAAGGCCATATGTAATGACCGTAATATCTTCTCCTTCACGCTTAACGTCTGCTTTATCAAGTGGCACAACGTACTCTTCTTCTGGTACTTCTCCTTTAATTAAGCGATACGCACGCTTATGCTCTAAAAACAGAACAGGATCATCGTCCCTAATAGCAGCTTTTAGCATCCCTTTCACATCATACGGTGTTGAAGGCATGACAATCTTAAGACCAGGCTGATTAGCGAAAACGGCTTCAACAGATTGTGAGTGGTAAAGGGCACCGTGAACACCGCCCCCATAAGGAGCACGAATTGTAATCGGACAATTCCAATCATTGTTGGAGCGATAGCGAATTTTCGCTGCTTCTGAGATAATTTGGTTTACAGCAGGCATAATAAAATCTGCAAACTGCATTTCAGCAATTGGACGCATTCCATACATTGCAGCCCCTATTCCGACCCCTGCAATAGCAGATTCAGCAAGTGGCGTATCTAGTACGCGAGCTTCTCCAAATTTTTCGTAAAGACCTTGTGAAGCTTTAAATACGCCTCCTTTTACACCTACATCTTCTCCTAATAAAAATACTTTTTCATCTCTTTCCATCTCTTCTCTCATTGCGGCTGTAATAGCTTCAATATAAGAAATTACCGGCATTTTTCTTCCTCCTCTACTCACCGTATACGTATTTCAAAGCATGCTCTCCGTCAGCATATGCTGCTTTTTCAGCATAGTCTGTTGCATCATTTATAATATCCATGATTTCTTTTAGCAGCTCTTCTTCTTTTTCGTCTGTTAGCAGTCCTTCTTCGCGTAAATATGCTGCGAATTTAACAACTGGGTCATCTTGTTTTGCTGCTTCAAGCTCTTCTTTTGCGCGATAGCTTTTATCATCATCATCACTTGAGTGAGCTGTTAGACGATGTGAAACAGCTTCGATTAGTGTTGGCCCTTCCCCACTTCGTGCACGATCGGCCGCTCTTTTCGTTGCTTCATAAACATCAAAAACATCTGTCCCGTCTACTGTATAACCAGGCATTCCGTACCCAGCTGCACGATCAGATACTTTCTCACATCCTAATTGCTTATGTGTTGGAACAGAAATCGCGTATTTATTATTTTCGCACATTAAAATAACAGGTAACTTATGAACGCCTGCAAAGTTCGCTCCTTCATGAAAATCTCCTTGATTTGAAGATCCTTCTCCAAATGTTACAAACGATACGAAGTTTTTCCCCTGCATCTTCGCCCCAAGCGCAATTCCTACTGCATGCGGAACCTGAGTTGTTACAGGAGAAGAACCTGTAACAATACGGTGCTTTTTACTGCCAAAGTGACCAGGCATCTGGCGTCCCCCTGAGTTTGGATCTTCACCTTTTGCAAAACTTGCAAGCATTAAATCACGAGTTGTCATTCCAAATGCAAGCACAACACCTAAATCACGATAATACGGCAAGATGTAATCTTCTTCCCGATTGAGCGCATACGCCGCTCCGATTTGCGTTGCTTCCTGTCCTTGACATGAAATAACAAACGGAATTTTCCCCGCTCTATTTAATAGCCACATGCGCTCATCAATCTTTCTTGATAAGAGCATTGTTCTGTACATTTCTAAAACATTTTCATCTGTTAAGCCAAGTGATTTATGGCGATTCTCTGCCATATAACCGCCTCCTTTAAATTAAAAGTGTATTGCTTTGCCATCAACGCTAAGCGCTGCTTCACCAAGTACTTCTGATAAACTTGGATGCGGGTGCACTGCATGAGCCATTTCCCATGGTGTTGCATCAAGAACTTTAGCTAAACCTGCTTCTGAAATAAGCTCTGTCACATTTGGACCAATAAGATGAACACCTAATAAGTCATCTGTTTCCTTGTCAGCAATGATCTTTGCAAACCCTGATTCTTCCCCTGAGATCAGCGCTTTACCGACTGCTTGAAATGGAAACTTTCCAACTTTAACATGAAATCCATTTTTAATGGCTTCTTCTTCTGTTAAGCCAACGCTTGCAGCCTGTGGTGAACTGTATACACATCTCGGGATATCTGTCGAACGCACGGGGATAGGCGTTCGTCCAGCAATATGCTCAACTGCTTTTATTCCTTCATGTGATGCAACATGTGCAAGCTGAAGACCACCGATAACATCACCAATTGCGTAAATATGTGATTCTTTCGTTTGATAGTATTCATTTGTCATAATAAAACCGCGATCAAGCTCGATGCTTGTATTTTCGATCCCGATTCCTTCTGTATTTGCTTTTCTTCCAACAGATAAAAGAAGTCTTTCACCTTTAAACGTTTGCTTCCCATTACTTGTTTGAGCTTCAATTACAACTTCAGCTTCTTTTTGAAGCGTTTCTGGCAGCACTTGTGCTCCTGTTACAATTTCAACCCCTCTGCTTACTAAAGCACGGTGCATCTCTTTTGATACATCCTCATCTTCTGTTGGGAGAATACGTTCGCTATATTCTACAATTGTGACCGAAACTCCGAAGTCACATAACATTGAGGCCCATTCGACTCCAATTACGCCTCCTCCAACAATAATGATGGATGTTGGCAGTTTCTCCATTTTCAGTGCCTCATCTGATGTGATCACTGTTTCTCCGTCCACCTCAAGGTTTGGTAATGTATTAGGTCTTGAACCTGTTGCTAAGATCACGTTTTTAGGAATGAGTACTTCGTTTTCATCACCGTTTGTAAATTCTACTGAAATAGAACCTGCCATTGGCGAGAAAATGGACGGCCCAAGCATGCGACCTGTTCCTTCATACACATCGATTTTTCCTTTTTTCATCAAATATTGAACACCGCTATAAAGCTTTTCTACAATTTGTTCTTTTCGCTGTTGAACTTTTGAAAAGTCAAGCTCCACTTGTGATGAAAGGATTCCATAATCTTCGCTATGTTTAGCTGTTTGAAAGACTTCCGCACTTTTTAAAAGTGCTTTGCTTGGAATACATCCTGCATGAAGGCATGTTCCTCCAAGTTTATTTTTTTCTACAATTGCCGTTGATAAGCCAAGCTGTGACGCGCGAATGGCTGCTACATACCCACCTGTTCCGCCTCCGACAATGACCACATCGTACTCTTTTGACAACGTAGTTCACCTTCTTTTTGATAAATTTGTATTCACTTCGATTTCTTTTGGATATTTCTTTGCCCGTTCTTCTCCTCGAAGCACCCGAAGCGCTCCTTCTGTTAAGGCTTGAAGTTCGTTTTCACCAGGATAAACACTAACGTCTGCTATCCAGCTTATTCGTTCTGTAATATCAGCTACAAGCTCTTTTCCATATGCGAGTCCGCCTGTTAATAAAATGGCATCCACTTTTCCTTTAAGTACAGTGCTTGCAGATCCAATTTCTTTTGCAACTCCATAGCTCATAGCTTCAAAAATTAAGCGAGCTTTTTCATTTCCCTGTCGAATCATCTCTGTCACTTTTACTGCATCATTTGTTCCAAGATGGCCATAAAGTCCACCTTGACCAATAAGCATTTTCATCACTTCTTCACGGTAATACTCTCCTGAAAAACAAATGCGAACTAAATCTCCAGCAGGAACCGTTCCTGCGCGCTCTGGACTAAATGGACCATCTCCGTGAAGACCATTATTTACGTCAACTACTTTTCCGTGATTATGTGCTCCAACGGTAATTCCTCCACCCATATGAGCGATGATTAAGTTAAGATCTTCATACTTTTTATGAACCGTTTTGGCATACCTTCTTGCTACTGCTTTTTGGTTCAAAGCATGAAAAATACTCGTTCGTTCAATGCCAGGAAGTCCTGAAACACGTGCTAGATCACTTAGTTCATCAACAACAACAGGATCTACAATATAAGCCTTAATATTTAGTGACTGAGCAATGTGGTGAGCAATAATGCCTCCTAAGTTTGAAGCATGCTGTCCTGCATATCCTACTTTCAAATCTTCTAGCATTGCTTCATTAACGGTATACGTCCCCCCTTCAATAGGACGAAGTAAGCCACCACGTGCACAAACGGCATCAATTTTTGATAAGTTAATTCCTTCTCTATGAAGAAGCTCAACAATCTTTTGCTTTCTGAAATCATACTGATCATTGATTGTCTCAAAAGGAGCCAATTCTTCTTGATCATGTCGGATCGTTTCTTCAAAAAGCGGTACTTCATTATGAAACACCCCGATTTTCGTTGATGTTGAACCAGGGTTGATAACGAGTATACGATACATAGATTGTGACAAAGCAGATCCCCCTTATTGTAAAGTGACGCTCAAATAAGCTATGTAATATTCTCCTCTCCCAATGAGAAAGAGGGGATAAGACCGTCACCATCTCCCCCCTAATTTTCTACATTCTGGAGCGACGCGTTAATATATGATGTTCATTTTGTAGAAATTGGCTTCGTGAATTTCTCATTCGAGCAATTCGCTCCTCTGCTAAGCGATCTGCTGCTTTGTATGAAGGGATGCCATCTCGCTCTGAGATCGATAATACTCTTTCAATGTTGTCGTAGACACCTTCTACTTTTTTTAAAGCACGCTCTCTGTTATAGCCTTCTAGTTCATCTGCAACATTGATAACTCCTCCTGCATTAATAACATAGTCAGGAGCGTAAATGATTCCCATTGCATGAAGAATATCTCCGTGTCGAGACTCTTTGAGCTGATTGTTAGCAGCACCTGCAATAACTTTTGCTTTTAGTTTTGGAATTGTTTGGTCATTAAGCGTCGCACCTAACGCACAAGGAGCGTAAATATCACATTCTACGCTATAAATGTCGTCTATTTCAACAGCTTTTGCCTGAAACTCTTCCACAACACGTTTTACAGCCTCTTTATTTAAATCTGTTACGACAAGCTTCGCACCCTCATGATGAAGATGTTTGCAAAGGTGATAAGCTACATTTCCAACACCTTGAACAGCAACGGTTTTTCCTGCCAAACTATCGCTTCCAAATGCTGCTTTCACCGCTGCTTTCATTCCTTTATAAACTCCATATGCCGTAACGGGAGAAGGATTACCAGAGGAGCCGAACGCAGGAGAAATGCCTGTAACATAGTTTGTTTCTTGATAGATAATATCCATATCTTCCACTGTTGTGCCAACATCTTCTGCTGTAATATAGCGACCATTAAGGCCTTGAATGTAGCGGCCAAATGCTCGAAACATTTCCTCGTTTTTATCCTTTTTTGGATCCCCAATAATAACAGTCTTGCCTCCACCTAGATTCAAGCCTGCTGCTGCATTTTTATATGTCATTCCTCTCGCTAATCGGAGCGCATCTTCTATCGCATCTTCTTCAGAAGCGTACGTCCACATTCTTGTTCCACCTAATGCTGGACCAAGTGTTGTATCGTGAATTGCAATAACAGCTTTTAAGCCAGACTGCTTATCTTGACAGATAACAAGCTGTTCATAATCATACTTCTCCATATAGCTGAAGATTCCCATCATGTTTCCTCCCTGCTTTCATGTTGTGAAATACAAATGGCTAAGGCTAGGGAATGAAGTTTGCTCTCGGCTGAATCTGCTCTAGATGTTAAAACAATAGGAGCTTTTGCTCCAGCGATAATCGCGCCAACTCTTGCTTTAGCAAAATAGATAAGCGATTTGTATAAAATATTCCCTGACTCAATGTTTGGAGCCAGTAAAATATCGGCACGACCGGCCACCTTTCCACCAATTCCTTTATGTTCTGCAGCATAAGGAGAAATGGCATTGTCAAGTGCAAAGGGACCTTCAACAAAACAATTTGTTTCCTGTTGAAATATTTCTATAAGCTCTTTTGCGTGAAGGGTTGCGGGCATGTTTTCGTTCACAACTTCAACACTTGCTAAAACAGCTACCTTTGGATAATCCAAACCGATCGCATGAGCTACAGAAACTGCATTTTTAATGATTTGACTTTTTTCCGAAACAGTTGGAGCAATATTCATTGCCGCATCTGTAATAATGATTGGTCGTTCATATATCGGCACTTCAAACAAAGCAACATGAGACAATACTCGACTTGTTCGCAAGCCAAACTGTTTATCTAAAGCTGCTTTCAAAATGGTTTTAGTAGGGATATTTCCCTTCATCAAAACGTCTGCTGTCTTATTGTGAACAGCTTTAACAGCTTTATAAGCTGCTTCTTCAGGAGAGGGTGCTGAAATAATATTAATCGCTTTGTTGTTCAAAAGATTAGAATCTACACGCTCTATCAAAGAAAGAAGTTTTTTTTCATCTCCATAGAGTTGAAAATGAGCTACTTCATTCTTGTTTGCTTCACGTACAGCTTTGATAACTTCCATATCTTCCGCAGCAGCTACTGCTACTGTTACTCTATTTTCTTTTGCTTGGGCAATCAGCCTTGTGAGAGTACTCATAAAATAACCTTTACCTTTCGTTTAAAGTTTTAACAAAGTGAAGATTTCTCAACCAGAAAGTTGCAAACTTACTTTGTTTTTTACGAGATACGAGCAAATTTGCTCTACTCCCTATACTTATGCAAAAAACGTGCCAGCTCTATATGTATGAAATATCACTCGTTGAAAAAGAAAAAACATGCAACAAATTGCAGGTTGAGCAATTTACTGCATGCAAATTATAACACGAATTTTATTTTTGTGTAGAATTTAGAGCTGATATTTTTCTAGTTTATAGTAAAAAGAGCGAATAGAGATGCCAAGTTGCTTCGCTGTTTTCGTTCTGCTTCCTTTGTTTTCTGCTAAGGCTTGGGCTAAAATTTTCTTTTCATGTTCTTCTAAAAGAACGGCTAATGACTTATCTGTTGCTACTTTCTTTTCATCGTTTGGAGCTACCTTTTTCTTTCTTTCAAGAGTCGGAATATGTTCAACATCTATCAATTGTTCATTCATTTCCATGTAAATAATTGCCCTTCCTAACACATTTTCAAGCTCACGAACATTACCTGGCCAATCATACGATTGCAAATAAGCTAGCGTTCTACCTGTAATTCCTTCTACATTGCGTCCGTAATCAGCATTAATTTTTCGAATTAAGTGATCACAAAGTTCTTTAATATCTTTTTTGCGATCGCGTAAAGGAGGAATTTGAATCGGAATTTGGCTTAAACGATAATATAAATCTTCTCGTATTTTGCCTTCTGTAATACCTCGTTCAAGATTGACATTTGTTGCTGCAATAACGCGCACATCAATTGGTTTTGGTACCGTACTGCCGACACGGATAATTTCACTATCTTGTAGAACACGTAAAAGCTTTGCTTGCGTATTTGCTGAAAGTTCCCCAATTTCGTCTAGAAAGATACTTCCATTATGCGCTTCTTCAAAAAGCCCTCTCTTTCCCCCTCTCTTTGCTCCTGAAAATGCTCCTTCTTCATAACCAAAAAGTTCACTTTCAAGTAAAGATTCGGGGATAGCCGCACAGTTCACTCTAACAAATTTGTTATATTTTCGGTCGCTTTCATTATGAATAGCATGCGCAAAAAGTTCTTTTCCCGTTCCAGATTCTCCTCTTAATAGCACTGTAGCAGGTGTCTTTGCCGCTAACTTTGCCTGCTGAATGGAGAGCATGAATGCTTCTGATGAACCAATGATATCTTCAAATGCATACTTCGCTTCAAGCGTACGAATGATTTGGCGCGCTCTTTTCAAAGCATTTGTTAACTCTGTAATTTCAGATACATCATGGATAACGCCAACGCTTCCTTTTAAAATTCCATCTACAATAATTGGTGCCACGTTCACGAAAACATCACGCTTATGTGGGCCAACTTTCATGCGAACGCGGCGGACAGGACGACGTGTTTTAAGTACTTTCATATGCATGCTTTCGCCTTCTGAAATATCTGCCGTTGCAGGAAGACCTATTACATCTTCTTCTTTGAGCCCTGTCATCTTTGTATATGCTTTATTAATCAAAATACCGTGTCCTTTTTCATCCACAACAGAGATTGCTTCTTCAGAAGATTGGATAATTGCTTGAAGCATTGTTTGAAGCTCTTTTACATTTGTAAGCTCTTCTGCTAAATGGGCAACATCTGTCACATCTTTAAAAATTGAAAAAGCTCCGTAAAGATGTCCTTTTTCATCAACAAGAGGAACGCGTGATGTGATGATATTCCTCCCGTTATCAAGAGTGAATTTCTGATCTTTATCAACTCGTCTTGTATGAAGAGTTTCGATAAGCTCACTTGATGGCATTGTTTCATGAATGTGTTTACCAACAACGTCTTTTGCTTTTAAATTGGTCATATGCTCTGCGCTTTCATTTAGAAGAGTTACAATCCCTTTTTCATCAATCGCAATCATTCCGTCATGTGTTGCATTAAAAATAAGCTCTTGTTTATATGATTCTTGCTGCAGAGTATCAATAAGTTCTTCCTTATCCTCAAGAAGAGAAGCAATAATGAAAGCAACTGTACCTGGAATCAGAACGGTATGGGTGTGTTTTTTTGCTCGTATTTTTTGAAATACGCTCTCATCTCCTGTTGTATCAATGACAATATCAACAACCTCTGTTAAAAAAGAACTCCATTCTCTTCCTGTGGGGATTCGTTCCTTTTGTGCGAGTAACACCCCCTCTGCCCATTCGTTATAGTCAATCATTCCGATTACTTTAAATGAATCGGACTGGAGAAGCAGTTTAAGAAGAGAAGTCCCTCCTTTTCCACCTCCAACAATTAATACATTTTGCATTAACATCACCTTATCGTTTATAAAAGTCGTTTTACTTGTTTCTAAAAAAGGATAAGCAAATCAAAAACTCGAATATATTTATATCGACGCCTTTAAGGAAAGGAGCATACTTTATATGATTCGTATTATTGCTTTGCTTGTTATGGTTATCCCAGGGGTTATTGCTGCATTTGGGATTAAATTGATGCGAGATATGCTTTTTGGTCAAACTGTCGAACCTTTTACTTCCCTTCCGCTTCAATTTTTCATAGGCTTTATTCTATTTGCAAGCGGCCTAAGCTTTGTAGCAGGGTTTGTTCTTTATCGCGATCGGAAACGAAAAAAAGTTCAGCGGCGCTTCCAACGGCCTTGGAAGTAGATGAACAAAAAAGGCGGGGAAACAGCCGCCTTTTAGTCGTTATTTCAATAACTCAATAGCCCTTTTAGGATAATCTGTCACAATT
>Ga0268252_1001755_pt1 | contig 11708 bp, 16 predicted proteins | sample AgamicMgSfrz_FD_200244 | JGI IMG/M metagenome (GOLD analysis project Ga0268252, IMG submission 200244) | Agave microbial communities from Guanajuato, Mexico - Mg.Sf.rz (v2) (version 3) | ecosystem: Host-associated > Plants > Phyllosphere > Phylloplane/Leaf | place: Guanajuato, Mexico | collected... | reverse complement strand
AAGAAAATAGTTTGTATAATGTTCATTTCAACGTAAATGCAAATTGCGGTGAAGTTACATTTAGTGGTGCTTTTTTCGCAAGAAGTCCCATTCATTTATATTTCGAAAAATTTGGTGGTAAATGTTCAATTGATAGTGCGACATGGAAATCTGCTTCAACTATTCAATCAACAGACAGATATATTAAATTAGGATCTATTAGTGGTCTTGTTTACCTAGGTTTCAATCAAGATTTAATAAACATTATTCCGACTATGATTGAAGATCCTTCAATTAGATGTAGAGGATTTACAGACTTTGGTACACGTTTTGAAATGGATTATGTACGGGTATTTAAAGGTATTTCATCAACAAGTGTTAACTCTAAAAACTTATGTGGGAATGTTGCAATTGCATCAGGGGCTGTAACTCAAACAGTAACTTTTATAACTCCTGAAAATGATAACACTTATAGAATTGTACCGTCTGTGACATGGAATACCACTGTATGGATAACAAACAAAACAACCACAGGATTTACATTGAATTTTGGAGCTGCACCACCATTAGCCGGTTTTTCAGTTGATTGGATGCTTTTAAGATAAAGTTCAACTTGCTTACACAAATATTGAAAGGGTTCTTTTCTTTATATCTTCAAGGTAATAGCAGCCATGAAATTAACTATGTAAAACAAAACAGAAACGTGCATGAGGGAGGGGATGTCAAGAAAGATGCTGCACAGTCAGGGGGAAGTAAACATCTTATTAACTGATAAAGCAACAACTGGTACAGGGGATAGTACCAGTTGGCTCTTACAAAACATTACATATTAGAGTATTCCGTACTAGGCAAATAGTATATAATACAAGTAATGTTTAATGTTAGGAGTGCTAATTTTGTACAAAAAGCTTTTTGTGATGTTATTTTTCTCTATCTTTATATTAAATGATGTTTTTCGCATAGGCTTCGGAGAGGGAAGCTTTTTTCACTTTATTAATGTGTTGTTATTAATATTTGGGGTTCTGTATTTTGCATGGGGAGTAAAAAAGAATAGGATCAGGCCTATTTTCCTTTATTTTGTTATATCGTTTTGTTTATTAATGCTTATACAAATTCCTTTAACTACTACTGTAGGAAAGGTTCTTAATTTAGGGATGATTTCATCCACTTATCTAGTTCCACTACTTATTCTTACAGTGAAATTAAGTAAAGATGAAGCTTCTGAGTTATTAGGGTCTTTCTTAAAGTATTTCAATTTCTTTTGTGTTTTGCTAGTAATCGTCGGGTTACTTGACTATGTTACTAATGCTTCAATCCAATTATTTTTAGCCAACACATATTTTCAGGGTACCGCTGTTGCTAACTATATTAATGGAGAGCATATTTGGGGAGTTTACCGATATTATTCTTTAATCGGAATGCCTTTAACTATAACGAAATATTACTTACTTTTTTATTCTTTGAACCATATTTATGCAAAACAAGAAAAATTCTTAATGAAGCCTGCTGTTATTATGATTGTAAGTTTAATAGGGGTTTTATTATCTGGAAGTAAGACTGGTATTATATTAATTCTGTTTTTGATTTTATTTGCTAGTCATAATAAAAGGTTTAAGTTTGGATTTTATTTGTTTGTTGCAGTAGCCTTATGGGGATTTACTCTTACACCTATATATCAAAATATTGTAAAAGAGCGATTTGAACAAGGAGTCCAATCTGGGGATTTATCTACTGGACGAAACCAAGTTGTAGAAGCACTGTTTAACAGTAATGTAGAATCTCCTGGATTTTTCGTTGGAAAGGGGATCAATTATTCCCGAGAAGTAGTTGCCAACTTACATGTAACCAATATTTTTAATTTTGAATATCCAATATTGATGATGCCGTATGATTATGGAATACTTTGTACCTTTATTTTTTATAGTTTATTATTCATCTTTCCGATAATTTTACTTTTAAAGAAGAGGAGCTTTTTTATTTTAGTACATTTCCTAGTTATGTCTTTGATGGTAAATAACAATAATGGACTTGCGACAATTGCTACTGATTATACAGCTCAATTTGTCTTAGTTTTGGTTCTCCTACTGAATATGGGCAAACAAAAAAGCGAAAAAAAGATTGCAAATAAAGTAGCACTGAGTAAGACGGCGTAGGCATAAATGATGCGAAAAAAGAACGTAATTAGAGTGTCGGTTATGGTTTTGAGTTGCCTGTTAATTGCACTTCTTTATATTCAATTGCATAAACAAAACAATAAAGAAAGCACTCATGTCTCTAATGAATCTTTAGAGTATAAAGGAGTGGCGATTTCATTATTTGATTCTAATAATAATGACGGATGGTATGACGAAAAACTACCTAAAATCAGGAGCTTGGGAGCAGGGCTGCAAGTTGTTTCAGCAGTTACTGTCCAGAACAAAAATGATTCTTTACCTGTTAATGATCCAAGGATCGATGAGAAATTCCAACGTTTGTTCGCCAAAAGTAAACAATATGAAGTTCCTGTAACGATAATCAAACCACATATTATGCTTCCTGGTTTCCGTGATGATTTTGATAGAGGGACTTACCAACCGAATGATATCAACACCTTTTTTGAAAAGTGGAAACAAATCATTCTATATTATGCGGCTGTTAGTTCAGAAAACAATGTACCTATCCTGAGTATAACTTGTGAAACGCCGTATTTAACGCAAAATATATATATTTCTAGATGGCAAGACATAATTAAAGAAATTCACCTTAAGTATCCACAGCTAAAGGTAACAATGTCTTTTAAAAAGAGTGAGCTTGATAGAGAATTAGACTATCACGAGCAAGGTTTAAATGCTGTTAGTACAAAGTTAGATTACATCGGTTTAAATATGTATCCAATTGTAAAAAGAGTTAATAACAATACAGCTTTAAAAGCAAATGACGATGCCTTTCTTACTCCACCTGGAGATAAAGGATATATCTATGATATAAAAAAGGCTAAAAAATATTTTAAAAAAGATACAATAATAACTGAAACAGGAGCTTCACCTAGGTCAGATAGAGAAGCAGCATATTTAAATCCAGCTGTATTAGATGAAACAAAACCTAAAGATTATATAGATCAAAATCAGTGGGTTAAAACTGTACTGGAAGTACTGTTACAGACTAAAGAAGTTAAAGGCGTATACATGTGGCATATGAATTCACCATTTGATTTCTTAGATTCTCCAACATCAGAAACGGTTAAAGAATCATATGAAAATTAATATGTACGAAAAAACCAAACATTAATTTGTTTGGTTTTTTATATATGTAATATCTTCTATCCATTTGTCTTTTTTAAAAAAAGAATCTTTTAATTTTAATATTTCGTCGTGTGGAAGATCCCACCACTTTAGGTTCAACAAGAAATTTATAGTCGTATCATCAAATCTTTTTCGAATAGGCTTAGCAGGTACACCACCAACTATTGTGTAAGGTGGAACATCTTTAGTAACAACAGATCCAGCAGCTATAATAGCACCGTCTCCAATTGTGACATCTTGTAGAATTATTACTTTCCCTCCAATCCAAACATCGTTACCGATAACTGGTGGAGAATGCAATTCTTGATAATATGCTGATGATCCAAAGATATTTGAATTCCCATAAACATAGGGAGAGGTGGACATATAATTTGTTGGATGCTCACTCATTCCTATCTGACAACCATATGAAATAGAAGTGAATTTTCCTATCTTGCCAGAGATGATTCTAGTATCTGAGTTGACGTAAGAATAATCACCCAAAGATACGCCATTTCCTATAAGAACATCAGAAGTTATCATACAATTGGAACCAATAACAGTATTCGTATCTATGCTTGCCCTTTTATTAATAATCGAATTTTTTCCTATTTTCGCTGTTTTATTAATGGAAGTACTTTCTATAACAGCATGAGGAAATCTTTTTTTGTTTCTTTTTAATCTCAAAGTATCTTTAAGTATTTCTAAAACCATAATAATTAACCCTTTCAAAAACATATTTATTATTTTAATTCTATTTTTAAAAGGGTTTTATTTCAATATATTTCTAATTGGGGAGAATAAATCTGTATTGGACTGGACGAATACAGCGAACACCGGATATACTGGTCGCCCTGAGGTTAACTACATTAAAAGCAATCAGTATTTACTCAGGAACAAAAGCGAGTAAAAATTCTCGTTGGATTATAAGGGGATCTATTGAAGATGCAAATGCAAATGGTACAGATTTAGAAATCGTGGCAAGAAATAATGACGGAACAAATAAAGGCACTCCTTTAATGGTAAGACGTTCTGACATGGCTGTGTTTATAGATAAAGCTTCGGTCATATTCGCGGGTGCATGGGATAAACCTATATGGTTTGGTGCCAATAGGGTTTGGTTCGATTCAACAGGGAAGATGAGAACAAAAGCGACTGCCCCCACAAGCGAAACTGATGCCACTATTATAGGTACCCAAACTTAAACTTTTAAGGAACTTAACTAGTAACTTTTTGTAGTTCTTTTTTCTCACTTTTTGTTGAATAATGTAAAAAACATTGATAATATTTAACAAAAGCATAAACATTGAGGGGATCATTTATATGAACATGATAAAAAGAGCTGTTTCTAAAAGTTATATGAAATTTGAACTACAAAAAGAAAAAGAGTTTCACAGTGAAAAATGCACACTGAAATATTTATCTATAAAAAAGAAAAAATCGGATAAATTACTTGTAATATTCTCTGGTTTCCCTAGTCCTAACCAAAATGCTGTATATAATTACGTACTGAAGTTTAGAAACCTTAATTGCAATAAATTGTATATACTAGATGATTTCGGATCAGATAAAAAAGGCTCTTATTATCTAGGAGAAAACAAAGATTTTTTTATTGAGAAAGCAGTGAAAGACCTAATTGCATCAATTTCTTCTGAAATGGGTGTGAAAAAAGAAAATATTATCACATGTGGATCTAGTAAGGGAGGATATGCAGCATTATATTTTAGCTACAAATATAATTACGGCGCTGCAGTGGCTGGAGCACCGCAGATACTATTAGGGGATTATTTGACCGCTCCACATCACGAGCATATCATTAACTATATTATGGGGGCTAATACAGGATCAGAAGTAGAGTATTTAAATAATCTACTTTTCGAGACGATAGAGAGTTCAGAAAAACCCCCATATACTAGTATACACATAAGTAAAAACGAACATCACTATCAAAATCATGTATCACACTTATTTGATTTTATGAAAAGTAAGGGGATTAAGTACTCTGCCGACATAGCAAGTTACAACGAGCACAACGATATAGGGCTACACTTTCCTTCTTACGCAATAAATACTATCAATGGAATTTTGAACGCTGACAGATCGATTTTAACAAAATAAAAACAAATGTAAGAGGACTAAATTTAGTCCTCTTTTTATTTTATAAAAGGGAGATATAACATGAAAAACTTATTTTCTTTCAAATACATGCGTGGTGATTTATTTAGACTAATTTTATTTACAGCAGTCATAAAGAGCTTCTTCAGTAACCATATCAGTTATGCAATATTTTGGGTTTTATTGATGATTTGGAAAGAGCTTCACGAATTTAATCAAGAAATCAATTTAAAAAGAGATAAGAAATAAATTTTTTATTTTATACAAAGGGGTGAGAACCATGCCAAATACAACGGAGGTTCAACCAATGGATATAACTCAGAAAGAGATAGTGGAAATGAAAACTGATATTAAGTCATTGCAAAAAGAAGTACAAGAACTGAAGCAAATCACCACACGGCATGATGGAAGAATTCAAGCCATCGAGAATATGTTGAACAGCATTAATGAGAACACAACTTGGCTCAAACGTACAATCACTAATGCTATTATTGGAGCTGTTTGCACCGGTTTCATTGGTGGTGGTATCGCAATTATTTTCACAGTATTCAAAGGAGGAAGCTAAAATGAAAAAGGATATATTCACATTACTGGGTGGTTTCCTAACCGCCCTTTTATTTTTCTTTGGAACAATTGGAGTTAGTTTTGATTGGTTTACTACTGAAAGTATTAATGCTTTTGTTATTGTTATTTCAGCCTTTGCAGCACTTGCAGTCAATGTGTATGCCGTGTGGAAGAATACGCACTTTACCCAAGGGCTTAAAGCTTGGCTAAGAAAGAGAGAAGCTAAAAAACAAAATAAATAAAACTCAGTCACTTTTTACGAGTGGCTTTTTTATATAACTAAAATTCGAGAGGAAGATGAACATGTATGCATTCGAAAAGTTATCACAGTTAGTTGATAAACGAGGTAAATTAGTTCACAAAGGCTCTTATAGTAAGCGTAAAAACGGTGTGAATTCCATTACTACTCGTGTATGGCATCATTCTTTAACTAAGCTATCAGCTGGTGGATCTAAGATTGAATCATTTGCTGACTTCCATGTACGTACAAATGGCTGGCCAGAGATTGCTTATCACTTAATTATTGATCCTAAACATGTTGTGAATGGAAAGGCTACTATTTACTACTGCGTGGATATTTCAAAGAAAAGCTATCATGTAGGTAACAGCAATACAATTGGTCTTGGTATCTGCGTTATTGGAGATTATCGTACAGACAAGCTTAGTGAAGCGACTATTCACTCTATTATTGACTTACACAAAGCTTTAATTTCTAATGGAATTGGTAAGTATGATAAAGCGCATAACGAAATGCCAGGCTATTCTTGGAAAGCTTGCTGCGTATTTGATTATAATAAGGCATTTAAAGATGTACTATCTGATTTATTGCCACCTGCCAAGCAACCTGATCCGGTACCAGGGCTATATACAATTCAAGAAGGAGATACATTCTGGAGCATCGCTTTAAAAGATGGAAAAGAAGGTATTACTGTAGAGGATTTAATTGCAGCTAATCCAGACGTGAAACCGTCTCAATTAAAAATTGGACAAACAATTAAGTTTGGTACCGCAAAGAACACATATACACCGACACCTGATACGCCTAAGAAAGAACAATCAGAATATAAATACCCTCTTCCTTCAGGAGTACTTAAAGTAGAATTATCAAATAAAACAGCAATTAAACAACTCCAAAACGCTTTGAATGCTGTTAATTTTAAATGCGGCACAGCTGATGGTATTTATGGGATTAAAACAAAGGACGCGGTGACACGATTCCAAAAAGTTTATTTGCCATATGAAGTGGATGGGGTTTATGGCCAAAATACAAAGGATAAGTTGCAAGCTGTTTTGAAATCTAAAGGGTATTGATTGAAGCCCCTGCTCTTCGGAGTAGGGGCTTTTTTCTTTTGTATATTAATCTTTAACGCTGTTCTTCCTTAAAAGTGCTAGCGAATAAAGTAGCCTTTTCGATAGCAACTCCCATAGCAGTTACAAGTACAGTGCATAAATTTGGTCCAGAAATAAAATTACGTACCATTTCTTCGGAAGTCTGATGTAACACAAATAGTTGAATGATAGTAAATAAAGCAGTGAATGACCAACCTGTTACTTGAAGAAGAAAACTTAATTGTTTTGCAAATTTCATATGAGATTCCTCCAATTATTGGTTTATTTATTTGAAGATGTCTCATTTTACCTTTTGTATAATTCAAAAGAGAAGGTTCGCGTGCATTTATTTTTTTTTATAGGCAAAAAAATTTTTTATAAACAAAAAGATATAACCATTCATTGTTTTTGTTATAGTAAGGAGTAGTATTAATACAAAGGAGCTACCATGGAAAATCAAGAAGATAAATATGCAGATATAGATTTAACAAAAGTTTATGAATACGCCGATATGCCGGATAAAATCAGTGGACGCTGTGATAGCTGTGGAAGTGTAAAATTCAAAAGTAGCGTAGGTGGAGGTAAGTTTCTACGTGAATGTACGAATTGCGGGATGAAAAAGAATATCTAACTAAGGAGTTTTTTATGAAGGTCACAATCATAAAAGGACCATTATTTGAAAAAGTTATAAAAGATGCTCAAAAAATTTTATATGAGTTTCTCATAAAAATAGAAAAGCACAATTAAAGAAAATAAAGCCCTAACTCTTTTGAGAAGGGGCCTCTTTAAAAATCAAGAAATATTTAGTTCGTTTTCAAATCTTTTTACCATATCTTCCAAAGTGATATATTTTCCATTTTTGGTATTATCAAAGTCCTTTTTTTGGGTTCTTATAAGATGTTCTTCTTCCACGCCTTCAAACCAACTCTCGTCCACTTTGTCTATATTGAAGGCTTCTAGCCATGATTTCATAAAATCATAATTAGAAGAAGATTTCCCAGTATAAATATCGAATATTTTAAACTTAATATAGTTATTTCCAAAACCCTCTATATCTTCTTTTCCTAATTTAATTGAATCAACTATACTTTTTAGAAATTCGTAAACACAATAATTTACCGTATTCAGAACACTCATATAGGCATCTTCTCCAATAACCTCAGATTCATTTCCAAACATATATTGTGTTCCGGCATTATCCTCATATTTTATAAAACCTTCTAAAGAAGCATTACAGTGAACAAATTTTGACCAAGTACCGTAAGAAATTCTATAAAGGTATGTTAACCCTGTTAGTTCTGACATTTCTTCTATGCTTGGAAATCCTTTATTATTTATTTTATATCTTTGATATTTTTTTTTGTTTAATTCGTCTCTTACTTCTTTGTTCTTTTTAATGATTTTATTTCTAGTTTTCCATAAAGTTGTTGTCTCAACATATTTAGGTCGATTAGATTGCATTAAACGTCTAAGAATTTCTGCTCTTTCTAAATATTTCATCTTGTCATAGAGAGCAAAAAGGTTATATTTCTTTAAGTATTCGGTTCGGATATATATTTCTATAATACGGCGCGCAATAACAATTGAATCAGTGTATTTTTCTTCGTCTACTAATAACTTTTGAAAAGACCTATAGCTATTATACAAGCTAGTAAGAAATCGATTAATTACATCTTGCTTAACGGATGGGTTTTTTTGTCTACAATGTTCAAATATAACTTCGCATAATCTTGTTAAAGATCCTGTTTCTTCCAAATTTAAACTTAAACGTTTTTCCACTACAGTAATCTCCATTCATTTGTATTTCTTAAAGAAAAGCCTCACCCTTTTAAGGGAGTTTAATCCAAATCTCTTTAATATCCATTTCCAATGCTTCGCTAATTCGATAAGCACTTTCAAACGAGGGCAAACTTTTGTTATTAACAAGAGAACTCAACCCAGCAGGACTGGCACCTACTACCTTGGCGAAGTCTCCGTGTTTAATTTCTCTCTCTGCTAAAATAACTTTTAATTTACATTTGAATTTCATTTAATTCACCTCTATATTATCTGTTCGACCTAAACTTTTTTAATTCCTTCTAAAAAAATTTAGGTGGACAAGATATATTGTACAGACGTACTCTAATACGATTTAACATACGAAACATAATTCGTTTTGAAGGCGGCTGTAAATTCGCTGTAAATGTTCGTTTAGTGACTACGTATTAGTTTTCGGGACCAGTCTTTCAAAACGAACAAGAGAATCCCTTTATATCAATGGTTAAGAAGATATTTTCTAATTCTTTTCATCAGGGACTATCTACTATGTAGATACTTTCGGAAGGTGGGGAAGGCGTATGATTTTTGAAGTAGTTTCATCATCGGTTGTAGGTGGAGTCTATCTAGCAGCAAAGGTGAAGCAGAAGGGTAGTAGCAAAATGCAAGATCACGAGAAAATTATCTCTGTTGCAGATGCTTGTAATTTAAAAAGGGGAGGGAATTCAATCCGGCTTCATCGTAAGACAAAGGAGGAGCGATTTACAGAATACGTGTACCAAATTCCACATGGTTTATCTTTTAAGAAATTCGAGGAGCATATCCATGAATTCGAAGATGGCTTGAACATAAAGAAGCGTGAATACAACTTCAATCTAAGAGGTATTAAAATGTTGTGGTCTTATTTAAAAAATCGTGAGTACAATCAGCAAACGTTCAGGTCAGACTTACACCATATGTTTTTTGATAAAAATGATATGGCCAAGAAAATTAAAATGAGCTTTGATGGTATGCTCCACTTTAAGGTGTTTGATAAATGGATACCAAGCAATATTGAGTTTGAAGAACCATTCCTAAAAGGTTGTGAGAGCTGGTTTATCCCTTTAGGTGACAATGGGGAGAAGATGCTTGTGTGGAAGATAGGACGTGAACACATGGCCATAGCAGGAGGTACCAGGCAGGGGAAAACACAGTTCTTGAAGATGATCATTACTTCATTGTTGAGACTGTATCCGGATGACGTAAAGTTCTCCTTTATTGATTTAAAGGGCGGTGTCTCAATGAATAGCTTTAAGGATTTAAAACAAACTCATGCCTTTGCAGATGAGGTCACAGATGCTATGAACGTTTTAGATAGCATCTACGCAGAAATGAAGGAGTTAGAAACTCGTTGCCGAGAGAATGGAGTAGAAACAGCAGCAGAATTAGGATTAACACAAAAACATTTTATTGTGATAGATGAAGCTGCTGAATTATCGCCTATTGTTAAGAAAAACCGTTCAGATGAAATTGAATACAGGAAACAATGTGAAATGCGTCTTTCTGAAATCGCAAGACTAGGAGCAGGTTTTAATTATATTCTGTTATTTGCTACTCAGTATCCAACCGCAGATGTGATGAATAAGGACATAAAATCCAATATCAATCAGGTTATTTGTTTCAAACTACGCTCAGGCAGACAGTCACAAACCGTCTTAGATAAATGGGGAGCTGAGAAGCTTGAGAATCCTGGTAGAGCCCTTGTAATTGATGGAGTGACAAATCATAAGGTGCAAGTTCCTCTAATGGATAATAAGTACATTGACTCTGTAATTACTCCTCATATTGTGATTAAACCACGAAAGGATGATCAGAATGAATCAATTAGTGAAGAGGGAGCAGCGAGTGGAACACATACTCTTGTCATTGAAGAAACTGAGCTATCTTAGTCGTTCTCAGATTCAAGCTCTTCATGATCTAGGAGGAGAAAGAAACGCGCAAAAGATTCTCAAATCGATGGGTGAATATCTCAATTCATTTCGTGAAGGAGAAACGGTTTATTACTTATCTAAAGAAGGCCGTGAGCGAATTGGAGCAAGCCGAGTGAATAAGAAAACAACCACAGCCCAGCATTATATTATGAGAAACACGCTTTATATAGGGTACCAGTCACCGGAAACATGGAAAAATGAAATACGGTTTTCTGTTGAAGGTATAGCTACTGTCATATGTGATGCAACTTTTACTCATGGTGAACAACGATACATCATTGAGGTTGACTACACACAAAAAATGAATGCTAATAAAGCTAAAATCCAAAAGTATCAAAAACTTATTGATGTGGGAGCCTTTGGGAAAGTTTTACCTAAATTCGTATGGATCACCACTACAGAGTATCGACGTAAGCAGCTTCAAAAGCTCAATAAGAGTTTAGATGTCCAGGTCTTTACTATTTCAGAATTTAACTAGGGGGAATTCACATGTTTACATCTAAGAAAATACAAACGGTTGGTACAGTTAAAGAATTTCTAACAGGCCAAGAAAAGAAAATCAAACAAGATTGGGTTCCTCTTGCTGCCGCTGGTTCAGCACTTCCTCTTATCCTAAACACCATGCCTACATTCTCATTTGCCGCAACAAATACCTCTGTTGATGTCTCTCAAAAAGTTATTTCTGCATTTGATCCGTTAACTGAATTAGTAAAAGGTTTATCTTATCCACTTGCCT
>Ga0268252_1001752_pt1 | contig 11741 bp, 15 predicted proteins | sample AgamicMgSfrz_FD_200244 | JGI IMG/M metagenome (GOLD analysis project Ga0268252, IMG submission 200244) | Agave microbial communities from Guanajuato, Mexico - Mg.Sf.rz (v2) (version 3) | ecosystem: Host-associated > Plants > Phyllosphere > Phylloplane/Leaf | place: Guanajuato, Mexico | collected... | reverse complement strand
TTCCGATCTCACATGATTTTAGCGCTTCATCTGTAAACGTTACTCCATGATATTGTTCATATTTTTCTTTAATACCTTGAAGAATAGCAACAGCTTCCTCTTCAGAAGGTTCATGAACCATTACAGGTTGGAATCGACGCTCTAGCGCAGCATCTTTTTCAATGTTGCGATACTCTTTTAGCGTTGTTGCTCCGATAAGTTGAAGCTCGCCGCGAGCAAGAGCAGGTTTTAAGATGTTAGCAGCATCCATTGAACCTTCCGCAGAACCAGCGCCAACAAGTAAGTGGATTTCGTCCACAAAGAGAATAATATTTTTACGAGACTGTAGTTCTGTAATTAGCGATTTAATGCGTTCTTCAAATTGACCTCGAATTCCTGTATTTGTAACAAGAGATGCTACATCAAGAAGAATAACTTCCTTATTCATTAGCTTGCTTGGTACATCACCATTTGCAATTTTTAAAGCAAGACCCTCAGCAATGGCTGTTTTACCAACACCAGGTTCTCCAATTAAAACAGGATTGTTTTTATTTCTTCTATTTAAAATCTCACTTACACGTTCTACTTCTTCGTCACGACCAATGACTGGATCAATAAGACCAGCTTTCGCTGCATTTGTAACATTTCTTCCATATTGATCTAGGAAGCCTCCACCACCATTTTGTGAAGAGGATGGAGTGTTCTGTTGTTCAGGTTGCGAAGAAGATGATGCTAAATGTTTAAATAAATCATCAATGTTCATAAATCCACCTCCAGATCCTGCAGGAGTCTTATGTTTTTGTTGTAGTTCTTGATAGCATGTATGACAAAGTTGATATTGATTACGTTCACCATTAATTTGAAGATTTAGCTGAATATTGGCTTTGTTGTGACCACAGTTTTGACATAACATCATATATCTGCCTCCTATATTTCTGTCTCTATAAAACCAATAGTAATTTTAAAAGTTATACCAAAAATAGAGTAATAAAGTCAAAAATTTTGCTTTGACTTTGACTATCTTTGACCTTTGTAAGATTATTGTACACCTTTTAATTTTGTTTATCAAGAGTTTTGTTTGACTATCTTTGACCTTTATGATTCTTATCATACACTTTGCTGGTGATGATAACAAGAAAATTGCTCTTCTTTTTTTGAGAAATTGATATTAAATTGTGAGGTTCAGTATAAATCTTCCCGTTTTTTTACGCAAGTAAACTGCTCTTAAAAACTGAAATAAAAGAAAATTTACAGAAGACAGTGGAAGGCGTTATAATTTACTCTGTTGCACAAAAGCGTTGAAGTAGAAAAGGAGTCTCGTATCAGCATGAAAAAGAAATTATCATTTATAGAGGCGCTCGGAATTATTGTTCTTATATTAGCCCTCATTTTTGTTTGTTTATTTATTTTTAAGGTTCCTCCTCATATTCCTATTCTAGGTAGCGTTATCCTTTTAGGCTTTTTTGGCTTTATAAAGGGTATCAAATGGAAAGAGCTTGAAAAAGGAATTATAGAGGGGGTTTCATTAGGTATTAAACCTATTCTAATCCTTTCATTAGTTGGTGTATTAATCTCTGTATGGATGATGAGTGGGACAATTCCGACGATTCTTTATTTTGGATTTGACTTTTTGTCTCCACACTATTTCTTAGTGAGTAGTTTATTTATTACGATTTTAATTTCTACTTTTACAGGAAGTACGTTTACAACAGTTAGTACTGTTGGAGTAGCACTTATGGGTGTTTCCTCTGTAATGGGCATCGATCCTGCCCTTGCTGCTGGAGCTATTATTTCAGGAGCTGCATTTGGCGATAAAATGTCTCCTCTTTCAGACACAACCAATTTTGCAGCAGGAATTGTAGAAGTCGATATGTTCACACATATTCGTCATATGATGTGGACGACGGTGCCAAGTTTATTATTAAGCTCCGTGCTATTTTTAGTCCTAGGGCTTCAAGGAAATACTGCAGACAATCTCGATTACGAGCAAATTGCAGTTGTTAAAGAGGTTTTATCAAATGAATTTACGTTAAGCTTGTTGACATTAATTTCTCCCCTTATTGTTCTTTTCTTATCTATTAGAAGAAAAGATGTTGTTCCAACTCTCATTATTGGTATTTTAACAGCTTTTATTACAACTATTTTTGTTCAACCTCAGTTTGCAGTTGGAGAAGTATTGCTAGCATTGCAAGATGGTGTAAGCATTGATTCAGGTAATAAAATTGTAGACGGTATTGTAAATAGAGGCGGTCTTCAATCAATGATGAGCTCTGTGTCTCTTGTTATGATTGCTTTATCACTTGGGGGATTGATGAAGACTGTTGGCGTTATTACAGCCTTCCTTGAAGGAATTATTTCATTAATAAAACGAAGTGGAGACGTTATTTTTTCAACAGCTCTAGCTAGTATTGGTGTTAACCTTATTACAGGAGAACAATACTTATCAGTCTTACTTCCAGGTCAAACTTTCAAACCTTTATATAATAAATACGGATTAGAAAATAAAAACTTAGCTCGTACATTAGAAGACGCAGGAACGCTTGTAAATCCACTTATTCCGTGGGGAGTAAGTGGTGCATTCATTTCACAGGTACTAGGTGTCTCTGTGCAAACTTACGTTCCGTGGGCTTTTTTCCTATTGTTCTGTCCATTATTTTCAATTATATTTGCTTATACAGGGATTGGAGTAGCTAAAAAATCTTCATAAGAAAGAAATTAGAACTATATTAAACCCTTTTTTTTACTGAAAAGATTCCTAAGAACCAATCTTTGTAAAATGTTTCACTTTATTACCAACTATAAAATCATCATTGTTAAGCACATACTATAAACACCATTTTGAGCATAGGAGAGAAGAACATGAAAAAAGCAATCCTACTACTTGTAGGAGTTGTCATCTGTAGCTTTTTGCTTTTTGTTGGAACAAGGGGAGAGGGAAGCAATGATATTCAACGTAAAATTCACGTTTCCTCTTCATATCAAAATAGCGTTGATACGTATGAACTAACATATCCTAGCGATGAGCTAAAAATAAAAGGATATTTGCTAAAGCCAAAAGGAACGGAAGGAAATTGGCCTATTCTTGTTTATAATCGAGGCGGTCATGGCCATTATAGCCAAATTAATGAGGAAAGGTTAGCTTACCTCGCCTCATGGGCAAATAGAGGATATGTTGTAATTGCAAGTCAATATCGTGGCAACGGTGGGAGTGAAGGAACCGAAACGTATGGAGGACAAGATATTCATGATGTTATAAATCTTTTAAATTATGCTGAAGGTCTTCCATATACGGATGAAAATCATAAAGTTGCGCTTGGATATTCAAGAGGCGGTATGATGACATATCTTTTAATGAAAAACAATATAAAGTTTGATGCAGTCGTTGTTAAATCAGGCATTACAGATATGTTTCAGTTTTATGATCAGCGTGGTCCTAAAATGAAAGAAGTATTAGATCAAATTGTTGGACCGCCACAAGAAAGCAAAGACGCTTATAAATCCCGCTCTGTTGTATATTGGCCTGACAAAGTGAATTCTCCACTGTTGCTTTTACACGGAACAAATGACAAGCTTGTTCACTATACACAAGCAGAGAAGCTTGTGAAGAAGTTACAAGACAATAGCAAGGAAGTAAAGCTTGTTATTTACCCAAATGGAGATCATCCATTAAGTCAATATGAAAAAGAAACAGATGCAGAGATTCAAAACTGGTTTCAAGCTCACCTAAAAAAATAAGCTACTTTTACAGTAGCTTATTTTTATTTTGTAGAAGAAAGGGTATCTTCCGGTAGCTCAAGAGGTCGCTTTTGACTTTGAAACCAGCCTTTGTACTGATTAATATCTTTTTCAATTTGTTTCATTGCAAAACTGATGACAGCAAAATCATCTAAGACACCAATTAGGAATAAAAAATCTGGAACAAGGTCAATAGGAGATAGAACATAAAGAAGAGTGCCTGCTACAGTGAGCAATGTGCGTTTAGGGATATTAGGATAGTCTCCTTTAATCCAGGCTCTAAACATATTGATAAGCCATGTAAGCTCTTCTTTGCTTTGTTTGAAAGAACGTTTTTTAACTTTGCGAACAACGCCTGTTAAAAGAGACGCGCTGCGCTTTTTATTTTTAACAAATGGAATAGCTTTTGACATATAGCGTGTTAACATTCTTTTGCCGATTCCCATAATTTCACCTTCTCTACCGTAAGTAAATTGCATTTGTGGATAAAAATCCTTTTCTTTACTATTTTACACTATGAGCTTCCTTCAAACCTTTTTTGCAGGAAATCTTCCTTATTATATAAAAAGGAAGCGGATAAAATACGAGGAAAAGTGTAGTCTAATAAAGGAATGTATAGAGAAAGGAATGAGAAATTTGACAAAGTCAAAGCATGAAAAAGAGCGTCAATGGAATGTCCGAAAGCAAACTCAACAACCACATGGGAAAGTGAAAACGTTCGAAGAGCTTGCTTCAGAAACAAGTCCTTATCCAAACAAAAAGGAAAAACAATAGTATTGTAAAAAAGCTAACACATTTGTTAGCTTTTTTGATGAGATATAAATAAAAACCTGTCCTCAGTAAAAAAGATATGCTATAGTAGGATAGAAAAATATATTGAAAATCCATGCACTTGCATGGGAGAGGTTCGCAAACTCCCTCGATAAAAAACTAAGCAACACGATAGCTCCGCTTTTTGAACAGGGGAAAGCTATGGTCTTTTTTCGGTTGCTCTAGTTATATTTAGGTATTATTTTACAATGATAAGTGAAGCGAACTTTTTAAAAGTTCGCTTTTTTTGTGCATAAATTAAGTTTGTTAAGGAGTTGTTCGTGTTGAAAAATGAGAAAGCGGTTGTTGTATTTAGCGGTGGACAAGATAGCACAACGTGCCTATTTTGGGCGCTTGAAAACTTTGCAGAAGTTGAGACGGTGACGTTTCATTATGGGCAAAGACACAATAAAGAAATAGAAGTTGCAGAAGAAATTGCAAAAGATCTTGGCGTAGAAAATACAGTGCTCGATATGTCTTTATTAAATCAGCTTGCTCCAAATGCTCTTACGCGATCTAATATTGAAATAGAGGAGAAGGAAGGAGAGCTTCCAACAACGTTTGTGGATGGCCGAAACTTGCTCTTCTTATCGTTTGCTTCGATTATGGCAAAGCAAAAGGGCGCGCGCCATCTTGTAACAGGAGTTTGTGAAACAGACTTCTCGGGCTACCCAGATTGCCGAGATATTTTTGTTAAATCATTGAATGTTACGCTTAACTTATCAATGGATCATAACTTTGTCATTCATACTCCACTAATGTGGATTGATAAAAAAGATACATGGAGATTAGCTGATGAGCTTGGTGCTCTTGATTATATTCGCTATAACACGCTTACATGTTACAACGGCATCAAAGCTGATGGCTGTGGAGAATGTCCAGCATGTAAACTAAGAAAAAATGGGCTTGATCAATATTTAGCTGAGAAAGAGGAGGAGAAAAATGCTACAGCAAATTTATCCGAGCGTCGCTCATGATTTTAGCTATGAACTAAACAAAGATATGCATTTTGCATCAGCTCACTTTGTTCCTCATGAAAGTGCAGGAGCATGTCAAAATATGCACGGTCACACGTACTTTGCTAACGTGACTATTGCAGGTGACGAGCTTGATGAAACGGGATTTTTAGTGAATTTTCAAAGTTTAAAAAAACTCGTGGCAAAAGAATTTGATCATACGTTGTTAAATGACCATGAAGCATTTGATGATCGTGATCCTAACTTTTTTCCGACAACAGAGGTTGTTGCACGTACAATTTATGAGCGCATTCAAAAGCATTTAGATACATTAAAAAACAAACCAGTTTGTTTGCAAGTCTTCTTGCGAGAAACGCCAACAAGTTATGTTGTGTATCGTCCGAAAAGAGGGAAGAAAAGTGAGTCATAAAATTCCCGTATTAGAAATATTCGGTCCAACCATTCAAGGGGAAGGAATGGTCGTTGGGCGTAAGACTATGTTTGTTCGCACAGCAGGTTGTGATTACTCCTGTGCTTGGTGCGATTCCTCTTTTACATGGGACGGTTCTGCAAAAGAAGATATTAAAATGATGGAGGCTTCAGAAATTTTACAGAAGTTGTTTGACATAGGTGGAGAGCACTTCAATCATGTAACAATCTCTGGAGGAAATCCAGCGCTCTTAAAACATTTAGATGAGCTTATTGATCTTCTTTCACAAAAGGGAATTGAAACAGGTCTTGAAACACAAGGAAGTCGTTATCAAGACTGGTTTTTAAAAATCAATGACCTAACAATCTCTCCAAAACCTCCAAGTTCTAAGATGAAACCAAACTTGGAAGTTCTTGATGAAGTGATGGAGCGACTTAAACAAGGAGAACGTCTCAACCATGTAAGTTTGAAAGTGGTTGTTTTTAATGATGAAGACTTTGAATTTGCAGAAGCTATTCACAGTCGCTATCCTGACGTTTCTTTTTATTTGCAGGTTGGAAACGATGATGTGACAACAGCAAATGATGAGGACTTATTAAAAAATCTCTTAGTAAAGTATGAGTGGCTTATTGATAAAGCCGTGCAATCTAAAACAATGAATCATGCCCGTGTTTTGCCTCAGCTTCATACTCTTGTATGGGGAAACAAGCGCGGCGTATAAAAGCAAAAAAAAATTTAATAAAAAATATGCACAGAACTATTCACAAAAATGAAAAACGCTGTTAGAATGACTAGCGTAGAAAGTGGGGAACGACAATTGACTGGTCGTAAAAATGAAGAACTCGAAGGTGTAACATTACTAGGAAATCAGGGAACAGAATATACTTTTCACTATTCTCCAGAAGTGCTGGAATCGTTTGATAACAAACATCCAAATCGCGATTATTTTGTAAAGTTTAACTGTCCTGAGTTTACAAGTCTTTGTCCTAAAACAAACCAACCAGATTTTGCTACAATTTATATTAGCTATATTCCAGATCAAAAGATGGTTGAAAGTAAATCATTAAAACTGTATTTATTTAGTTTCAGAAATCATGGGGATTTTCATGAAGACTGCATGAATATCATTATGAACGATTTAATCGAGCTCATGGATCCACGTTACATTGAAGTATGGGGGAAATTTACACCACGTGGTGGTATTTCAATTGACCCATATGTAAACTACGGAAAACCGGGGACAAAATACGAACGTATTGCCGAACATCGTCTAATGAATCATGATCTTTATCCAGAGAAAATTGATAACCGTTAACGTATAAGTGACACTTTTCATAAGTGTCACTTAAGTATTCTCTAAGGAAAAATGGTATAAGAAGGTGAGAGCAGTGGAACAACGTTCAGCAGTGTTGCTTGGCGCTGAGGGTCTTATTGGAAAAGAGCTTTTGTACCTTTTATTAGACAACAAGCTGTATGAAAAAGTAACGGTATTTGTACAAAAAACATTACCTATTCAACATAAAAAACTTCGTCAAATCCGCACGAGTTTTGATGATTTAAAACAGTATGAGAAGGAATTTGAAGTTGACCATGTTTTTTGCTGTATTGGATCAACGATGAAACAATCAGGAACAAAAGCACAGTTCTTAAAAGCGGATTATGAGTACCCTCTTGCTGCAGCAAAATGTGCAGAAAGTCAAAAGGCCCGAAGCTTTTTAGCGGTAACCTCAATAGGTGCTAATCTGCGCTCACCTTTTTTCTACATTAAAGTAAAAGGGCAGGCAGAGGAAGATATTTGTCAGCTTTATATTCGATCTACCCATTTTTTCCGTCCATCAGTGCTGATCGGAAAAAGAGAGCGGATAGGATTATATGAGAAAGCGATCTTTAGTTTAATGAGACTGTTCTCGTTTGCTTTTGTAGGAAAATATCGTAAATACAAACCAATTAAATGTGAAAATGTCGCCAAAGCAATGGTTGCAGCAGCATTAGTTGAACAAAATGGGGTTCATGTTCACGAAAGTGATGAAATTTTTAATGGTAATTGTAATGAAGTAGTGAACCAACAATCTGTACAACATATGTAAGCTAGAGCAAAAGCTCTAGCTTTTTTTCTTGCTTTTTGAAAAGGGTTTGGTTTATTATTGCATTAAGGAAACTTTTTTTGCCATTGCCATATAATAGAGTAAAAAGGAGCGAAATACGGTGAACAAAGTTCAGAAATACGCTTATTTATTTTATAAAATCGGCATTTTAACAAAAGAGCAAAAGAAACAGGTTATAGATAAAAACAGTAAAAAAACGCGGTAGAGACTCTACCGCGTTTTTTTCATCTATAGGGTTTCTTCAATAATTTGATAGTTTTTATGGTTTACAACGGTTTTATGTTCTAAATCTAATTCCCGAAAGTTGCTCATGTACGTAAGATCAACGATAACAGAGTTTTCGTTTACTTTTTCTACAATTCCTTTCAATCCATCCTTAAACTGAATAACGTTTCCAATCTCCGCAATCTTCATGCTCTCTCCCCTTTACAAAAGCGTTTTAATAACATTAACGATTACTGGTTTAAAAAAGTTTCATTTTTTTGAAAATTACTTTTTTAAATATTTTGCCTTAAAAAACAAATTCCGTAAAGACATTTCTAGAAAAATAGCACATTTGAACTGACATTGTAAGCAATTTGGGGTATAGTTTTGGTTAAGATAAAAAAGGGAAAGAAGCCCTATTTAGGTTGAAACTTTATCTCTGTTTTAAACGTATTATGATGAAAGCTAAAGTTTTAGAAAGTAAGGAGAGAGCGGATGGAAAATAGAGAAACACTTCAAGAGATGTTAAAAGAAATTGAAAAATGGGAAAAAGATCAAAAGGGCTTATGGTTTTGGGAACGTTTCAGCCGTATTCCTTTTAAAATTATAGATAAATTAACGCCTGCTTTTATTCAAAAGAAAATTGGTTCTTTACTAGATGAGCTAGGAAGCTTTGTTCAAAGTGGAGGAAAGTATTTAACAAGTGAAAAAGGCGTACTAAAACGTTTGCGTGAGCAAAATAATGGAATTAATCCAGAAACAATAGAAGACATAGACAAAGTTCCTGTAGCTGTAATGAATGCTGTAAGTGAAAGCATTCAAAAAAACAGAGGAAATATGGCAACAGTTCAAGGAGCAACAACAGGTTTTGGGGGAGTATTTACCCTTGCTGTTGATATTCCTGCCTTGCTTGGGCTGTCACTTAAAACACTTCAAGATATAGCCGTCTGCTATGGTTATGATCCAAATGATAAAAAAGAGCGGGCTTTTATCGTAAAATGCCTGCAATTTTCTTCTGCTGACGTTGTTGGAAAAAAAGCTATTCTAGAGGATTTAGCTCTTTATCGTAACGGAGAATATGAATATGCTGCGATGGCTTCACAGCTGCAAGGATGGCGCGAAGTAGTCTACACGTATAGAGATAATTTTGGATGGAAGAAACTTTTCCAACTTGTCCCTATTGCGGGTGTTTTTTTTGGAGCATTTATTAATAAGTCAATGATGCAGGACGTTGCAGAAGCTGGTATAATGCTATATCAGAAGCGCCGTATTTTAGAGCGTATGAATAAGAAAGATGAGCTAGAAGTATAAAAGAGGTGTTTTTAGTGGATAGAGAAGAAGCAAATGAGCAGCTTGATGCATTGAAAAAGGGAGAGATAGATGAACTTGTAGTTGAAAAAGAACATTTTCTCTTATTTCAACCTCTGCTTGTTCAAAGGGAAGACTTTAAACATTTTAGAGGAATTGCAAAGCACGGTGGTAAAATTGTTTATCGCTATTTAGAAGCTCCACGCAGCTAGCACTGAAAAACTTTTCAGTGCCTTTTCTTATGCTAGACTTCTTAAGATATGAACGGAGGGAAGAGTATGAAAAATAAAACTCCATTTTATTTTGCAGACTACGTATGGAGAAACGAAAAAGGTCACATTACGTATGGCATGCTATTAACGAAGCGTCCTGAAGATAAAGGTCTTAAGCGTCTGCATGAAATCTTGCAAGATGCTTTTATTCATCATAAAAAAGTAGCTATTAAGACAGTTTACGATAACAGAGAGCAAGCGCTTGATGGATATGTTATTCATCTTTCAAAAGAAGAAGATATATTTACATTTATGGATATAAACGGATCTAAAATTGTCATTGATTTCTATGATGTTGTAGACATTTGTCTTCAAGATTAAAAAAATATATTGTATAAAGTCCCAGTTTTATTACAAATGAAACTGGGACTTTTTATTGTGCTTAAAGCTTTCTCGGTTTCTTTTGTAATAGTTTTTAAAGATTATGCAATAAACTTAATCTATTTTTTCAATGCATTGTAGAAAAAGCTGTGATAGATTTAGGAACATAGTTTTTCTACAGGAGGGGCATCATGAAGAAAAAAAATATGAAAAAATGGGCTGTTGTATCAGCAGCGATCGCATTCTTATTCGTTGGAAAAGGAACAGCTTCTGCTGCAACAAACCATCAAGTTCAAAAAGGGGATACCCTTTGGAAGCTTGGAGAAGATTACCATATTTCAATTGATGATATTAAAAAAGCAAATGATCGTCGAAATGACATTATTTATATTGGTGAGTCACTATTTATTCCAACAAACGATGATGACTTATATAAAATTAAAAAAGGCGATACATTATCTAGTATTGCAAAGAACTATGGAGTTTCCATTGAAGAGTTGCAACAAGCAAACAACCTAACAGGAAACCTTATTTATGCGCAAGCAATGCTTACAATTCCAAATAAAGAAACGGCACAGCCTGCTCAAAGAAAAGAAGTTAAAGCAGCAGAAACAAACGTAGCTACACAGCCAAGTACAGCTGAACAAGCAAGTGCATTACCAGAAAATCAAGGACAAGCTGTTTCGCCAGAAGAGCGTGATCTTTTAGAGCGCGTTGTTGAGGCTGAAGCAAAAGGAGAGCCTTATGAAGGAAAAGTAGCAGTAGCAAACGTTGTATTAAACCGAGTTGCTTCAAGCGAGTTTCCGGATACAATTACAGAAGTTATTAATCAAAAGATTCCAGGGGGAAGCTATGCCTTCACACCTGTTCAAAACGGTTCAATTAACAATCCAGCTTCAGAAGAATCAAAGAAAGCCGTAAACGAAGCTATTACAAATCGTGCTCAAAAAGAAACGCTGTTTTTCTACAATCCAGACATTGCAACAAGTGATTGGATAAAATCTCGTCCTGTTGTAGCGCGTATTGGTGAGCATGTATTTATGAAATAATGATAAGTATTCTAGAGATAAAAAAGCAGGCAAAAGCCTGCTTTTTAATTTTGGATAAAGATATCCTTATCTTCACTTCCGTTGCTACCTGTCAAAACAAGGCCAATATCTGTTTCACTATGATGATTTTGGACAATTGTAAAAGGTACATTCTCTTGATTGGCTATTTTAATATATTTAGACAGGTGAGGATAGCTAATTTCTCCATTTAAATAAAGATGTCCATTTCGCACATTTTTAATGTTTGCCACAACTTGTTCATAAGGAGATGTTCTCATAACCTGTCCTTTTTTCAAGGCAACTTCAATTCTTTCTCTTAGTGCTGTTAAATAATAGCGTCGTTCTTCAGGCTTTGTTTCTTTTACTCCGTACATTCCACGATCTAAATACTCTTCAATATGTTCTTTAGCCAAACCTTTCATCTCCCATTTCATCAAATTACTTATTAGTGTAACCGAATTTTATTCAATTATAAAACAGGTACACGCTCATTTTGCTGAATATGATGAAGTAGGGCTTGAATACTGTCTGCTACTTCCTGCTGAGTAAGGGATGGAAAAAGAACATGCACT
>Ga0268252_1001751_pt1 | contig 11744 bp, 10 predicted proteins | sample AgamicMgSfrz_FD_200244 | JGI IMG/M metagenome (GOLD analysis project Ga0268252, IMG submission 200244) | Agave microbial communities from Guanajuato, Mexico - Mg.Sf.rz (v2) (version 3) | ecosystem: Host-associated > Plants > Phyllosphere > Phylloplane/Leaf | place: Guanajuato, Mexico | collected... | reverse complement strand
TCCGGCGGGGAGAAACAGCGGGTGGCGATTGGCCGGGCGCTGCTCACCGCCCCAGAACTGCTGCTGCTCGACGAGCCGCTGGCCTCGCTGGACATCCCCCGCAAGCGCGAGCTGCTGCCTTACTTACAGCGGCTAGCGCGGGAGATCAATATCCCGATGCTCTACGTCAGCCACTCGCTGGATGAGATCCTGCATCTTGCTGATAAGGTGATGGTGCTGGAAGCCGGAGAGGTGAAAGCCTTTGGCAACCTGGAGGACATTTGGGGCAGCCGGGTGATGAATCCGTGGCTGCCGCCAGAGCAGCAGAGCAGCGTGCTAAAGGTCAGCGTGCTGGAGCACCATCCGCACTATGCCATGACCGCACTGGCGCTGGGCGATCAGCACCTGTGGGTCAACAAGCTCGATAGCCCGCTACAGACGGCGCTGCGCATCCGCATTCAGGCCTCGGACGTGTCGCTGGTATTGCAGCCGCCGGTCAATAGCAGCATCCGCAATATCCTGCGAGCGAAGGTGGCCCAGTGCTACGACGACCAGGGCCAGGTCGAGGTTCAGCTGGAGGTGGGCAGCCGCACGCTCTGGGCGCGTATCAGCCCGTGGGCCAGGGATGAACTAGCCATCAAGCCTGGCCTGTGGCTCTACGCGCAGATCAAGAGCGTCTCGATCACCACCTGATCAGAGCAGGTGGATGCCATTCAGTACTTTAGTCTATATGCCATTGACCAGTTTTGACTTTGCAATGGGTGAAGTGGTACGTAGACAACTGCGTCCTCATCAAAATCGGTAGTTGGAACGAAAGTATTGTGCGTTGTATAATTATTCGTCATGGTTAGAAAGAGCGAGTAAACTCGTTACATTTTAGCTCTACCCTAACTTAGGGCGTTTCGTCGGTCGTAATGTACCTTGGCTCGGTTGGGCTATGACGTTTACAACGATTTATAACATTCAAAGAGATGTTAGAGATACCTATAATCGTGTAGCGGCTCCTAAAGATCGTATTCAGTGGACGTACTTCTAATGAGAGATATCGAGAAAGAGATTATTAATTTCATCGATCAGGAATATAATCCTAAAAAGTATTTTATTTTTGGGCCAAAGCGAACCATTACGCTTGATACCAGTATTAGAGATGATGTTAAACTCGTGTTTGAAGATAGTGAACAATTGTTACAAGAGTACTTTAAACGTTGGGGCGTTGATACAGATGACTTTGAAATACTTAATTATCTAAATCCAGAGTATCTTGGAAGCAAAGAACCAGATCCGCATAAGCCACTAACAGTTGGTATGCTCGTTGAAAGTGCTAAAGCTGGACGTTGGTTATATAATTGAATAACTCATTAATGTTCATTTTAGATGCCCAGTCGATAGGCGTTTTTTATTTTGATGTCAACGCTATTCTGAATGGAAAATATGATTAGTAGTAAATATTGATCGTAATCATTGTGTTAGGAAGTAGAATAACATCTATACTGTTACTGTCTGACGTACTAAATTAATACATCACAACCTCAGTTTAAAAACGTCAGCGTGTCAATGGCTCACTGGAGTGTATCAGTACTGTACTCTATACAAACCTAACAGGATTTGAGTTTAACTAACTACTGATAAAATAATCTATCTAAGCACATGCAGAGTTATAGTTATGATATTTAGATGAATAATTATTTCTATGCACTGAATTGATATAAATGGATTAAACTTTTAAATTTAGCCCACAACTTGTCGATGTTAAAAAAGGCCCAATTAAATCAGGGCCAAATAGATTATTATTCTTGTAATTCTTTTTGCAATCTATCCCATAAAGGCTTTAGTTGCTTTCTAATGCTTTTGGAATTCATGATACGTGCGGCCCTGTAGCCATATGTTAGAAAGTTCCTCTTGCCGACATGAGCATAACGAGCATATATTTTCTCTTTATATAGCTCTTTGCTTTTCAAACCTTTATTTACACGGATTTTGTTGCCAGCTTTCATTGTTGCCTTAGCAAGATTTACACCTCTTTTCATTCGATCAGAGTATCTCGAAAGAGAAGATGAGCGTAAATATATATTATTTCCGTCAAATAGGAAGCCTAAATATTGCAATGGCTTATCGCAAGTGATTTTTTGGGAAGAGAAAGTGAAATCTCGTATTTCAGTTTTATCAGTGTTCAGATACACTTTAAGGGTATTAAGTATTTTTTTGGCTTCGCCAGCAACGTTATTTTTTTCATGTGTTGGCACAATAAAAAGCATATCATCGCAATAACGATAATATTCTCCACCTATGCTTTCTACGTATTGTTTCATATCAATATCAAAATTTAGCATGTAAATGTTTGATAATAAGGCACTTATGGGAGAGCCTTGCGGGATGCCACGTCCAGATTTATTTGGAATGATTAGGCCGCTTTCTCTTACCTTTGATCGGAAATGTTCAGGTGAGCATATTCTTTTCCGATTAAATTTTGGATTATGTTTTGATATGTTAAGTAACTTGTAAACTTGTTCTTTATCAACTTTAGAGAACTTGGTAATGTTTTTAAAAACCGCATAATGATCATTAGGAAGACTTTCAGAGCCTATTAATTTGCACCAGGCATCTTTAAGTATATTATGATCGAGAGTGTCGAAGAATTTTGATAAATCCAAGGCCACAGCACTGCAATTTTTTCTTTTTCTTATTTCTTCAAATGCATCAAAAGCAAACTCAATATTGCTTTTATGTAGTTTCCTAAAAGCTAATACATTTTTATCAATGCCTTGATTTTTGAGTTGTATTTCATATAAGTTCTCTAAGGTGGCGGCATAATATGCGAATATATGACTGTCAACATGTGAGGAATAAGCGATTACTCTTTCTTTTTCTTTCTTGTTCAATGAGCCGGTAAGCGGATCTCTCTTTACTTTGAAAGTTTTGGCAGTAAAATTAATAAATGGATAAAAGGAGTGAGATGCAACAAAAGTAGGGTTAGAAACAATATCTAAGGCATGTGGTAGGGATAATGGGATATCAAAATGCAAGTATCCACGCTGTTTATACCAGGGGTGTTCAGGGTATTTCATCTTTTATTCTCGAAGATTTGTGAAACCGGGGCATGATTGAACTGCGGTCATTCAACTACCATTGCCCCGGCTTAACAAATTGGTTCTTCCAACCTTCTCATGCAGGCAAATTTTACAATTTACAAGCACTTCACCGCAAATGTTAGAAACACTGTATAATGTAGTCAGCGTGATGGAGTCAGTTATGAGCATCGTCCACCTGTTTGTCAGCCTCTGGGCGGTGTACCGTGAAGGTCACTGTCCCGGAGTTGACAACCTGTACATCACCCCTACGTCTGTACGTAGGGCATGGAATTTATATCACCTATATAGCATTTAACGCAAGCTTCAAATGAATATTTATTTGGCAGATAAGTTAATACGTGTCAATAGCTAATCGTACTTAACGCAAATTATCAAATCTACAAGTTTAGTTAAATAGTTTTCTGTAGTAATTATACTTATAAGTATTTTTTGTTGAGATATAATTAACATGATAATCATTGTTTTTTTTGTGAAAGATGTGAAAACCAAATAGTTGATCTTGCTGAGGTATCGGATAACAATCAGTGGCGGAAGTACACTGGGAGTACTGCTCCCCGCGATATGTCTCTACACATACTTTTCTACCTTGCGGCACAGTTAGCACTAAACGAAGAAGAACTTGATAAAGTACTTACCAAAATGAGAGAAATTGGGGCAGAAATTAAATAGAATTGAATAAACACCAATAGCTATCTGATTTAACTTCACTTTTCGTATTAAAACATTATGCACAACTTCAACATGGAGGCACTAAATGGAAAATAGTTTCGGGCTTGATGAAAATACTATTAACAAATTGAATGATCTAATGTATCCACAAAATCAATACATTGAAATTACTCAAGACGCTGCTGCATTTTGCTCATTTTCAAATAGTTTAAAAGGTATTTATACCGATGGAGTAGAAACGTGCATTATTTGGATTGTGCGTTACGATCATGGCATTTTAATGATACATGATTCTGGTCAGTTGTTATTGTCTGAGATGGCTACGCTTATAAAAAAATATGGGGAACCTCAAGGGATTGGGATTCATCATGGTTTTAATTATTCTGACCGCAGACATAAGTTACGCATAGAAAATTTATGCCAACAAATAGGTTGTGCTAATCCTCCGCTCATGCTGAATAGTGAAATGAATTCATTTAGTGTATTACAGGAGAGGGATGGTGGGTTTGTATATAGTCAACCTAAAATTAAGCCTCCCGGATTGATACCCCTTCCTGATCATGAAAAACGCATTAATATTGTCAATTTCAATAATTTCTTTTTGGAGCCGTCAAGTCAATCGTTGAGTATTGACTTACAACATGACGGTAATTCATATCTAAATAACACAACTCCCCTTCATAGTGTTAAAACTGTCCTTGATGCTGTTGAGTCACAGCCTACACATTTCTACAATAACCTGTTGGTATTACACCCTATTGTTGCTAAGAATATTGTCAGCTTCCCAGAATGGTTTATAAGATTTATCAGCAACTATTTAAACGCAAATGGATCTATTAAAGAAAGCAACGAGCCTCCAACAGCTATACATAAGAGGTTTGTTCAGCTAAAACATGCAAATAAATAAAATTAGGGGGATATCCCCCTAATTTAATAGCAATAGAGATAATTTCAAAATCAGAATGGTAGTTCTCTCTGATCACAGAACCAATCATCATCTACCGCAGCCGCTTTCATCCTCTCCTGATCCCCATCATACCCTGCCGCCGCAAGTACTGAATCAAACAGCCTATCACCAACAAACATGTAAGCATCTTTCTCGATAGTACCGATCCAGTACTTCCCCGCCTTATTTTGAAACAGTACCTTCTCACCTATTCGCACATGTTCCAGTACCGATTTACATCAGCAAGTGATGGAGTTAGTACATTCAGATCGGGTACTCAAGTATGAAAAAAAAGTTTATCCTCCAGAACTATGCAGGGGATGCAGTAGGGGCTACTGGTGCTTTCTTTACTCCTGAAATGTTCTCTTGGGATTTCATCATTGATGCTGGCAGTACTGGACGTTGCATTGAACTGTGTGCAGGTATCGGAAGGCTTTCTTTCGATCAGTATCAGCGGAACAGACCAGAGTACATTACATGTGTTGAACTCAATCCAGAGTACGTGATGATTGGTAAGAGGGTACTACCGGAAGCTGAATGGGTTACTGGTGATGCATTAACATTTACAACTTCAGAACGGTACGATGTTGTTTATGGCAATCCACCCTTCGGAAAGATCAAGACCAGTGATATCAATACTGGTAAGTACTCTGGTTCAGAGTTTGAGTACAAGGTGATTGAGCATGGCAGTACCTTAGCCCCGTATGGTGTATGGATATTTCCACAAGGTAGTGCAGGCTTTGTTTACAGTGGGGTACATTGCTATGAGCGGAAAGAATCAGGTAAGTACCAGAAGTTTGTGAAGGACACTGGCTATGAGCTACAACCAGGCGCTGGTATCGATACGAGTATCTATAGGGATGAATGGAACGGTACTAAGATGATATGCGAATCGGTGATCATTGATTATGATGGAACAAATCTTTAAAATGAAGTTAGAGTGAATTAACGAGAAAAATCATGAAATTCAAGCTTGGTCTTTTTTTGTTCGTATTAGTTCTATTCATTAACTTCTTTTTGGCAATTTATCACAATCAGATTGATAAGAGTAGTTATACTGATTGGATTTCTGCATTCTGCAATCTGATTATGGCTGGAGCTACTGTATCTGCTATTATAACGGCTCGTAATTACTTAGCTCAATTTACCGCTCAAGAGGGCTATAAAATAGCCATATCACTGGTTAATGATGATCTTCTTAAGATAAAAGAATATAAGTCGGTATTGGATGCTCATAAATTGCTATACAAAAAAATAGATGACAATAAAAAAATCTTACCAAGACGTGGTCACTTGGGGTTTTTAAAGCAGGATATGATACTGTTAAACAATCAATCGATTGCATTAAAAAATTATATCGGTGAGATAAAATTAAAAATTAAAAAGCTTCATACTTATGGCTTAGAAATCACCGAAGTTAAAAGTAAATATTTTGAAAGTGTTCTTCTTTCATGTGAGGATATTTTGAGGGAAACAAAAGATCTTCTAAGTAAATCAAAAAAAATCTCTGAACAAATTGAAGTTTTATATACCGAGAATAAAGCTTGTAACTATAATTATGATAATAATGCACAACCTTCAGGCATTCTTTTTGAACTGAAAAGTTTCGAATCTTTCATTCCGCATCCAGTTGAACAGGTAATGGATAAATGGCAGATTTTATTAGAAAATTATGAATCATTTTTTGAAAGAGATAACTCAATAACTGAAATATTTAAAGTTAAAAAAGCCCTTTAAAGGGCTTTAATCAGTACTGATAGGAATTTGTATCTAAGCCGCCCTAATTAAATCTCATATAAAGTCACACAGTTTCTTGTGCTGTTACATGCTCAAAGTACTTATTTACTACATCAGCAATGCCGGATTCCGTATTGTTACCTATTACTAAATCAGCAGACTCTTTAATCTTGTCAGCGGCATTACCCATTGCCACGCCTAAACCCGCACTCTCAAGCATACTAAGATCGTTATAGTTATCACCAAAGGCTATCACCTGACTCATAGATATACCCTGTGATTCGACCCATTCTGCAAGACGCTTACCTTTGCTGTTTCCTGTTTGTGCGACATCTACCTGATCATGCCACGACCATTCACAAGTAATCCCAAGTTCACGTTCAACGATTTCAGTGAAATTTTGCAATTTCACAATATCAACATCGGTAAGAGCAAATTTCCAGATCGAATCAACTTCATGAGCTGCTTTTCGCAATGAAGATACTTTACGGAAAACTGGACGCTGCGATTCGGGTAAAGATCTGCCCCAGTTTTCAGTACGGATAATATGCCCTGTCGCTTCCTGATAGATCATTGCATCATCGGCATACATCAACCCATGAACATCGTACCTATCAAGTAGGTCAATCAACAGGTTAGCCTGCTCTGATTGTAATGGGTCAGACGCGAGTACTCTGTTCTTTTGGTAATCGTACAATAAAGCACCATTGCAACATATTGCAGGGGTATCCAAACCCAAAGCCTGGTAAAAAGGATGAATTGCAACATAGTGCCGTCCGGTCACGATCACAACCTTTGCTCCAGCTTCACGGGCATTTTTAAGGGCAGCTATTGATGCAGGGAGAATTTTTTTTTCTGGTGTTAATAATGTACCATCCAGATCAAGGGCGAGTACTTGATAGTTCATGAAATTTTCGCATTGTTATGTTGGTAGTAGTGCAGATAGTACACCGCAAAATGCATACTTCAAAGGCTACTGCACAAGCATGTCAGAGGGCTGTAGCTAAGAAAGATTTTGTAACATTTGTTTGTGTGGCATGTCAGTTATTCAAATAGGTGCCGTTACAGCAAATTGCAGGTGTATCGAGCGCCAGTGCCTGATAAAAAGGATGAATGGCAACATGGTGCCGGCCGGTCACAATGATCGGCGTGAAGCCCGCTTCCCTGGCACGCGCCAGCGCCTGAAGCGAAGAGGGGAGCAGGGTCTTTGTGGGGGTCAGCAGCGTGCCGTCTAAATCCAGTGCAATAACTCGCGAGGTCATGTCGGGTTCCAGGTAGAGAATGAAATTCAACTCGTTACGCATGGTACACCCGCATGATGGCCTGACAAAACGTCGGGCAGAAATAGAGCATTCGCCGCTAAAAAAGACTATCGTGGTTATCTATCTCACTGCTTTTGCGATCAAGGAGAATTTATGCAGCAAACCGTTTATACCGCCAGCCCCGAGAGCCAGCAGATCCACGTCTGGCGTCTGAACGACGAAGGTACGCTGACCCTGGTACAGGTCGTTGACGTGCCGGGCCAGGTGCAGCCGATGGTGGTGAGCCCAGACAAGCGTTTTCTCTACGTTGGTGTCCGTCCGGAGTTTCGCGTGCTGGCCTACCGCATCGCCCCGGAAGATGGTGCGCTGACCTTCACCGCAGAGGCGCCGCTGTCCGGTAGCCCGACGCACATCTCCACCGATCGCCAGGGCCGCTTTCTCTTTACCGCCTCCTACAACGCGGGCAGCGTCAGCGTTACCCCGCTCAACGACGGCCTGCCGGGCGAGATTACTGCCCTGGTCGACGGTCTGGACGGGTGCCACTCGGCCAATATCTCTCCGGATAACGCCACCCTGTGGGTTCCGGCGCTGAAGCAGGATCGCATTTGCCTGTTTACCCTTGGCGATGACGGCCAGCTTACCGCGCAGACCCCGGCTGAAGTAACCACCGTTGAGGGTGCCGGCCCGCGCCATATGGCCTTCCACCCGAACCAGCAGTACGCCTACTGCGTCAACGAACTCAACGGCTCGGTAGACGTGTGGCAGCTTAGCAATGCTCACGGCCAGATCGAGTGCGTGCAGACTCTGGATATGATGCCTGCCGACTTCGCCGATACCCGCTGGGCGGCGGATATTCACATTACCCCAGACGGGCGTCATCTCTACACCTGTGACCGTACCGCCAGCATCGTGACTATCTTTAGCGTTTCGGAAGATGGCAGCGTGCTGGCCGTGGAAGGCTACCAGCCGACCGAAACCCAGCCGCGCGGCTTCAACATTGACCACAGCGGTAAGTACCTGATTGCAGCAGGGCAGAAGTCGCATCATATCGCGCTGTATGCGATTCAGGGCGCGCAGGGTCTGCTGGAAGAAAAGGGGCGCTATGCCGTTGGGCAGGGGCCAATGTGGGTGGTGGTGAACGCGCATTAATGCCTGAGAACCGTAACGCCGGGTGGCGGCTTCGCCTTGCCCGGCCTACACGGATGACGCTATTGCGCGTTAGTAGGCCCGGCAAGCGTTGCGCCGCCGGGCGTTAAGACGGGTTACTGCTTCGGTGCGTCGACGACCTGGCTGCCTACGCCGCGGTTGTTGAACTCCCACATGCGGTTAAAGCTGGCGTCGTTCAGGTTACGCGTGACGTTGCCTTTATCGTCCACCGCGCCGGTGTTGCCGGAGAACGGACGTTTAGACACGGCGGCATCGCCCCAGGGTTTAGCCATGTTGAAGCCTTCGTTGATCACGCTGTCGCGGATCACCACCTGACCGTTGGTCGCCTGATCGACGTCCATTGAGCGGCCGAGCTGGGCTACGCCGTCACCGGCCGCGGTAAAGCGGCTGTTGGTGGCCAGGAAGCCGTAGAAGATATTGGAGAGCGTTGCCGGGGCGAAGACGTAGGCTTCCTGCTGGGTGCGGGAGTTCACCACGCGGAAGTCGGTGTTATCAAATACCACCGCGCCACGGCCAGCAACGATATCCACATCGCCCTCAACGTAGCTGTTGGTGACCAGGGTACGGGTCTGGCGATCGTTACGCAGGGTGTTATCGACGCCGCTGTTGGTCACGAAGAAGGTATTCTGGCGACCCAGAATGTTGACGTTGTTGATCTGGACCTTATCGCCATCGCTGCGCAGGGCCACGGCCTGGTGATTACCGGCATCAACGCTGTCGCCAAGGTTGTTCTCGATGGTCAGGTTCTGCAGCTGCAGACCGTTATTCTGCGACCAGAAGACCGCTGAACACATCACGCCGACGCTGGCGCTGCCTTTACGCTGGCAGGCGTCAAACATATACCACGCAGGTTTACCCGGCATATATTTCCCGCCTGGGTTAACCAGACGACGCCAGCTGTTGCTGTCCATTTCGGAATCCACGGCCAGGCCAATCTTCACCTCGGCGGCTTTGTCGCCCGTACCGTAAATCGTCAGGCTGCCCGGCGCGGCCGGAACAAATACGGTGCCTTCATACTCACCCGGCAGAACGGCAATGTACTGGCGATCGCTGGTGTGCTTGTTGATGGCTGCATCAACCGCCGCCTGGATAGAGGTGTGCGTCACGCCTGCCGTGCCCGCCGGGCCGACAACGAAGGTCGGCTGTGCAGGTAGACGAATAGCAGACGGGCTCCACGGGGCCGCGTTCTGATCCATCGATGAGAAGTAGTGGGCAGGGACAAAGTTCTGCGCTTCGTTAGCGGACAGCACCGGACGCGCTGCGTTACCCGGGGCGGCCTGGGTGGAAGGACGCTGATCCGGCGGCGTTGAGCTGCAGGCAGTCAGCGTCACGCCAAAAGCCAGGGCCAGCGTCAGACGGGAAACCGAAAATGTGTTCAAGAGGTACTCCAGACGTAATAGTTAAATAAGTTGCTATCAAGCCTGCTTTTTTATACTAAGTTGGGCGAAACGGGAAGCCGATTGTGTGAATCGGCTTCAATATCGTGTTGATTAGCTATAAAGGGCGGTGATCGATGCGCGATCGAGAGAGTGGAAGTGGATATTAAACCCAACCATTGCTCCGCTGGCATCGGCATCGACGTCCAGCTTCTCCACGTCCAGGGCGTGAACGGTGAAGATGTAGCGATGGGTTCTCCCCTTCGGCGGTGCCGCGCCGCCGTACCCCGCCTTACCATAGTCGGTACGGGTCTCTAGCGCACCCTCGGGCAGAGGAACCAGCGACGAGCCGGAGCCCTGCGGCAGCACGCGGGTATCGGCGGGCAGGTTCACTACCACCCAGTGCCACCAGCCGGAGCCGGTAGGCGCATCGGGATCGTAGCAGGTGACGGCAAAGCTCTTGCAGCCCGCTGGCACCTCGTCCCATGCCAGATGCGGCGAAATATTGTCGCCTTCGTAGCCCATGCCGTTAAAAACATGGCGATTATGTAGCTTTTCGCCCTCGCGAATATCCTGGCTGATAAGTCTCATCGTTGCTCCTCTGTGAGTGGTCAACCCTAAGGCTAGAATAGCCCGTGCGTTCTCAGGGCGCAAAATGTGCGGGATGGGCCACCGCCGCCAGCACCGCGTCCGTTAGCTTACTGAGCTGTTCCGACGAGATGACGTAGGGCGGCATCAGGTAGATCAGCTTGCCAAAGGGGCGGATCCAGACGCCCTGCTCGACAAAGAAGCGCTGCAGGGCGGCCATGTTCACTGGCTGATGGGTTTCGATTACGCCGATAGCTCCCAGCACCCGCACGTCGGCCACCGTCTCTGCGGCTCTCGCCGGTGCCAGCTCGCGTTTCAGCTGCGCCTCAATGGCGGCAACCTGCACCTGCCACTCGCCGCGCTCCAGCAGCTCAAGGCTAGCGTTCGCCACTGCGCAGGCCAGCGGATTACCCATAAAGGTCGGGCCGTGCATAAAGCAGCCCGCTTCGCCGTTGCTGATGGTGTCAGCCACCTCACGGGTGGTGAGCGTCGCCGACAGGGTCATCGTCCCGCCGGTCAGCGCCTTGCCGAGGCAGAGAATATCCGGGGTAACGTCCGCATGCTCGCAGGCAAAAAGTTTGCCGGTGCGGCCAAAGCCGGTGGCAATCTCATCGGCAATCAGCAGGATCCCCTCCCGGTCGCACATTCGGCGGATGCGCTTAAGCACCTCTGGATGGTAGAGGCGCATCCCGCCCGCGCCCTGCACAATCGGCTCCAGAATAACGGCGGCAATCTCATGGCGATGGGCGGCCATCAGGCGGGCAAAGCCCACGATGTCCCGCTCGTCCCACTCGCCGTCGAAACGGCTCTCCGGCGCGGGGGCAAAGAGGTTATCCGGCAGGTAGCCTGCCCACAGGCTATGCATGGAGTTATCCGGATCGCAGGCCGACATCGCGCCAAAGGTATCGCCATGATAGCCCCGGCGGAAGGT
>Ga0268252_1001747_pt1 | contig 11774 bp, 9 predicted proteins | sample AgamicMgSfrz_FD_200244 | JGI IMG/M metagenome (GOLD analysis project Ga0268252, IMG submission 200244) | Agave microbial communities from Guanajuato, Mexico - Mg.Sf.rz (v2) (version 3) | ecosystem: Host-associated > Plants > Phyllosphere > Phylloplane/Leaf | place: Guanajuato, Mexico | collected... | reverse complement strand
CGAAAGGGCAGCGCTGCGCACCTCCTCGCTTTCGACGTACTCCGCCACCACCCGCATCTTTTTCATCCGTGCCAGATGGCAGATAGAGGCCACAATCTGGTAGTCGAGGCTGTTTGACGTCAGATTGCGAATAAAGCTGCCGTCAATCTTCAACATATCGGCGTTGATGTTTTTCAACCGCGCATAGCTGGCATAGCCGGTCCCAAAGTCATCTATGGCCACCCGGCAGCCCAATTGCTGAAGCTGGCCCAGGGTCTGGTTTGCCTGGTTAATATTGGTCAACGAGTTACTCTCCGTGACCTCAAAAATAATCTGCCAGGCCTCAACGTTGTAGCACTCAAGCAGCCTGGCGACCTCACGGGCAAAGTTGCTCCGGCAGACGGAGGCTGGCGACAGGTTAACTGAGAAGCGCGCCCCCGGCTCCGTTTCACGATAGTGCGCCATAAAGCGCAGCGTGTGTTCAATCACCCACAGGTCGATGCGTGACGAAAGGCCAAACTCATGGGCTACCGGCAGGAACGCATCCGGGCCGATAAGCTCGTCGTCGTCGCCGAGCATCCGCAGCAATATCTCATGGTAGTCGTCGCCGCGTATGCCGGCGATCGGCTGGGCCATCAGGCGGAACCGATCCTCCTCCAGCGCCCGTTGCAGGCGGTTCATCATCTCCACCTTACCTTTCAGGCTGCGCTGTAGATTGACCGACCCGCGGTGCTGAAGGCTTTCTGGACTCTGGGTTTCCAGGGAGAGATCCGCCGTGGTGCTCAGCTCGCCCAGCAGCAGATAGAGATGCGACACTGGCGAACGCACGTAGCAATAGCTTATGCCTACCTTTGGCTGCAACGGCATGCCATCCCAGGCGAAGCGGAACTGCTTGATCCGCTTATCCAGCTCGGCGATGCGCTGCACGTAGGATTCGGTATTGAGCCGGATAACGATGTCATATCCCGATAGATGGTATACGCACTCATTGCTTTGTAGCCACTGCGTTAGCCACTCGGACAGCATCTGCTTGTACTGGATGCGCAGCATAATACCGTAGTGCCTTCCCAGCAGCTCCAGATCGGGGATGCGTAAAAAGCAGAGCACCGACCACGGGGTATCCGCCAGCGCACGATTGAGCGCCCGCAGGTTTGGCATATTGAGAACCGGATCGAGCCACGCCAGCCGGCTAACCCGTTCGTGCATCCGCCGCTGGCGCGTTGCCAGCATCGACATCCAGGCGATGATAAACGAGAACACCAGGTAGCTGGAGGAGAGGATCGTCAGCTGGATTTCGTAGCGCGGCGAGACCGGCGTATAGCGGTAGAAGTAGTGAATGCTTACCATCATAAACGGCGTCCAGACGATAGACATCAGACGATAGCCATAGCGCATCGACCCCCACAGCATCACCGGCAGCAGCAGCGACAGCGTATAGTTAGTGGTGAAGATGCCGGTGTTTTCATCCCACGGGGAGAGCATCAGCAGCATCAGTAGCGCAATAACGGCAAACCACACGACCACCTCCAGCCGGGTCACCTTGGGATCAAAATCCCGGCGCAGGCGAGAAAGGTAACCTTTTATGTGGCGCGGATGGTGGAGCACCCTGATCAGCAGATAGCAGAACGGCGTTCCGGTCAGCCCGCTGACCAGCAGCGCCTGATAGTTAATCAGCGTGCGCAGGCTAAACGGGGTCACGCCGGTCAGGGCCTGATAATTGTCATACAGGCCGAGCCAGGTGATGGTATGGAAGATCAGCAGGAACAGCGTGGCCGGGCAGACGGCCTGCCAGAACATGCGCTGCGCGGTGAGTTGCGCATTGCCGTAGGAGACGTTATGCCGCCGGGTGACGAAGATGCGGTAGCCGCCCCAGCTTACGATGATGGGCACCATAAAATGGACGATTTTAAGCAACGTCTCTGGGGCGCTGGTGTGCGGATAGTAGTGCCAGGCCAGGGAGAGAATAATACCAGGCAGTGCCGCCCAGCCGTAGAAGAGCATCAGGCTCAATAAGAGCGAGAGCGGCAGATAATAGAGTATCATGCTGCCATCCGAGACCCAGGTAAAGGTATCGACCATGTGGGCAAGGGGCAGCAGCAGGAAAGGCAAGACGAGCGGCAGCGCCCACCATTTAGCTTTATAGAGAGTATAAATTTTCGCGTAGCTCATCGATGTTCAGTGTAAAACCCAGCGTGCTGAAATCGATTTCAGGCGGGGTTCCAGGCTAACCATGAAGATTATAGAGTCGGTCAGACTGTGCTATTTGTGAAGAGTTTAGTGCCACAAAGACGGCTGCAATTGACCAGGATCAAGCAATCCTGTGCCTTTTAAACGTCGCCCTCTCTTCTTCGCGCAATTTTTGTTAATAATTCATGCGCTTTACTATTATTTCATTATTGGTGCTTTAGTAAATGCTTTCTTTGACGAAATTTTACATAACGACCGATTGATCTGCGCTGCGCTCTGTGCATTAATACAGCAATCGCCCGCCTGTCGGGTTAACCCTTAGGAACCTCTTGTGAGCCAGTCACACAGTATGCGAAAACGACAGCGATTTGACAGTCGCATGACCCGTATCGTATTGCTTATCAGCTTTTTCTTCTTCTTTGGACGCTTCGTCTACTCCTCTATCGGCGCCTGGTACCATCATCAGGATAAAGCCCAGTCACAGCACTCCTCTCTCTCCGTTGAGACGCCGGTAAATAAAACGCTAAATTAACTCGCTTTTCTTTTGTAGCATTTGAATGATCACCCCTATGCCTCGGCTCAGGATCTTATCCTGACGGATGACTATTGCCAGCTGGCGCTGCAAAAGCGGATCCAGTGAACGCACGTTGAGCCCCTTACGATCGTTTGGATGCGCCACCGACATTTGCGGGACAATGCTATATCCCAGCCCGGCGCTAACCATGCGCTTGATGGCTTCGATACTGCCAAGCTGCATCACAGGTATCGTCGGCAGTCCCGCTGCGGCAAACCAGCCGTCGATAAGCGTGCGCGTACTGCTTCCGTCCTCAAAGGCGATGAGCGGCAGCGCATGTAGCGCCTCGGGCGTTAACGATGCCGCCGGGTGCGGCTGCGCCAGCGCTTCGATAAAAACAAACTCTTCGTTCAGAAACGGCGTGATATCCAGCGTGCGTCCGCTGGCGGGAAGCGTAACCAGCCCCAGATCGAGACGATTTTCCTCCACCGCCTGGACAATGCCAAGCGTATTTCCGGTCGTGACGCCTACCTGCAGCAAGGGATAATCCAGCCGCAGCCGCTGCAATAGCGGTGGCAAAAGATGGATGCACGCCGTCGCCCCCGTGCCGAGCCTGATCGTGCCACTGACTTCATGGCTAAACGCGCTAACCGAACGTATCGCTTCGTCCACGGCCTGACCAATCCGCTCGCCGTGAGCCAGCAACGCTACGCCAGCGGCGGTCGCCTTAACGCCTCGCCCGGTGCGCTCGATCAACCGTGCCTGAAGAAACTGCTCAAGCTGGCGAATTTGCAGGCTTACCGCCGGCTGGGAGAGGCCAAGCACGTTTGCCGCGGCAGAGAAACTGCCCCGCTGTACCACCAGCCGAAAGGTCGCCAGATTTCCTAGATTTAGCGTCGTCATGCAAAGTTTCTCTTATAGCGGTGATAAACGTTGAGGCCTGCCTGAACCATACCGCGCACGGTATGCTCAGGACAACTGCCTAACGGAATGAAAAATAATGACTTCACGCGCCATACCTCGCTTCTTGCCTCTCTTTGCTGGCTGCAATCAGCTGATTAACTGGGGTATCTCGTTCTATATGCCCGGCACGTTTGCCCATGCCATTGCCCGCGATACCCACTGGACGCAGCCGCAGATCTATCTTGGCCTGACCCTGGCGATGCTGGTCATGGCGCTGGTATCGCCCTTTGTCGCCAGGCTACAGGCCAGACTGGGCGGGAAGCATGTTGTAACTATCGGCACGCTGCTGACAGCGCTGTGCTGCGCCGCCATGGCCTGCACGCACTCGCTTACGGGCTGGTATAGCGCCTGGCTTATAATGGGCATCGGTATGCGCCTGTCGCTTTATGACGCGCTGTTCGCCGCGCTCATTACGCTTTATGGGCAGCACGCCCGACGCACGATTTCCCAGGTGACGCTGGCGGGAGGCCTCGCATCCGCTGTTTTCTGGCCGCTCGGTGAGTCGCTATTGACCATAATGAGCTGGCGCGGGGCGCTGCTGGTCTATGCACTGTTCGGCCTGCTCAGCGCCGCGCTGATCCGCCCCCTGCCCAACCAACCGCTGATCATTACCGCTGCCCCCACGCCGTCAGCGCGCAATGCTCACGACCGCCGCAGCGGCTGGCTGTTTGCCGCTTTTATTGCCCTTGTCACCTTTGTTTCTAACGGCACATCGACACACCTGCCGGAATTTATCGCCAGCGCTGGACTACCGGTTGCTGCGGGGATGCTATGGGGAATCGGACAAACGGGAGCGCGGTTCATGGAGGTAATTGCTGGCGCACGTCTTACACCCCTCAGGTTAACGCTGGTTACCGCTCTGGCGATGCCGCTCTGCTTCCTGCTTGGACTCAGTGGATCGCTGTTTGCCAGTTCGGCCGCGGGGTTTGTGCTGGGGTACGGCGCAATCAATGGCCTGATGACGATTGTCAAAGCGACGCTGCCGCTTCAGCTGTTTGCCGCAGCGGATTATGCCCGACGGACGGGCGTCCTGTTGATTCCGGCGCAGCTGATGGCTGCCGCATCGCCCTTTGCCTATGCATGGCTCGATCGGGCGCTGGGGATCCGGGGCGCGCTGGCTTTCTCACTGGCGCTCACGGTGGTCATCGCCGTTCTGGCAATACTCATCGTCATGTTTCAAACGCTGCACGCTTCGGGCATTATCAGTAGGTCACTGAAACAACAATGATTAAAATAACAGGAGATAAAATGGAGCTGCACTCTGAACGACTCATTCTGCGCAAGGTAAAGCGTTCCGATCTCAACGATCTGTTTCGTATCTATGGCGATCCTGCGACCAATAGATTTAACCCGGCCGGGCCGCACCCGGATATCAACCATTCCCGCACGGTGTTGGACGGCTGGCTTGAGCATTGGCAGACCCAAGGGTTCGGCAACTGGGCCGTCTCGCGAGCTGACAGACCTGACGAGATCGTCGGTTTTGGCGGAATACGTATCGTGCAATACGATACGTTGACGATTAACAATCTGGGCTATCGCCTGGCGGTAGCGGCATGGGGCCAGGGTTATGCCACCGAGTTCGCCAGTACAGCGCTGCACTACGGTTTCGATGCGTTAAAGCTTGATGAGGTTTCGGCGATGGTGCGGAAAAATCATACCGCGTCACAAAAGGTGTTATCCAAGTGCGGATTGGAGTTTGTCAGAGAGGTCCACGACGTAAAAGACGCGCCGCCGAGCCTGCTCTATACGTTGACGCGGAACCGTTACAGAATTAAAGATCGGTAGCGAGACATAAAAATGTCTTCGGGCTATTCAGTTAAATGGGTATGTAACGCGAAACTAACTGGGCTTCGGCGACGCGTCTGCCTTATGAAAATCCGCTATGCGCGTTCGCACAATTAGCAAGAACTCTGCTGGCGTTGTTCCCCAGTTCTCTGGCACAAACGTCCGCTGATACCGATCTCTGAAATCAGAGTCTAAATCGTCGCATTCGCGCAGAAACAGATCGATGTCGTCGATAACGGCATGCTGCATACCTTTGTGTGAAGCTGACAGAAAGGCATCTATCTTTGGTTCGATGTCTTCACTGTCATCGAACAGATCGTAATCCTGCCCGAAGTAGATACCGATCAGGTCATCCAGCGCACTGATATTGATTCTGTCCATCATTAGAGCTCCGGAAAGGCGGTTAAAACCCTATCGTCTATGTTCACCTCTGACCATCCCTAATAAATAACTCGCAATGTAAGCAATGGCAAATGAACCGACAAAACCCGCGACCTTCATGGCAATATTATCGAAAACAAACAGACAATAGAGAGCCACAAAACTCATCGCTACTGTTATGGTTCCTTGTAATGCATGAGCAAGAAACCAACCAAGAATCTTACCTAGCCAACTTACAAATTTCATTATTAATCCTTTTACACATCTCTGGATGGCTTGTGATAAATTCAAGATATGGTTTTAGCTGTTCTTCAACTACAAAGTATACCATATCAAGCCCTTCCCGCTGCACTTTCCAGTAGATATAGGGGTAATGACTCTTCATCCTACGGCTCGCTAATGCTGCTTCTTCAATTAATCCCTGCCACATCCCAACACTGAAAGTGAAGCTGGCTCCTAACCCATATAGTGTTTTCCATGCATAGGAACCTCTTGCATATTTTATAATTGCTGCTGAAATCACGTGAGATGTTAGAATTTGCGCGCCAACTCTGCCGGCTAATCTACCAGCATCATATCCAATCTGGTTAAGAACGACTTCTTTACCCTGCGAATCAAGTTTATTATAAAACTCTGTGATAACAATAGTAATCAGCCTGCGAATTGGTTCTTCATTTTTAGCTAATGCTCTAATTACCTTGTAAAAGCGCTCATTCTCTTTTTCATTACGTAACTTTCGGTCATAGCCTAATGAACCCGTGCTGATGTAGGTACGCCTTACACCATAGTAGAAGCTGTTAGGCAATCCTTTAATAGTATTCCAGATACCTTCTGCGATTTTTGATACATCCATGGTCACAATCCTTAGCTGCTCATCTAAGGTCAATGTTAACTAAAAAATATTTTAAAGTACAAAAACCTCATCAAAGATGGACAATATCCAACCCATTGAAAAAAGGTTTATTTTTCTAGTGAAAACTTTTAATTACAATTTACTCTACCTTTAAAAGGTGGATATAGCTCTCTATTTGCTTATTAATTCGATAAAAGACAGGATGGATTGAACACAGATCTACTCTCCCAATCTGCCCCATCAATGATACAAAAAATAGATGATTTAATTTAAAATCATTTCTCACAAAGATATAATCAACTATCTTAACAAAGGATTGAGCAATGAAAAAAACCAGCATCTTAGCGATCGTCGTAGCAATTTTAACCCTGGGATTTTTCTTTGTTAAAAAACCTACATCCGTTGAAGTGATGGCAGTAGACGCAACGCCTAACACGGTATTGATTGCGGTGAAGGGACTTCCCTACTCTGCTAAAAGCAAACTGAGCTGGTGGCTTGATAACAAAAACCTGTTGATATCACAGTATAAACTTGATTTCACCGAGCCTAATGAGCAACCCAGCGTCTACATCTATGACTTTGGCGATGGTTTTAAAAAAGAAGAGATGAAAGACAGACTATGCTTTGACAGCGTATTGCCGCCCAATAACTGCATTGATAAAAACATCGCTATGGTTATTTCTCAACTCAGAAACGGAGAGATAAAGCTTGCCGTTGATGATGATGTCTTCATCCAGGATAAAAGCGGTAAGATAGTAAAACAAAGCCCGCATTAAAGCGGGCTTGGAATACTTAGAAAATAACAACGCCTAGCAAGCGGTTACTCCCACTCAATCGTAGCCGGTGGCTTCCCGCTGATGTCATAGACCACACGCGAAATGCCATTAACCTCATTAATGATGCGATTAGAGACGCGGCCAAGGAAATCGTACGGCAGGTGCGCCCAGTGTGCGGTCATAAAGTCGATGGTCTCAACCGCGCGCAGGGAGACAACCCAGTCGTACTTACGGCCGTCGCCCATCACGCCTACAGAGCGTACCGGCAGGAACACGGTGAAGGCCTGGCTCACTTTGTTATACAGGTCAGCTTTGCGCAGCTCTTCAATGAAGATAGCGTCAGCGCGGCGCAGCAGGTCGCAGTACTCTTTCTTCACTTCGCCCAGCACGCGGACGCCCAGACCCGGACCCGGGAACGGATGACGGTAGAGCATGTCGTACGGCAGGCCCAGCTCAAGACCAATCTTGCGCACTTCGTCTTTGAACAGCTCACGCAGCGGCTCAACCAGACCCATCTTCATCTCTTTCGGCAGGCCGCCCACGTTGTGGTGAGATTTGATGACGTGTGCTTTACCGGTCGCTGATGCAGCGGACTCGATGACGTCAGGGTAGATGGTGCCCTGTGCCAGCCACTTAACGTCTTCCAGCTTCAGCGCCTCTTCGTCAAACACTTCAACGAAGACGCGGCCGATGATTTTACGTTTCGCTTCCGGATCGTTCTCACCCGCCAGCGCGTCAAGGAAACGCTGCTCGCCTTCAACGTGAACAATGTTCAGGCCGAAGTGGTCGCCAAACATATCCATCACCTGCTCGGCTTCGTTCAGGCGCAGCAGGCCGTTGTCAACGAACACACAGGTCAGACGATCGCCAATGGCGCGGTGCAGCAGCATTGCGGTGACGGAGGAGTCCACGCCGCCGGAGAGGCCAAGGATCACCTTGTCATTGCCAACCTGCTGGCGAATACGCTCGATAGCGTCGTCGATAATTTTAGCCGGGGTCCACAGCGCTTCACACTCGCAGATGTCGCGCACGAAACGCTCCAGCATACGCAGGCCCTGACGGGTGTGGGTCACTTCCGGGTGGAACTGCACGCCGTAGAAGCGCTTCTCTTCGTTAGCCATAATGGCGAACGGACAGGTCTCGGTGCTGGCAACGGTTACGAAGCCTTCTGGGATAGCGGTAACTTTGTCGCCGTGGCTCATCCACACGTCCAGCAGCGGGTTACCCTCTGCGCTCAGGGAGTCCTCAATACCGCGCACCAGCGCGCTCTGAGTCATCACTTCAACCTGGGCGTAGCCAAACTCACGCTCGTTGGAGCCTTCAACGTGGCCGCCAAGCTGCATCGCCATCGTCTGCATACCGTAGCAAACGCCGAATACCGGTACGCCTGCCTCAAATACATACTGCGGCGCGCGCGGGCTGTTGTGTTCAGTGGTGCTCTCCGGACCGCCGGACAGGATGATCCCGTTCGGGTTGAACTCACGGATTTGGGCTTCGGTGACGTCCCAGGCCCACAGCTCACAGTAGACGCCCAGCTCACGCACGCGGCGGGCAACAAGCTGGGTGTACTGCGAACCAAAGTCGAGGATAAGAATACGATGCTTATGAATATTGTCGGTCATTGACGATTGTTCCGAGGCAGAAGCAGATAGAGAAAATAAGTGCCGGGCAGCGTTACGCCCACCCGGCCTACAAATTAAATCAGGAACCCATGCGGTAGTTCGGGGACTCTTTAGTGATGGTCACGTCGTGAACGTGGCTCTCCTGAATGCCCGCCCCGCTGATGCGTACAAATTCAGCCTGCGTACGCAGCGCGTCGATAGTACCACAGCCTGTCAGACCCATACAGGAGCGCAGGCCGCCCATCTGCTGGTGAATGATCTCTTTCAGGTAGCCTTTGTACGCCACGCGGCCTTCGATACCTTCCGGCACCAGCTTGTCAGCGGCGTTATCGGTCTGGAAGTAGCGATCGGAGGAGCCTTTAGACATCGCGCCCAGCGAGCCCATACCGCGGTAGGATTTGTAAGAGCGGCCCTGGAAGAGTTCGATCTCGCCCGGGGACTCTTCGGTACCGGCAAGCATGGAGCCCACCATCACCGCCGCCGCACCTGCGGCAATCGCCTTAGCGATATCGCCGGAGAAGCGGATGCCGCCGTCGGCGATAACCGGAATGCCGGTGCCTTCAAGGGCTTCAACCGCGTCGGAAACGGCGGTGATCTGCGGAACGCCCACGCCAGTCACGATACGGGTAGTACAGATAGAGCCTGGGCCGATGCCCACTTTCACCGCGCTGACGCCAGCGTCGGCCAGGGCACGTGCGCCTGCGCCGGTCGCCACGTTGCCGCCGATAATCTGCAGGTTAGGGTATTTTGCACGGGTCTCACGAATACGCTGCAGCACGCCTTCGGAGTGGCCGTGGGAGGAGTCAATCAGCAGTACGTCAACGCCAGCGGCAACCAGCGCATCAACGCGCTCTTCGTTGCCCGCGCCCGCGCCTACCGCAGCGCCCACGCGCAGACGGCCATGCTCGTCTTTACAGGCGTTCGGCTTACGTTCAGCTTTCTGGAAATCTTTTACGGTGATCATGCCGCGCAGGTGGAAGCTATCGTCCACTACCAGCGCTTTCTCAACGCGTTTTTCGTGCATTTTAGCCAGCACGACGTCACGGGTTTCGCCTTCGCGCACGGTAACCAGGCGCTCTTTCGGCGTCATATACACGCTTACCGGCTGGTTCAGGTCAGTCACAAAACGCACGTCACGACCAGTAATAATACCGACCAGCTCATAGTCTTCCGTCACTACCGGGTAACCGGCAAAGCCGTTACGCTCGGTCAGCGCTTTCACTTCATGCAGCGTGGTGGTTGGCAGAACGGTCTGTGGGTCGGATACGATACCGGACTCATGTTTCTTCACGCGGCGTACTTCTTCCGCCTGACGCTCGATGGACATGTTTTTATGGATAAAACCGATGCCCCCTTCCTGCGCCAGGGCGATAGCCAGGCGTGCTTCCGTCACGGTGTCCATTGCCGCAGAGAGCATAGGAATGTTCAGGCGAATGGTTTTGGTAAGCTGGGTGCTGAGGTCGGCAGTATTCGGCAGAACGGTAGAATGAGCGGGAACGAGGAGGACGTCGTCAAACGTCAGGGCTTCTTTAGCGATACGTAGCATGGGCAATATCTCTGACCGGGTGGTTAAATATTGCCGTGGCATTATACAGAGCGTAACCGATTGCATCTACACTTTTTTGCAAAATTAGTTGCGATTGCGGCCCATCGGGTTACTATCGATTAATTAACCTTCTGATTTAAAATTTGATCTGGCTCACATGTCATCGATGCAATCCCCCGCAATTTTTACCGTTAGCCGCCTGAATCAGACGGTGCGCCTGCTGCTGGAAAGAGAAGTTGGCCAGGTCTGGATCAGCGGTGAGATCTCAAACTTTACTCAGCCTGCCTCCGGTCACTGGTACTTCACGCTGAAGGATGATACCGCCCAGGTACGCTGTGCGATGTTCCGCAACAGCAACCGTCGGGTCACCTTCCGTCCCCAGCACGGACAGCAGATTCTGGTCCGCGCCAGCATTACGCTCTACGAGCCGCGCGGCGAGTATCAGATCATCGTTGAAAGCATGCAGCCCGCAGGGGAAGGCCTGCTCCAGCAGAAGTACGAGCAGCTCAAGGCGAAGCTGGCGGCAGAGGGGCTGTTCGACCAACAGAGTAAGCAGCCGCTTCCCTCCCCCGCCCACTGTGTAGGGGTGATCACTTCGAAAACCGGGGCCGCGCTGCACGATATTCTGCACGTGCTTAAACGTCGCGATCCCTCTCTGCCGGTAGTGATCTATCCGACCGCCGTTCAGGGTGAAGATGCCCCAGGGCAGATCGTTCGCGCCATTGCGCTGGCGAACAGCCGTAAAGAGTGTGACGTGCTGATTGTCGGACGCGGCGGCGGTTCGCTGGAGGATCTCTGGAGCTTCAACGACGAGCGTGTGGCACGGGCGATTTTCGCCAGCCAGATCCCTATCGTCAGCGCCGTCGGCCATGAAACCGATGTGACCATCGCCGACTTTGTGGCCGACCTGCGTGCGCCGACCCCGTCAGCCGCCGCAGAGATGGTCAGCCGCAACCAGCTTGAGCTGCTGCGTCAGCTGCAAAGCGGGCAGCAGCGACTGGAGATGGCGATGGATTACTATCTCGCTAACCGCACCCGCCGTTTTACCCAGCTGGAGCACCGCTTACAGCAGCAGCACCCGCAGCTGCGGCTGGCGCGTCAGCAAACCGTGCTTGAGCGGCTGCGCCAGCGGATGACCTACGCGATGGATAATCAGCTTAAGCGTTCA
>Ga0268252_1001744_pt1 | contig 11795 bp, 9 predicted proteins | sample AgamicMgSfrz_FD_200244 | JGI IMG/M metagenome (GOLD analysis project Ga0268252, IMG submission 200244) | Agave microbial communities from Guanajuato, Mexico - Mg.Sf.rz (v2) (version 3) | ecosystem: Host-associated > Plants > Phyllosphere > Phylloplane/Leaf | place: Guanajuato, Mexico | collected... | reverse complement strand
CGCGCGCCGCGCAGCCCGACCGCGTTGAGCTTCATCAGCACGAGGTCGCGGATCAGGTCTTCGGGCAGGTCGGTATGCTCGCGCAGCGCGAACGCGACGTTCTCGAACACCGACATGTCGGTAAACAGCGCGCCGAACTGGAACAGCATGCCCATCTTGCGGCGCAGCGCGTACAGGCCGTCGCGCGTTTGCGCGCCGACATCGGCGCCGTCGAACAGCACCTGGCCGCGGCGCGCACGCACGAGGCCGCCGATCAGGCGCAGCACGGTGGTCTTGCCGCAACCCGAGCCGCCCATGACCGCGACGACCTGCCCGCGCCCGAAGCGCAGGTTCAGGTTGGACAGGACGAGGCGGTCGCCGTAGCCAAAGTCGACGTCGCGAAGTTCCAGCAGGGTCTCGGTAGGAGTGGGGCTCACGGAGCTGACAGTCCTTTTACGCAGAACGCCGAATTATAGGGCCTGCATTGGAATGATGTCGTGACGCCGTTCCGGGCCCTGCGGTCAATGATTGTCAAATTGTCCGGTAAAGCACTGCTGCAGTGCAATAAGCGCCGTCCGATAGTCGGCCGCGCCCGTGACCGCGCTGACCACCGCGACGCTGCCCACGCCCGTCGCCAGCACCGCCGGCAGCGTGTCGAGCCCCACCCCGCCGATCGCGACGAGCGGCGCGCGCGCGCCGGCGAAGCGCGCGTAGCGGGCAATCCGCGCGAGCCCCTGTGGCGGCGCGGCAACGGCCTTGGTGGCGGTCGCGTACACGGGGCCGAGCGCGAGGTAGCTCGGCCGCTCGTGCAGCGCCCGCAACATCTCGTAATAGCCGTGACTCGAAAGTCCGAGCCGCAGGCCCGCGCGCGCGATCGCGGCCAGATCGGCCGTTTCGAGGTCTTCCTGACCGAGATGTACGCCGTACGCGCCTGCTTCTGCGGCGATCTCCCAGTGATCGTTGATGAACACGCGCGCATCGGGATAGCGGCGCCCGGCCGCGACCGCGCGCGCGATTTCTTGACGCAGTGTGTCCGGCGTCGCCTCTTTCACGCGCAATTGCACGGTTCGCGCGCCGCCGTCGAGCACGCGCTCGACCCATTCGGCGCTCGGCACGACCGGATAGAGGCCGAGCCGCGCGGGGCACGGCGGGAACGCCGGCTCCGGCGCGGGCGGCAGCCCGGCCACCCGCGGGAATCGCGCGGCATCGACCGGCCATGCGTCGGCGGCGCGCGTCTCGTCGCCGTCGCGCCACGCCAGCGAGAGCACCAGCGCGTCGACCGGCGCGAAGCCGCAATCGAGGAACGCGGCGAGCGCCGCGATCCAGTCGTCCCCGAGCGGATGCGCGGCGTCGAGCGCGTAACGCACGCCCGCCGCATGCAGCACGGCGCCCTGCTCGTCGAATTCGATCGCCACCGCATCGGGCGACGCAGGCCGCGACACGGCCGATGCGCGTGCCTGCGCGGCACGGTCGCCCGCCGACACGATCAGCACGTCGCCGTCGGCCGGCACGTCGGGCGCCGCCACGCAGAGCCGCCACGGCGCCGCGCCGGCCGGCCAGTCGCCGAGCCGCGCGCGAATCCGCTCGGCCGCTTCGGCCAGCTCGTCGGCCGGCGGCCAGAACGCATCGGCGAAGCGCGCCGCGCTCATGCGCCGCCTCCGTCCTGGTGCCAGAACGGCATCCCGACGACCGGCGTGCTCGCATGCGCGGTGTCGCGCGCGTCCATCGGACCGGCGAGATATGCGGCGCGGCCCGCCTCGACGCCCTGCGCGAACGCCCTTGCCATGATTTCCGGGTGCGTGGCCTGCGACACCGCCGTATTCAGCAGCACGCCGTCGAAGCCCCACTCCATCACCTGGCACGCGTGCGACGGCACGCCGAGCCCCGCGTCGACGATCAGCGGCACGTCCGGCAGCCGTTCGCGCAGCACGCGCAGCCCGTACGGATTCACGACGCCCTTGCCGGTGCCGATCGGCGCGCCCCACGGCATCAGCGCCTCGCAGCCGGCGTCGAGCAGGCGCCGGCCGATCACGAGATCCTCGGTGCAGTACGGCAGCACCTTGAAGCCGTCCTTGACCAGTTGCGCGGCCGCTTCGATCAACCCGACCGGGTCGGGCTGCAGCGTGTAGTCGTCGCCGATCAGTTCGAGCTTGATCCAGTCGGTGTCGAAGACCTCGCGCGCCATGTGCGCGGTCGTCACGGCTTCGGCGACGGTCTGGCAACCGGCCGTGTTCGGCAGCAACGGCACCGCGTGGCGCTTGAGCAGGTCGAAGAAGCCGGCTTCGGCCGTGCCGCCCGTCATCTGCCGGCGCAGCGCGACCGTCACCATCCCGGGGCGCGACGCGGCGATCGAATCGGACAGCGATTGCAGCGACGGATAGCGTGACGTGCCGAGCAGCACGCGGCTTGCGAAGGTTTCACCGTACAGCGTCAGCGCGTCGGCGGAGGGGTGGGACGTCATGTCGTTTTCCTGGAAGAGCGGGGACGAACCGGCGGCGCTCAGCCGCCCGCGACGGGGTGCACGACGTCGAGCCGGTCGCCCGCCGCGAGCGCGCGCGCCGCATGCTGCGTGCGCGCGACGAAGTTGCCGTTCAGCGCCACCGCGTACGGCGGACGCGCGCCGTACGCGGCCAGCGCGTCGGCCACGGTCGCGTCATCGGGCAACGTCAGGGTCTGTTGATTGATCTGGATATCCATGAGGCTCGGTCGGATTCGGTCGGCTGCGCGCGTCAGGCCGGCTGGCGCGCGTCGTTGCGGTGATGAAGCAGCGTCGGCCAGCGGGCGGCGTCGCGCCATGCGGCGAACGCGTCGGCATCGCCGAGTGCGCCGCCGAGCGCGGCCTGCGCGAACACGACGGCCGCCTGCGCGACTTCCGGCGCGATCATGAAGCCGTGCCGGTACAGGCCGTTGACCGCGAGCGTCGACGCGCCGTCCCAGATCACCGCCGGGCGGTGATCGGGCAGCGTCGGCCGGCACTGCGCGTTGAGTTCGAGGATGCGCGCCTCGCCGAACGCCGGATGCACGGAAAACGCCGCGCTCAGCAGCTCGAGCGCCGAACGCACGCTGACGGGCGACATGTCCTCGCCCTCCACCTCGGTCGCGCCGATCACATAGAGATCGTCCTGCTTCGGCGCGATGTACAGCGGGTAGCGCGGATGCAGCAGCCGCACGGGCCGGGTGAGCCCGATGCCGGGCGCATGCACGCGCGCGACTTCGCCGCGAATGCCGCGCAGCGCGGGCAGCGCGGATTTCGCGCCGAGCCCGCGGCAATCGATCGTGAAATGCGCGGCCGGCAGATTCGCGTCGTCGACCGACGCATGCCAGTGCAGCGCGACGCCGCGTTCGGCCAGGCCCGCCGCGAGCGCGCGCAGCGCCTGGCGGTTGTCGAGCTGCCCTTCGCGCGGCAACATCAGCCCGCGCGCGAAGCGGCCCGCGAGCACGGGTTCTGCGGCATCGATCTGCGCACCGGCGAGCGTCACGAAGCCGCCGTCGAGCAGCTCGGCCGGCGCGTTCGCGCGCACGCGCCGCTCGAACAGCGGCGCCTCCGCGCGATCCGCGTGATGCCAGACGACGAGCGTGCCGTGCTGCTGGAAGAAGACGGGTTCGGGCAGTTCCGCGAGCCACTGCGGCCAGCGCGCGAGCGACGCGGCGCCCAGCTCGGTAATCAGCAGTTCCGCGCTGGCCGCTTCCGCGAGCGGCGCGAGCATCGCGGCCGCGACCCACGCGGCCGACTGCTCGCCGTCCGGGCCGCCGCGCTCGTAGAGCGCGACGCGATGCCCGTCGCCCGCGAGCCGCCACGCGATCAGGCGGCCGACGAGGCCGCCGCCGAGCACCGCGAAATCGGGTCGTGTATCCCGGACGTTCATCGCGCGCCCTCCGCGCGGTCACGCGCGACGAATGTCGACGCACACGCGCCGCCGCCTGCGAACGCACGCGACATCGGGGCGGAAGCCCTGCAAAAGACTGAAGATTGTGCGGCCATCATTCCTTCCGTAACGCGCAATGCGCGTACCCAAAAGGACGAAACCGGCAGCAAAGGCCGGCCGGGCGGGACTCGGGCGCTGACCATGTGGGATGGCGGCCAGCGCGGCCCGGCGGGATCAGAAACTTCCCTCGCCGGTATTACCCGGATCGGGTGCGAAGGGTCTTTCTCAGCCTCGCCGCGCTGCCCGGAACATCTGCCGGCCGCGCCACGAAGCACCCCTGTTTCGTCGTCGGCCATTAGACCATAAAAGCGGAAAGCGCCGCAAACTGTCCCCCTAGCGGCAAATTCGCCGGCGTGCCGCGCCGCTCTGGCACAATGCCCGCAGGCCGGCCGCGCGAGCGGCCGGTTGCCGCGTCACCGCCGGTTTTTAAGTGCCGTTTAAGACGCACGGGCGACCATCCGGACGCCCGCCGTCAGTCGGCGCCGCGCCCCGGCATGCCGTATCGCGGCGCGCGCCCGGTTTCGCCCGGCCCGCGCGCCGGCTCATCATCAGGAAGCACATGACCCAATCGATCGATCCCGTCCGCTCCGCACCCGACGCGCCGCAGGACGAGCGCCCGGTATCCGCATGGAGCCTCATCAAGCCCTACTGGGTATCGTCCGAATGGAAAATCGCGTGGGGCCTGCTGGTCACGATCATCGCGATCAACCTCTGCGTGGTCTGGATCAACGTCCGGCTGAACAAGTGGAACGCGCAGTTCTACAACGCGCTGCAGTCGAAGGACGTCCACGACTTCCCGAACCTGCTGATGCAGTTCTCCGCGCTCGCCTTCGCGTTCATCATCCTCGCCGTGTACGGCCGCTACCTGCGGCAGATGCTCGGCTTCCGCTGGCGCCAGTGGCTCACCGACCGCTTCCTCGGCCAGTGGCTCGGCGATCGCGCGTTCTACCGGATCGAACGTGACCGCCTCGCCGACAACCCCGACCAGCGGATCACCGACGACCTCCAGTCGTTCGCGACCACGACGCTCGCGCTGTCGCTCGACCTGCTGTCGACGGTCGTCACGCTCGTGTCGTTCATCACGATCCTGTGGTCGCTCGCCGGCGCGCTGACGTTCACGCTCGGCGCGACGCCGATCGCGATTCCCGGCTACATGGTGTGGGCGGCCGCGCTGTACGCGGTGGTCGGCTCGCTGATCATCCAGAAGGTCGGCCATCCGCTCGTGTCGATCAACTACCAGCAGCAGCGCGTCGAGGCCGATTTCCGCTTCGGGCTGATCCGCGTGCGCGAGAACGCCGAGCAGATCGCGTTCTACGACGGCGAGAAGACCGAGGCCGGCAACGCGCAGACCCTCTTCACGCGCATCCGCGACAACTGGTGGCGCGTGATGAAGTACACGAAGCGGCTCACGTTCGTGCTGAGCTTCTACGGGCAGATCGCGATCATCTTCCCGCTCGTCGTCGCGGCGCCGCGCTACTTTGCCGGTGCGTTCTCGTTCGGCGTGCTGATGCAGATCTCGTCCGCGTTCGGCACCGTCAGCGACTCGTTCTCGTGGTTCATCAACAGCTACTCGACCCTCGTCGAATGGCGCGCCACCGTCAACCGTCTGCGCGAATTCAAGCGTGTGATGGGCACGTCGCACCTGAAGGAAAGCCTGTCGCCCGCGACCGAGCACGGCGGCATCAACCTGCACTACATCGACGCCGCGAAACTGTCGACGTCGTCGCTCAAGCTCGCGCTGCCGAACGGCAACGCGCTCGCGAACATCGGCGACGTCACGATCGAGCCCGGCTCGCGCTGGCTCGTGATCGGCAAGTCGGGTTCCGGCAAGAGCACGTTCATGCGCGCGCTCGCGGGCCTGTGGCCGTTCGGCGACGGCGCGATCGACGCGCCGGTCGGCGCGCGGATGATGTTCGTGCCGCAAACCAGCTATTTGCCGATCGGCACGCTCAAGGCCGCGCTTACCTACCCGGCGACGCCCGACACCTTCAGCGACGAAGCGTGCCGCGATGCGCTGCGCGCGTGCCGCCTCGAGGACTACGTCGAGCGCCTCGACGAAACCGCGCACTGGACCCGCGTGCTGTCGCCGGGCGAGCAGCAGCGTCTGGCCGGCGCCCGCGTGCTCCTGCACAAGCCCGACTTCCTGTTCCTCGACGAAGCGACCAGCGCGCTCGACGCGGATAACGAAGCCCGCCTCTATCACCTGTTCGCCGAACGACTGCCGAAGGCTGCGATCGTCAGCATCGCGCACCGCGAGTCGCTGGCCGCGTTCCACGTCGGCACGATCAACGTCGAGCGCGTGAGCAGCGACGACAAGGTCGCCGCGTGAACGCACGCGCCGCGCACCTCGAACGCATCGCGCTGATCACCGGCGCAGGCTCGGGGATCGGCGCGGCGCTCGCGCGGCGGCTCGCGGCGCCCGGCATCGCGCTGGCGCTGCATGCGCGCGGCGCGGACGAGACGGCGCGGGCGCGGCTCGCCGACGTCGCCTATGCGTGCACGACGGCCGGCGCCGAGTGCATCACGCTGACCGGCGATCTCGGCGAACCGGGTATCGCCGCCGCACTGGTCGATAGCACCGCGACGCGCTTCGGCGGGCTCGACCAGCTCGTCGCGAACGCCGGCTTCGCCGCGCGGCAATCCATTTCCGAGCTCTCCGCGAACGCACTCGCGTCCGCCTTCGCGACGATGCCCGGGGCGTTCTCCGCGCTCGCGGGCCGTGCGCGGCCGCTGCTCGAAACGTCGGCCACGCCGCGGATCGTCGCGGTCAGTTCGTTCGTCGCGCACCGCTACCGCGCCGATGCACCGTTCGCGGCGACCGCCGCCGCGAAGGCCGCGCTCGAATCGCTGGTGCGTAGCGCGGCCGCCGAATTCGCCGCGCACGGCATCACCGTCAATGCGGTCGCGCCGGGCTTCACGCGCAAGGACCACGGGCCGAGCGCCGGCAACGCCGCCGCATGGGCGCAGGCCGAACAGGCGACACCGCTCGGCCGCATCGCGGAACCCGACGACGTCGCCGCGCTGATCGCGTTCCTGCTGTCGGACGCGGCGCGGCAGATCACCGGCCAGGTCATCCACGTCGATGGCGGCCTGACGCTCTGACGCGTCTTCCCTCCTGCCTGCTTTTCATCACGAACCTGCATCCGCCTTTTTGGCATGCCGGATCGCGCCCGTAAAATAACCGCGACGCGACAGCGCGGGACGAGACAAGACGAGAGGGGGCGGCAAGCATGCAGGCATTCCAGTGGTTCAACGAATTGTCGACGCGCGAGCGCCGGACGCTGTACGCCGGATTCGGCGGCTATGCGGTCGATGCGTTCGACTTCATGATCTATTCGTTCCTGATCCCGACGCTGATCGCCACCTGGGGCATGACGAAGAGCGAGGCCGGGATGATCGCGACCAGTTCGCTGATCTCGTCGGCGATCGGCGGCTGGGTCGCCGGCATCCTCGCCGATCGCTATGGCCGCGTGCGCGTGCTGCAGTGGACGATCGCGACGTTCGCGCTGTTCACGTGCCTGTCCGGCTTCACGCATTCGTTCTGGCAGCTCCTTGCGGCGCGCACGCTGCAGGGTTTCGGCTTCGGCGGCGAATGGTCGGTCGTGACGATCATGATGGCCGAGACGATCCGCTCGCCCGAGCATCGCGCGAAGGCCGTGGGCACCGTGCAGAGCAGCTGGTCGTTCGGCTGGGGCGCGGCCGCGATCCTCTACTGGGCGTTCTTCGCGCTGCTGCCGGAGCAGGTCGCGTGGCGCGCGTGCTTCTGGATCGGCATCGTGCCCGCCCTGTGGATTCTCTATATCCGCCGCAACGTCAGCGATCCGGACATCTATACGGCCACGCGCCGTGCCCGCGACGAAGGCCGCGTATCGGGCCACTTCCTCGAGATCTTCTCGCCGCCGCACCTGCGCGCGACGCTGTTCGGCAGCGCGCTGTGCACCGGCATGCTCGGCGGCTACTACGCGATCACGACGTGGCTGCCCACCTATCTCAAAACCGTGCGCCACCTGTCGGTGTTCAACACGAGCGGCTATCTGGTCGTGCTGATCGTCGGCTCGTTCGTCGGCTACGTGGTCGGCGCGATCCTGTCCGACCGGCTCGGCCGCCGCGCATCGTTCATCCTGTTCGCCGTCGGCTCGTTCTCGCTCGGCATGGCGTACACGATGCTGCCGATCACCGATACCGCGATGCTGCTGCTCGGCTTCCCGCTCGGCATCGTCGTGCAGGGCATCTTCGCGGGCGTCGGCGCGTATCTGTCGGAGCTGTATCCGGGCGCGATCCGCGGCTCGGGCCAAGGCTTCTGCTACAACCTCGGGCGCGGGCTCGGTTCGTTCTTTCCGATCCTCGTCGGCGCGCTGTCGCAATCGATGTCGCTCGTGAAGGCGATCGGCCTCGTCGCGGGCGGCGGCTATCTGCTGGTGATCGTCGCGGCGCTCGTGCTGCCGGAAACGCGCGGCAAGTCGCTCGTCGACGATCCGGCCGTCGCGTCGTGAGCCACCGCTTCGTTCCGGACACCGCATGCACGTGATCGTTCTCGGCGCCGGCGTGATCGGCGTCACCACCGCCTGGCACCTGCGCGAAGCAGGCTGCGACGTCACCGTGATCGAACGCGAGGCCGATGTCGCGCAGGCGACGAGCCTCGGCAATGCGGGCGTGATCGCGCCGGGCTACGTGACGCCGTGGGCCGCGCCCGGGATGCCCGGCAAGATCCTCAAATACCTGTTCAAGCCCGCGTCGCCGCTGATCTTCCGGCCGGCGCTCGACGCCGCGCAGTGGCGCTGGATCGCGCGCTGGCTGCGCGAATGCGAATTCGAGCGGTTTCGCGTGAACAAGCAGCGGATGCAGCGCATCGCGTATTACAGCCGCGCGTGCCTGCATGCGTTTCGCGAGCGTTATCCCTTCGACTACGGCGCGAGCCGCGGCTACCTGCAACTGCTGCGCGGCGCGTTCGACGTCGACATGGTGCAGCCCGCGCTGAAGGTGCTGCGCGATGCCGGCATCGCGTTTCGCGAACTCGACGCGGCCGGCTGCACCGCGATCGAACCGGGCCTGCGCTGGGCACGGCAAGCGCCCGTCGGCGGCATCTATCTGCCCGACGACGAAGCCGGCGACTGCGCGCGCTTCACCCGCGAACTGCGGGCGCTGTGCGAAGCGAACGGCGTGGCATTCCGCTTCAACACCGAACTGCGCGCACTCGATGTCGCGGGCGGAAAAGCGCGCGGCGTCCACGTCGTCGCCGCGGGCGGAAACCACGAAGGCAACGGTAGCGGCGGCGCGCGACACGGCACGACACTCGCCGCCGACGCGATCGTCGTCGCGCTCGGCGTCGACAGCGCCGGCCTGTTGCGACCGTACGGCATCGACGTGCCGCTGTATCCGGTGAAGGGCTACTCGGCCACGCTCGCGGTCGTCGACGACGAAAAGGCGCCCTGCGCCGCGCTGATGGACGAATCGCTGAAGACCGCGATCACGCGCTTCGGCCCGACGCTGCGCGTCGCCGGCACCGCGGAGCTCGGCAATCGCCACGCGGCGCTGCGGCAGCAGGCGCTCGACACGCTGATGAAGGTGCTCGACGACTGGTTTCCGCACGCGGCCGATCGCGCGTCGGCGCGCTTCTGGGTCGGCCGCCGGCCGATGACGCCAGACGGGCCGCCGCTGCTCGGCGCGAGCGGGATCGACGGCCTCTGGCTCAACGTCGGCCACGGCTCGACGGGCTGGGCGATGTCGATGGGTTCGGGAAAGGTGGTCGCGGATCTCGTCACCGGACGCACGCCGGAGATCGATCTGGCGGGGTTGACGCTCGCGCGGTACGGCAGGTAGGCGTGTTCGCGCCAATCACGACGAGCGACGCCGCCATGCGGGCGGGAAGGCACGTTGCACTAGCTGGAAAAATTCATTCGTGGGGCCGCTCCTCAGCGCCGACGCTGTCGTCCGCGCGTGCAATCGGCGCCGACACGATCGGCCGATGCGACACGCCCTCCTGCGACAGCCGGCTTTCGAACAGCGTCAGCGCTTCGACGCGCACCTCGACGGGCCGCCCCGGCGCGCCGCCGTGCGCGGGCTGGCCGATCGCATCGTGCGGCAGCCGCGCGAGCGTCACGTGCGGCCGGAACGGCCGCCGGTCGGCCGGCACGCCGAGTTCGCGCAGCAGCGCCGCCAGCCCCGCATTCAGCGCGACGCAGGCGGCATCGGCCGCGAGTTCCGCGACGATCAGCCGCGCACGCGGCAGGCTCGGCCACCACGCGATCCGCTCGACCGGCAACGACGGCAACGCATGCGCGGCCGCGAGCGCGGGCAGGTGCGCGGCCAGCGCGTCGCACCGCTCCCGCTCGATTGCGCCGATGAACGCGAGCGTCATGTGCAGTTGCGCGGGCGGCATGCGCCGCGCGCCACGGGTGACCGGCAACGCGTGCAGCGCGTCGCGCGATGCCGCATCGGGCATCAGCGCGACGAACGCACGGAGCCGGTCGCCGTTCATGATTCGCTCACGGCGGCCCGCGGCGCATTCGGCGCGTCGGCGGAAGCAACCGGGCGCTGCGGCAGCGGGCCATGCTCGCCCCACACGTCGGCCGGCAGCACGCGTGCGAGTTCGGGGATCGTGTTGCGCGTGAACACCGGATCGGCGACGCCGGCCGCGCGCTGGCGGCGATAGTCGGCCCAGGCGGCGTGCGCGTACTTGCCGAGCGCGAGGATCGCGATCAGGTTGATGATCGCCATCAGCCCCATGCTCGTATCGGCCATCGCCCACACGAGCGGCAGTTGCCCGACACTGCCGAACATCACCATGCCGAGCACGGCGATGCGGAACAGCGGCAACACGCCGCGCCGCTTCGTGATGAATTCGACGTTGCCTTCCGCATACGCGTAGTTGCCGATCACCGACGAGAACGCGAGGAAGAAGATCGCGACGGCCATGTAGATGCCGCCCCAGTCGCCGACGTGGCTCGAAATCGCGCGCTGCGTGAGCGCCGCGCCCTCCATCCCGGTGCCGAGTTCGTACTGGCCCGACAGCAGGATCACGAACGCGGTCGCGCTGCAGATCACGATCGTGTCGACGAACACGCCGAGCATCTGGATCAGCCCCTGCGTGACGGGGTGGCGCGTGCTGGCGGTCGCGGCTGCGTTCGGCGCGCTACCCATGCCGGCCTCGTTCGAGAACAGCCCGCGCTTCACGCCGATCGCGATCGCCTGGCTGACCGCATAGCCGGTCAGGCCGCCGGCCGCCTGCTCGAGGCCGAACGCGCTCTTCACGATCAACGCGATCACGCCGGGCACCAGCGTGATGTGCGTCGCGACCGCGTAGACCGCGAGCGCGAGGTAGCCGATCGCCATCAGCGGCACGATCACCTGTGCGACCGTCGCGATGCGGCGGATGCCGCCGAAGATGATCGGCGCGGACAGCAGCACGAGACCGAAGCCAACCGTCTCGCGACGCCAGCCGAACGACGTATGGAACGCATCGGCGATCGCGTTGGCCTGCACCGCGTTGAACACGAAGCCGAACGCGAGGATCAGCGACAGCGAGAACAGCACGCCGAAGCCGCGCGAGCGCAGCCCCGTCTGGATGTAGTACGCGGGGCCGCCGCGATAGCTGCCGTCCGGGTGCGACACCTTGAAGATCTGCGCGAGCGTCGCCTCGACGAACGCGGACGACATCCCGACGAGCGCGGTCATCCACATCCAGAAGATCGCGCCCGGCCCGCCGACCGTCAGCGCCACCGCGACGCCGGCGATGTTGCCGGTGCCGACGCGGCTCGCGAGCCCGGTCGCGAACGCCTGGAACGACGAGATGCTGCCCGGCTCGCCCTTGCTGCCGACCAGCTTCATGCTGAGGAACAGCGCCTTCAGCTGGATCATCCGGAACCGCAACGTGAACCACGCGCCGGCGCC